>Ga0065711_1028076_pt1 | contig 43855 bp, 29 predicted proteins | sample Hoacrofraction12_FD_59098 | JGI IMG/M metagenome (GOLD analysis project Ga0065711, IMG submission 59098) | Hoatzin crop microbial communities from Cojedes, Venezuela - Epithelial fraction 12 v2 (version 2) | ecosystem: Host-associated > Birds > Digestive system > Esophagus > Crop | place... | reverse complement strand
CCTTCCTTCCTTCCTTCCTTCCTTCCTTCCTTCCTTCCTTCCTTCCTTCCTTCCTTCCTTCCCTTCTTTCTTCCCTTTTTTTTTTCCTTCTTTCCTTCTTTATTTCAAGGTTGAGAGCCTACTGTAGTCAATGGAATATTTTGTTGACTTGTGTGGATTTAGGACTGGATCCTAGATCATCTGCAAATAAACAAAAATCACTGAAGGACCTGTTTTTAGACTGACAGCCTCTATCTTGAATGAATTGTCTCTATGCCCTTCTCCTGAAGATCTTTCTTGTGGATTGTAAGCTTTCTGGCATGAGGAATATGGTTTGTTTACATGTACAGTAGTTAATGCAATAGACGTCCAACTCAGTTTGTATCCAGGCATTTCCACGTTTTGTCTGTTATTTAATAATGCAGCTGGCCAACCACGCAGATTTAATGATCACAAAGGGAAGGACTCCACTAGGTTTCTTTTCTATACAACTCCATAGGAAAACAAGCTTCATTATTTCTGTTAATGACACAACAAATGTTTTAAATTGACAAACTCTCCTTCCTAATTCTCTGTACAAATCAGGGTAAACAAGCCATATCTAAATTTCCAGCCATTTCTTACGCTTTAGATTCACTTACTTCAATTCATATGATGGATGACACAATTAGTGTGATCTGTTTTGAAACACATTTCTGAATTCATGGAGCAGTTGCTGCTGTTGAACGTACTGGGCATTTTTAGCTTCAGCTAAGATTCAGCTATCGGGAAAGCAGGTTTAAAGGTTTTGTGCTTAGGTCATGCTAGGGGAGCATTGTAAGTGTGTACTGATTGTGTTACAAGGTGTAAGCTGGAAAACACAGTTTAACTAAAATCTCTGTTAAATTCAGTATTAAAGGACCATGTATAATAGGGAAATAACTAACACCTAAGAACATTATCTACAGAAGATAATTAAACTTCCAAACTAGTGACGCGATTCTATTTTTGCACTGTTTGCAGCACATGTGGAATAGTGCTGCTCAATCTAACTGGATTCTTCTGACTTACAGGGGAGAAGAACATTTGTCTTTGACTCTTGGTAAGGTCCTTACCTCCAGCCATTTTAAGGAAAATAGCTGCCTTTACCTAGCTATTTGCCCATGCTGCTTCTATTTTTAATAGAGAGGGCAAGTCATCTCGGTTCTCTCCAGTCTCTTAGGATAGCTGTGGTGTCTGGAGGTACTTGTTAAGGGCCAGCCTACAGCTGTTAAAATAGCTGAAGAGAATGAGAGGAATCTCAGTTTTACTGCATGTTTCCCAGATGCCCTCCACTTTCAAAGCCTGCTGGATGTTGGTTATGAATCTCTAGGAAATCATAAACTCAATGGACATTTTGAGGAATGGGAGAACACTTCTGCATGTTTCTTTGGAAAGTCAGTTACCATTCGCAACGCAGGGGAGCCCAGGAGCTGTGACTGGCTGTGCCCATGACACAAGGCATTACAGAGATGCACAGTAAAGAAAAAGAAGCCTTTAGTCTTTCCTCTGGAGAGTTACATATTGTGTTCAACAGCACCAGTGGAACAAAACAAACAAAGCAGGAGGTGAAAGAGGTAACTCCTACAGGCGTGTTTAGCATAGCATATAGTATACACATGTAATGAGCAGATTAGAAGTGGTAACTGCATTTGCTTCCAGCCTACTCTTTAATTTTTGCTTCAGCCTATGCTTCTGTAAGGCAAAAGTAATTTTTAAGGCTTGGTCATGAGCCATTTATTTAGTCAGGTTTTCTTTGTTTTTCTTTCTCTCTGCTTTTGGACCTTTTGAACACAGAATCATGGTGTGTCTTTTCCCTTCTGTTCCAGACAAAAGAAAGATAAAGTTCATTTTGAAATCTTGTGGATGGCTTGACTGAGCACAGCACATTTCCAGCGAACATTCCTTCTCCTGATATCTCTTGATTTAAATTTTCAGTTGCCTGTTACTGCTGTTTGTATGCAAAACCTCTAATTACGTTGCCCCAAATAATCACTTCCAACTGGAGATGGTGACAAAAAAATTGCCATGCTGCCAAGGATTTTGTAGACCTTGAATCCTTCTGGGAGGGTGACAGAATATGGAGCCATGAAAAAAAAAATGTCATCAAGTCATTTTTGTTAATAGGTTTTGTCATTTTCAATTATTTTTTTTAAACAATAAGTCTCTGAATATAGTGGGGAAATGGAACATCTTGTTTGTCAGTTAATCTAGAGTGCTTTACAAAAGACGTTACGACATTTGTCTCACTCTGTCTACTTCAGCACGACAGTTTCATTAATAGTTCAGTGGGGGGTTTTTTCCTCGTGTTTTTACCGTGAGGACAGGATGGAGTCACCATTCTTTTTGTGGTACATACTTACCTTCTCCCCATGCAATACTCATCCTGCCTCTTGTGATTTATTTCAAAACGTTACTTTAGATTTGTTTCCTGCAGAGAGCCATAAATATGGATTTGTGTAACCTAGTGTTTATTTAATGAATCCAGTGCTCATTACACTGGAAATGAATTGTTAACTGGCTTTTCTGAAACTCTATTTAAAATAAGACCCTTATTTAGCAGCTGGCTTCAAGTCTTTCATTTTTGGGGTAGCTGAGATTGAATCTATAAGAGACAGTTACTAATCAATGCGCTCTGCACATCATACCAGCATAAGTGCAAATATGAATATTCAATATCATTCTGGATTTTTAGGTAACAAGGAGCAGAAATCTTGCACTTGATATGACCTTCCCTGCTGCAGAGCAGCTTTCACAGAGGAGGAGGCAAACACTGGAAGAACCAAGATTTCTTCTTCTGTGAAAGTCTGCACGAGACAAATGCCTGGAACAGCAGGAGGTGCCTGTGTGCGTGTCGGTCCTCGCAGGACATGGAAATGCTGTGCATTGCAGAGCAGACCGAGCACTTCGTTTATGAAGTTTGGAAAAGAAATGACTGGAGTAATTTGATTAGATAAACGTGGTAGGAATTACCACTATTTAATAGTAGTAGTAGTAGTAGTGATGGTAGCAGTAGTAGTAGTGGTAATAATAATTTTAGTACAGTAAAACTGAAGAAATAATTCTGGAAAATAGTGACCTGTCAGAGAGTGGTGGATTAAAGTCCATGTTTACTGTTCTGTAGCAGACTGGAAAACACTTTTCCTTTCCAGTAGGAAGACAGGGAATTTATTAGCACAAGAAAAATGTGACCTGAGATAAACCTACGACAAGATGCCAAGAAAACTGTGCAAACCATATTTCAGGGGTAAAGTGACAGTGCTAGGATCTGTACACACAAAACTTCTTCTACTAATATTATCTTTAGCTGCAATATTTGCATTTGGCAGTTGAATATTTTTGTAAGAATCGGTAGATTGCTGTATTTTGCTCTTTTTATAGAAATCCCTGCCCTCTGATCCCATTCCTGAGGAATTTTAGGGCTACTACAGGTGCTGCAATATCCATTGCTAACTGTGCTTTCAAGTGCTCTGTCTTTGAGACACTCCCAAACTTGGCAGTGAACGGAGCCATGCCCAGATCCTCCAGCTGCTAAAGAAGTTCGTCTGACAAAGACCTTCCTCTTGGTTTGGCCCACATAGGATCTGGCCTATGAATTGTAAAGGATGCATAAGAGTATGTTAGCACAAATTAGCAGGAGTTTCTCCTCACCCCTGCCTGAGGACAGAAAGTTTTCCAGACTTCCCAGGGGGACTAACAGGGCTGTTACAGGGTGCAGTTTGTGCAAAGTGGCAACAAAGACAGATCTGTGATGCTCTTCTAGCCCTGCCTGCAGGGAGGCAGAGGCTCTGAGCAACTGTGAGCCCCCTACACCTGCTCTTTAATCCTCTCGCTGGCATCACTCTTGCTCCCAACTAAGGCCAGCAGGAGAACACCACCAGAAAAAATAAAAAGCATAGGTACCTTTTATCCCCCTGTATCCTCGCTGTCTTAAAAATACAAATCTGGAATAAAAAGAGTTCAGCCACTGAAGGATGATTCCAGAGGAAATAATCTGTCCGTGTTTACTTGATTTTGGGAGAAATCACCAAGAGATTAATCAATGTCTGCAAATAATGTATATGCAATGCAGATAAAGAAAATCCACACTTTCAGCCAGGAGGTGATGGATTGTTAAAAGCAAAATCTATTCCCATATGAAATACCCTGACCTTGCTTAATAGCGGATTGGATGTGAACTTTGAATCTGCTGCTTCCATCTCCAGTGGTGCAAATTGAACTCTGGCTCTCCTGACCCGTACAGGCACTTGCAGTTTGCCTAATTGAGAACGGAGTCATATAAAAGCCTTGGAATTTACATAATTAACTGGATGTATTAAGAAAAGGTCTGGATTTACAATTCACTAACCTAGAGCTTGTAAAATGCTGACTGCCCTAAAAGCAAGCCGGTGAGTTCAAGCTGTCTTTGAGAGGCAGAAGCACCCTATGGGGCCAATTTCCTGATCCACTGAGGTCTCCACGGATGGTTCACCATCATTTCACTCTCTGGGAGGAGGTAACACCCTGCTCTTCCTCAGGAGACCACTGAAAGCCACGGCCCTGGGTTCTCCTAGCTGGATCAATCACAGCACCAGAAGCACAGCCCTAATCAGCTCTATTGCTCAAAGGCTGAAATGGTCCCAGCCTGGGTTTTTTTCCACATTAAAAGTGTATTTAAATTAATGTTATTTAGCACAAACACCAGCTGAACTAATTTCATGCTCTTTCACAGCTGCCTTCTGGGGTCAGCGTAGTACTCCTGCCTATCTACTGTGACTAATGCCTCATCAGACGGCTCAGCAGAAAATAAAATAATGCTAAAATCAAAGTCATTCCAGTGGAAAAAGCTATTTTCTTGAGTTCACTTCTGCAAGAAGTCAAACTTTTCCACACATTTGTGCATTGCTTTTCCATGTGAAACTTAAACTCTAAGGGTTATAAAGGAGAAAACGGATTTTTTCCTTCTACAGCATAGTGTTTGAGGAGGGTACAACTATGCAGTATTGAAACTACCTCTGGGAAAAAAAATTATTTTTATAAAAAACATTAAATAATAATTAGACACTAATGATCCTTCCTGTCAGAAGGGACTATTTAGCCTGACTTCTTTGTAGGAGGACTGATAGAGTCAGTTTAAAATGGCTCATATCAAAACCTCTTGAAGTCAGTTCACCCATCTTCACCAAGTGTAACACACCAACACTTAGCAGGTCACCTGTGCCACCTCTTAAGATTTTACAGTCTTTGAAGTTTTTAAAACTTAAATTTTAGTGTACCTCATATTCCTCATTCAGATATTCTTTACAGAGGGCCAGGACAATGATATATGTAGGCAAAAGTATGATGGCTCATGATGGGTTCATTCCACAATTCGGGCACAAATATGACTCTGAAACGCTTCTCCATAACCCAGCGAAATAGCAAGAAGGCAGAAAAGACTTGTGCTGATTCTGTAGATGTTAGAAATATGAACTTTATCACTGAATGTGAGGCTACATTTGTGGGTGTCTCTGCTTTGAGCTGAATCTTTAGCTTACCCCTAAAGACAGGCAATTGTAACTAAAATCTTCATTGTATTCAACCCCAGATGCATGTATTTCTTGGTTGATACATGTGATAGGAGTCAGCTTCTTTTATCCCTGTCTGTTGGTAGACTCCACAAGCATGCTTTGCTGTGCCCTGTCCCACAGCATCCTTTGCCTTTCTATATCCATTGCAAAGCTTCAGCAAGCTTGGCTTGCTTCCAAAAAATATTCTTTGTGACAATTAAAAGAGAGAATTCAGAACTGCATATAACAAAAGGAAACAAAATACAACAGAAGTAATTTCTGATCTCAGGCAAGAGCTAAGAATGAAAAAAAAAATGAAGACAAGTGACTGCTTACTGAACTTTCTTTGCAGTGTGCAAAGATCAGGAAATAAAATTATTTTGTTGGTTCTATTATTCTTGCAAGCACAACACAAAGAATTACTGATATGGTACAGATCCATCTGCCAGCTGGGGGAGAAGAAAAGGAAAGCCAATTAAGAACATTATGAATTAGGTTTGTTGCTCTGGACTGGAAAGATGCAGTTAAGCATGCTGCGATTCTGAACAGAGAAGAATAGGAGATGAGCCAAGAGAGGATTTCTCTTGATTTTGTCACTCGACCTGTTGCCCCTGCCCTCCCCAACTTCCCCAGCCAAGGATATATCTGTAGCCAAACCACCTCTGGCTCTCAAAGTGAAAGACAGGTACCCCATGTATAAACCCACATTCCTGAGGATGTGTGGGCTAAATACTAGGCTGGACAACTTACTCTTCCAGTCTGATCTTGTGATAGAAGAATACCCGCCTGTGCACCTCAGCGAAGACACCCACACAGATTTCCAGAGCAAGGAAACAGGTGGCCATTCTGACTTGCCCTCCTCCTGCTCCCATCACCTCCCTAACCCAAATTTGCTTGGCGCGTGAAAATGAAGCAGCAAAAGTGATGCTTGCTCCCTGTAGGCAGTCAGAAATTCATGCCTCCTGCAGGAATAGGGCACAGAACTAACTCTCTTAACAAGTGACCTTGCACATTTTGCACATTTGTCGCATGTCGTTTAATCAGCGTTGGCTTTGCCTTTGGGGCAACACTGGCAAAGGACTGCTTTTGTTTTGCTTCTTGCACTTTTTTTTTTTTGGTCAGTCTCAGTAAGCTTTCTTGGTGATTCTGCACAGAACTGCTCTGGTATGTATGTAAAACAGTAATGGGAAACAAGACTCTGAGAAATGAATCCAGACCACTTTACTCTTAAGTAAGCACATCAGGCGGCTGGTACATGTCCAGCCAGACGCAGTTCCCATGAAACTAAGCCTTATCTTTATGTTTCACTGTAATTTGAAGGAAATGAAAACAGAGCCCTAATGTTATGTCTGCTTTACAGCCTCTGTCCTTGCAAAGCAAGGATGTAGAATAGACCATTTCTCTGTTTTTTCCTTGTTCCTTTATTCCCAGAGCTACCATGACCTGTTGCCCAGCATGCGTCTGTGAAGCACACACTCATAAACCTGCTACCACTGCCTTAAACTCACTGCTGTGCCATGTGCAGCTCACCTCTGAACCCACATCAGACGTACTAAAGCTCCAGTTATTTCTGTAGGCAGCATCACTTGTTTTTCCATCCCCTTCGCAGCTCGCACCTGCTTGAAGTGCAGCCAAGATGCCTCCTGCCAGCAGCTCGTACATGGTCAGCCATGCTACGTCAGGGAAGCAGATCGGCTGCATCTGCCAGACTATCAGCAGGTGCAATCATCCCACTGATGGGTTACATTTTTGGACGGGAGCAAAGTGATCGCTTGTTCGTGTTTAAATAGCTCTGGTCTGTGGAATAACATCAGGCCACTGTGGGCTTGCTGCTGGTTTCACAGTTGGACTCTGGTATCTACCATGGGCTGGCTGCTAAGTCTTTCTTGTTTACACACTTACGCACACCTCGCCGGGGCCAGCAGTGACTTCCCACATGCCCACACTGGTGGCCACACTGCAGTGGTGCAGAAGCCTGGCGACCTGCTCCACTGCCCATCAGCCACCCACATGAGCGACTGCTTGGAAAACATCATGGGCTGAGGACTGAGGATTCATCTGCCAGCACCCAACTGAGCAGCTGCGGGATGGCCACAAACTTTGAGACAGATATTGCTGCAATCTGATGAGATAATTGTGCCAGATTATCTCTGTTCATCAAGTGAGAGAATAGCAAAAATGGCCACTTTAATAAGGGCAGAGTTAAACTTGAATACAGAAAAAATGAAACTAGCTGTCAAAAGAGAATAATTGTTTTTGTAACTTTTGCAGTGGTTTATAAATCATCCCCAGCTAGTTCATGTTTCAGTGGAAGCTTTTTGTGGAAAGCTGATCTTATCTTACTGCAAGCACGTTGCTCCTGTTCTGGGGAAAAATGTTTGGTGTAGTTTGTAGAATGAGGTTAGAAATACAATCTTGTTGAGAAATGGTGGGATTTCTGAGACATTCCAGGAATAAAAAAAACACAGAGAGAGAAGGTGGAAGAAGTGTTGTTAGCTTTCCAGTAAAGAATCAATTTACTCTGCTTGGATACATTGCAGGAATTTGCTCTCTTCTTTTTTATGGCACTGCGGAAATCAGGATTTATTTTTAAATATAACGTTATAAATTGGAAATTAGTTTCAAGGTAAACTTAGAGATGGATGTTTAAAGAGTAGTGTTATCCCTTTGTACTGACAACTTCAATTAAAAGACAGGCAAATCTGTGAGTGCTGTAAAGGAACAAAGCCTGGTTGAGCGCTCCTAATACCTCTCAATTTTGGTTTATTCCTGGTATTAGAAATGAGTGAGCCTTTCTCATGACAGGCTTGCTCCAACTCTCTCCTTTATCCAGCTGCCCATTTTCTGGGAGCTTGGGGAAACTTATCCAACATTGTAGTATTAAAACATTTTAAATGATGCAAACAGAATTTTGGCAGGAATTTTGGTCTCTTTAGTAATTTTGCCTATTCATCCAGTTTGGAATTTAAAACCAGTTTAAATGCATCATTAAACATTTCAGTTGATGCCACTGTTTCTCATTTAGCAGATTACTGAACTGAGGCATCACCACCAGCATGAATTTTCCCTTGTGTACACTATGACTGAATTCAGCCCATGCAACACTGCGTAGCTGAGATAGGTGATGCATCTAGTAAGCACGGAGTAACCTGTGGTGTTAGTTCCTGGATGAGCAAGGACCTGACCTACGGCTGATATTGTCTTCAGGGGCTGAGAATCACATTAAGAATGGGCCACCAGAGGAGGTGGGAAAGATCTCAGGAGCTTTAGGTGTTAGGTTAAGGGTTTGCCTCTGAAGGCAATTGAAGAGAATGCAAATATTCCACTGGTCTGAGTGGGTTACTTGAGGTCTTTGCATTTCAGCCATTTCAGCAGTTTATGGTTTAGTAGTTTCTAGCGGAGTTATCTGAATGGAAATAAAATTCATTTCTTAAAGCATAAAATTCTATAACAGTAAGTTTTACAAATTAATTCCTCGACTAGTTCAGCCTCCAGTAGTGAATAATATTCCACTTGAAAACAAATGAGAGGGTACTTCCGAAAGATTATTTGTGCAAGAAAATATAGACTATTTTGGAGAATATTAGAAGAAAATTGTACTAACTGATGCAAAGATACAATTTTATCTTAAGATTGTGACTACTGTTATTTCATTAATTCTCATTAGATGAAAGTTTGAAATGGGGTGCTGATTTATCTCATGCAATTTATCAGAATGAAAATGCAAAAAAAAGTTCGGTATTGTCGTCTTACATTGTAACATTCCAGTGGTTATTTGAGAGTTTGTTGTTTGAACAGGTTTTTACAGTGCACCACTTCAGCTACCTTAGTATTTTGATTTTGCCGTGAACTATATTCCAAGAATGCTTCTATTTTGCCCAAATCTGATTTTTTTTAGAAAACATTATATTCAAAATGATAGAATCATAGAATCTTAGAGTCATGGAATAGTTTGGGTTAGAGGGGACCCTTTAAGGTCATCTGGTCGAACACCACTGCAGTGACCAGGGACATATGCATATAGACCAGGTTGCTCAGAGCCCCATCCAGCCTGACCTTGAAGGTTTCCAGGGATGGGGCATCCACCACATCTCTGGGCAACCTCTTCCAGTGTTTTACCACTCTCATTGTAAAAAATTTCTTCCTTATACCCAGTCTAAATCTACCTTTTTTCAGCTTGAAGCCATTGCCCTTTGTCCTATCATCCAATGCCCTTGTAAAAAGTCCCCCTCCAGCTCTCCTGTAGGCCCCCTTCAGGTACTGAAAGGCTGCTGTAAGGTTTCCCCACAGCCTTTTCTTCTCCAGGCTGAACAGCCCCAGCTCTCTCAGCCTTTCCTCATAGGAGAGGTGTTCCAGCCCTCTGACCATTTTTGTGGTCCTCTTCTGGACCCGTTCCAACAGGTTCATGTCTGTCCTGTGCTGAGGGTTCCAGAACTGGACGCAGGACTCCCAGCAGGCTCTAACCGGAGCGGAAAAGGGGGGAAGAATCACCTCCCTTGACCTGGTGGCCACTAAATGGTCTTTCATTTGAACAAGAGGTCAATGATTATATAGCAAATGAAAATCAGTTATTGACTATACCTATATTCATATCCACACTAAAAAATGAGTATTTTTTTATTTGTATGTGATGTGGTAAATTTTTTTAATATAACTGTGGATATTGTGAGTAGCTACAGAATTTTTCATTGTTTCTGGTTTTCATCTCAAATGATTATTTCGAACACCAGCTTCTTATCTCCTTAATCCTTTTCCAAAATCCAATAACTGAAATAAAATTATGTTTTATAATGATAGCAGAAATCAGTGGCCAGAGATATTAGTGGATGCTTATCGACACAGAAGATACTATTTTCTTATTGCCATAATGTTTGTCCAGATGCTCAACTGTCGGTTTTAGGCATTGAGTAGGTGGGATTGGAAGCTCTAGCAAGCCAGAAGCAATTGCTTTCAGCAGGCTCTGGAATGATTACAGATCCATGCAGTTATTTATGACCCGCTGTCTAGTGTATATTTCTACCATGCAGAAGATGCTGTCTTCGTTTGTTATCTGAACATGACCCTTTATAGAAATGGGCTATGTGGGCCTTGTTAGGGATTTCTATGGACTTACAGGAAGCCAAAAGTCCATTGTCCTGTTTCCTAGATATAGAACATTTCTGAAGGAAGAGGAAAAGAAATGTCCTTTGAAACTTTATTGTTCCATTTATATATGACTTAATATCACAGACTGAAAGTATACAAAATTTTATTATTAAGTTCTGACTGGTGCTTTCCATGGCTGGTAAATCACTCTTGGTCAGAGCTGGGTGTATTAAAGTGCTTCTTTGATTTAGGATGTGGATGTAAATGGCAAAGCTCAGTTTATGAGCGTCATTGTTTCTGGAGTGAGGCTTCCCGTACAGTTCATTAATCTACCTGATTTTTATTATCTCTTTCTCAACAACAGCCACTTTCTTAATAGGTATTTTGACATTGAGGTTTAATGGCAGTTAAAAAAGATGACAGACCCATGCAGAGAAGTTATAAGTCATACGTATTAAATGAGAAGATCATTACCTCCCAGAAACGGAATCTCTTCTGTTCTTTTTCCATTCAAGTTTTACTTTTTGCTCTGGTACATTAAATATAACACTCTGTATGAAATAATTTACTTTTGCTTTCAGGAAAGATTTTTTTTTTTCTGCTTCTCCATAAACTAGAAGAATGAGAGAGACAGCAACTAGAGGATCCCAAACAGACACACATTTTTTGAGCACTTACAAAACCAGTATAAATCAACTTGATAAAACAAAGTCCTCCAGTATTAATGCACCTAATCTTACATTAGTCTATAGACAGCTATTCCTTTATTTGTGCAAGCCATTCTGCCTTCAGAAATACATTGCATCTCGATCCTTCTTTATTTGTACAAGCTACTCTACCTTTGGAAATACATCAGCATCTCCACATCAGTATAAAATTTGAGTAGATGACCTCCCAATTCTGAAGAAAAAACAGGTCAAACTTCTTGTTGACAAGATTATACTGGCTTCTAGGGTTCTTTGTCTCAGCAACCTGAGTCAGTAACTCAGACAAGACTTTCTTCCGTGGATTTATAGCAGAATATTTTATCTTTAAACTTGCTTTCAATATACTGTTCATTTGCAAAAAGCTCTCCACATTTTAAGTGTATGCATATATTTAAGCTGGCATTAGGTTTCATAACCAACATGAAAATGTAATATACATAGCCAGCTCAAGCTCATTACAGTGCTATTTTAATAACTTTCATAATCATATTTGTGCTCAAATAAATAAGTTTTTTTCTTAACCTGCATTACTTACAGACAGAAATATGTTCTTGCTGTAGGCGGAGGAAGGACCATCTTTTCTGACGGCCTGAAGCTTTTCATCCCGCGGATATGGCTGCAAAAGAATTAGGGATGTAGTCCTGCAGAGAACATCATAGATTATTCCACAGTGTACAGAGCAGTTTAAACTTCATGCATGTGTTCTTTTCTTGGAAATGTCTGTCTGGTTTAGCACATGTTTTTTAGCTCTGAAACGCAGCACTTCTGCAATATGTTCTCAGCATAATTCTGGACAAGTGCCTGTGTGAATGAAGGCACTCTCAGTGAAGGAGTAATGTGATCTTTGGAATAGATTAGTATGAATGAGAGCACTCCATCAGCAGAGATCGGACAGACTTGTGTGGGATTTTCATTCCACTTGCAGGAATTGTTAGGAGCTGTTGTTTGTAGCTATTACTCCTTTTCCATGGTTTTGCACCTCTTTATGTAAAAACCTATCTTTCTGGTAAAGGGCAGGTTGTAGGAGGATTCAGTCTTGTACAGTAAGCCGCACACCTTGCTTTTTTCCCCTGGTGGTTTTATGGTCATCTCTAGGTTCTTATTGTCCGGATATAAGAATATGGAGTGGCAAGTTAGCTTGTTTCATTGTAAAGGCAGACATAGTTAAAGCAGTGAAGATAAAACATCTTCATTTTTAGAGTGATGATCTCCTTCAGAAGTCCTAGCAAACTGCTAGGCAAAAGGAGGTAGAATCACAGAACCAGCCACCTTGGGATGGACATCAGGTACCACCAGTCCAACTTCCTGCTCCAAGCAGGGTTGTCTGGGAGATCAGACCAGACTGCTGAGGTCTTTACGCAGTTGGGTCTTGAATCCTCCAAGGATGGAGACTGCACAAGCTCTCCAGGAACCATGATACATTGCCTGACCGTTCTCAATGAAAAGTCTTTCTTTACACCCAGCTGGAATCTATTCTTTCGATTTATGACTTCTGCCTCTCATTCTCCTGCTGTGCACTGTTGTGAGGAGCCAAGCTCAGCTCCTCAGTAACCCTCCAGGTAGGCAGGGTCAGGCTGCTGTGAGACTCTCCTGAAGCTGTCCTGCATCCAGGCTGAATAAGCCCACCTCCTTCCACCTCTGCTCGCAGGGCAACTGCTCCAGCCCTGACCATCCTGGTGGCCTCTGCTGGTCTTCCCCAAGTTTGTCAGCCTCTTAATATATCAAGCCCAGACTTCTGCAGAAATAATTGCAGAAACAAGGTCTTAAACTTGTGTTTGTCTCTTGTGTATTTTTATACAATTCCTTTCTCTTGCTATTCATTGAGCTAAATTCTCAGCAGTGGTAAGAAAGCAAAATCTATTATCACTCCCTAAGATGCACTGCTTATAATAACTATTTTCTTAGAAATTCATTAAGAACGTTGTACTTGCTTTTCCTACAATGTCTTCTTTTCAGTTTCTTTGCCGAACTCCACAGATGGCAGGCATTTTTCAGGATTAGTGTATTGTTTATTGATAACATCATTAGTCACTATCTGAAGATTCAATAATCCTTTAATGGAGTGATGTGAAAGTCAATAGGAGCATAAAAAAAAAGCTTCAAAATTGCTTCCTGTTTCTAGCAAGTCAATAAAGGCCCTCAGTGGGAGGTTGAACATCTCAGTATCCCAGTATAGCAGCAGCTGAAGGCTGCTCAGGACAGGACACAAGCATGCATGCAAGGCAGGAATGTCTAAAGCTACTTCCAGGCTCATCTGCAAAAAAAAGGTCTTTTTCTAAGGCCCTCAGGGTTGCAAGATGCATGAAAAGAATAATACTTTCCCTGCCTTTATTTATAAATGGCACCTGAGAAGTTCCCTCTGAGCTCTAATTTACCCTCATCATTGAAGGAGGAATTGCAGATGACACCAAACTGCGAGGAGCAGTGGCTGCACTGGAGGACACCTCAACCAGCTGGAGAAATGAGCTGGCAGGAATCTCATGGAGGCCATCCAAGGCCTTTTGATGATTTACAACCCCTATTCATCTCCATCAAAAATGGAGTGAATGAGATTTACTGCTGTGGGAAGAAGTGAGCAATGGATGTATCAATTGAAGAGCTGAGCTATTAGGCAAAATGTTCCTCTCTCTCTCCAGCAGTACGCATCACCACCTTTCGTTGTGGTGCTATAAATGCTGTATCAAGTAGAACTAAAACATTAGGAAAAAAGTAAACTACCTTGAAGGCATAAAGAAATATTTCTGCCTGTTTAGAGGCAAGGAAAGTTTCTCACATGTCCCTCTTTCCCAGGCCTTCCCTTGACATTTTGAAGCTGAGGAGCTCCGTTATCCCATGCTGCTGAGGGTGGCCCCATATCAAACCCAGGGCTCTCTTCTTGCAGGAAAAGCTGCCTTTTCATTTTTGTCTGTGTCTAAAGTGAGGAAAGTTCATTCATGACTGTTTCTTTTTCACAGCTGACTGCAAAAGTCAAATTATCGGGGCAGCTTGTCAGGACATTTTTTTCCCTCCATCTTCTCCACTTGGGTTTTTGTTTTGACTCAATGTTTAGCTTCTCTGGAATTGACCATAAGTAACTACGTGTTGTGGTTTAACCCCAGCTGGCAACAAAGAACCACATGGCCACTTGGTCACTCATCCCCGCTTGGGTGGGATGAAGAGGAGAATCAGAGTAAAAAGGCAAAATCTCATGGGTTGGGATAAGGACAGTTTAACAGAACAGCAAAGGAAGAGGAAAATAACAACAACAATACTGATAAAAACAATACACAAAGCAAGGGATATGTGGTGCAAGGCCCGATGCCCAGAGCATCAATTCCTGAGCAGCGATTCCTCTTCACCAGCCAGCTCTCCCAGTTATGTATGGAGCTATCGAACATCCCGTTTGGCTGGTTCAGGTCAGCCATCAGGGCTGCGTCCCCTCCCAGCTTCCTGGGAAAATTAACTCTATCCCAGCCAAACCAAAGACACGATGCCTCAGGAAAGCTGGGAAATCCCTGAAGTCCAGCTTGAAAGGCCACTTGTGTCAGTGCAGCTGGAATAAGAGCTGAATGGGGGGCCAAACCCCTTGGCAGAGCAGAGCTATCCTGGTGTCAGTCAGCAGGCTCCATTTGGTTAGTGTGAGTCTGCTACCAGACAGTCGGACACTAAATCACTTTCAGCGCTCGTTTGTGAAAATCCAGACGTGTTGTCTCTTTATATCAAAGATGGAGAAGTTGCCCTTTTCTTCAAGGGAAAGCAATAAAGCTTATATCTAGCTCTTACTTAGTATTTCATCCATGCATTTCAGAGTACTTCAGATCAATAGCTTTTTTTTATACCTAATTAATTGAATGAATAAAGGTTCCTCTACCTTTATTTCACAGATCTTTAAAAACAGGCTGTTAACCCTTTTCTGAGCTGCTTAACTGTAAGATCGGAAGCCAGAGGTCAGTTCTTATCTTAGAGAAGTTTAAAAGTGGAGATCTTTACTGTAGTGATTTATATTGCCATCCCTGACCTTGGATTACTGGGTAACAATTAAACCAAGTGTTTAAGTTCCTCAAGAATTAGGAAAAATGTTAGAATAGAAGACAACTTTTCACCATGTCCTGTACAAAAATAATCTTTTGGTTCATAAGCCACAACATTGGTGTTTCTTCCTTGGTTTTCCTACAGGGACTCATCAGAAGCAAGCAGAGGAAGAACAGTCTGATGGTGAGAATAACACAACGATTTTATTTCATTAAAAATTATACATGTACTCAGTTTCATTGAGACTTTTCCTGTAGGACTCACTAGAAAGAATTGCCATCTGGAAATTAAAGGGGGAAGACATAGCCATTAATTTTCAGAAGCATTCAATATCTTTTTGTGCTGGATTTGGTCCAGTTGAGTCAGTTCTATGCTGGGTGTGGAAAAAGTGAAGTAATGACAAGTTTACTCCGAGGGAAACATGAATAGATGCAAGCTTGTTACTGAGTTGATTTCATATATTCCTAGTTGTGAGCCTCAGGACTGTAAATGCTTGGTACTGGGCACATGGATGTTTTCAGCACCATACAGAAAGTAACTATTAACAGAAAAAATATTTTGTACATAAGCACAAAGGAGAAACAAGTAAATATGTGTTAGTTTATACATATACACAATAGTAAATCTATTTATTAAAAGATTCTTCTGTTACAGTGATAGCAAACTTTTCTGAAAGTACTTACAAATCTTTTCTACCAATTATGCAAGGCTGACTCTATTCATACATATATATGTGTATATACAGACATACTTATACACACACACATGTATGCACCATTACTGTTCCAAACGGATTTGTCTTTAGCAAATGACTGGCAGTGCTAAAAGTAATAAAGGAACTTTCATCTTATTGAATAGAAGTGAATCCAAGGAAACGAAAATGGAGCTTTGTGTGAAGACAGAATGGTATAAAAATGGAAAAGGCCTCTCGTCCCCTTCCCTTTTGCCTCTCTCTTCTGTAGTGTTTCTCTCTGTACAGCTTTTCATTCTTATGCTCCCTATTACCCTCCTAAACCCTGTGCTATTCTCACCTATTCTGTTCCTTTGCCTTCATATTAACTAGCAATACACCCTTTCATGTTCCTATCAAGCCTGGCCAAGTGGCAATTGCTCGCTCTCTCATGCACAATAACTTCTCTCATTGTCCTCAGCTGAAAAGGTGCAACTGTGCTGACTCTTCAAGATAGTTTGTTTTAGATGGGATTTTTCAGGCTGATGAATCAGATTCATTTTGTTCTTCAGTCCATGTACTCCAGCTTTGATGTTTCTGTTCTTCTCAGTAACACGTCAATGACGGTATCTTTTCTGCAATATAACACCATACCAGACAGTCTGATGGAGGGAGAAGTTCATAACATTTCAGTACCCAACTACTACCAAGTGCTAATGCTGTTTTGACAGCAGTAAAATCTGTCTCTGTCACTCCATCTGTAATAAATGGGAGATGAAGTCACACCATTTCCACGCAGGAGCACAGCGAGGACTAGAGAACGTGATGCTAAGCATATGTGTGGCACTAAACATCATGTAACTTCACCATTCATTCAGCTTCATCTCACTCCTCTTATGATAAAAAATGAGCATGCAATAATGGAATAAGTGTTTGCAAATATTTTGCCACTGAATTTAAATCACAGATTTATTTCAATAATAAACATGGGAGTGCATCTTGGTAGGTTGTTAGTGGAGTTGTGTGGGTGGGAAGTCTTTTATTTTTATTCAGATGATTCAGTGAAATTACATGATTTAGTTATTTTGTCTGTAGTAAGAATATTCAACTCGGTCATCAGCTGTACCAAGTGATATTCACTCCTGTTGATATAATTGGACTATAACATCAGAATTTTTATGCAGAGTTTTGTTTGTTCAATTTGAATATGCATGAGAAGCTGTCCAGAGAATGCAAGGCAAGACAACACTTTTATTAAATTGTTAAGAAAAAAGGACTTTGCAGAGTTAGAAGAAATCTTGAAGTATTGTAATAGAGTAAAATTTGGTGCTGAGTTAGTTTTTGAAAATACAGTTCATATTTTTTTATTCAGGAGTCAATATGAAAACCTGGAAGCCAGATCTCCATGCAGATTGTAAGAAAAAAATGTTAAAAATTTCTGAAAGGCTTGATGTAGTCTCATCAGCTGGAAGGCATTAATCACACTGTTCCCAGTCATTGTGGAAAGAGCCTTGAATTTACATTTCCAAAATAGGAGATGACAGCACAGTTTATAATGCCGTCTCCTTTCAAATGAGGGACTGAGGATCTGAAGCTGCAGGCTCTTCAGGGTGGCAGAACAAAAAAGAGAGCTGCGCTGAGAAATGATTCCTTTGCCAGGATTACGGGCCGCAGTCAAAGCTGGAGGAGCTGCCTGAGTGTCGCTTTAATTTTGGAGAACAGTCACCATTCTGCTCCCATGGGTGGTTTTGTTCCAGTGCCAGAATGCATGGCCCATTTCTGATTGTTATCTCATTTCCAACTGACACCACTGGCACAAGTCCTCTTCTGATCCGTGAGGTCGGAAACAGGTGTTGGGTATATTAGCTTGACGATTTGGGGACAGGATTTACAAGCCTGGCTCCAGCAGCCAGATCCAGGCACCCCCTGATTTAACAGGGAAGCCTGAAAAGTCATGACATCATGTCTGTGTCACAGACTGTGGGACCATCTGTTTAAGGTACCTTTATTTATGTGTGATAGATTTTTTTTAACCATGCAGCAAGAGAGAAACTCATTCTATGACTCTTTTGTAGACGACAACTATTCACCTGTGGGTTTTTTTGTAAAAAGAAGACCATTCACCAGCTGTGCCCTCAGCAAAATCCTCTGTACCTCCCCACATGACTTACAAACTCAGGAAGCAGACGGGCAGACAGCAGATGTAAAGGTTAGCCCGGGGTTAAGACACCCAAGTGTTGACATCTATGTGTGAGCTGTCTTAGTTCCCTCTAGAGTCAGTGGAGATCTAGTCAATGCCAACAGGAGAGCCTAGCATGCAACTGTAGTTTCACAGATCGTGCTCAAGCAGACACAAGGGGTGGGATTCAGTTGCCTGAACATAGACATCTGGTATGGGTTCAGGTGCTGTGAAGCACTAGACAACCTGCTCCAGCTGATGCTTCTTGAGCAGATGGATCAGACTAGGTGATTTCAAAAGGTCTTTTCCAACCTAAATGATATCATGGTCTCAGCTGGCAACAGACACCAGTGCATTGGGCACCTGAATGTTGCTGCTCTGCTGAAGTGCCTGTAGGCTCCAGTGACAGTGCTGACTTCTGCTCAATTCATTTGAGGATGCTTAGGAGTCTAGTACCCCACGAGAGGCCCCATATCTGCCTGAGTCTGGCAGATACAGAACAGCGTTTATGGGAAATACACACCCTTTCTGTGCCTGGCCAGGTGGGACACCCTCATCTCAGGTACACTGGATACTGATGTTTGAGTGACTGACTTCTCAATGGTCACGTCTTTTGGAATAGTATGTAGCCAAGAGTCCAGATGGTAGAGTATGCCCATCCAAAATGAGTTGCTTCCATGGTAAGATAACTCCTTGCTGTTATATCATGCATCTACTTTTAGTGTGCTACACTTCTGCGTTTTACGCTTTTGTCTGTTACATTAACAAGCCCTCAGCTACCTAGAGCTTCCTTGCTACGCTGGTATTTGATCAAGCTACCACTAAACCATTTCTTGGGCAAACCGAAAAAAGACTGTTAAGTTTTTTCATTGTAAGGCAGACTTTTCATACCTTAGTTAGTTTCTGCAGCCCTTACCATGACAGTTGTTGAGTCTCTAAAATCACGCTTGATAGTATGCCTCCTCTCCACCCTGCTACTTAGTAACTGTAGCATTGCAGCAGTCCTCACATGCCGTATTGTGTGGCAATTGTCCTGTTTCAATGGTCCTGCCCAGTAACTCATCTCAACTCTTAAGTGTCTGTCACCACCACACATCCAGGCTCTCATTCTGTAAGCATCAACAGCCTGTGTGCAAGCCTTACATTCAAATGTGCTCCAATGGATGATGGTTAAATGAGATTAATTTACCACACATTTGTTTCTTGCTCTGCCTTTATCAGTATTCAGCAGAAGATAATTTATTTTGATTTGTATTTGCATTTGTGTTGCAGTCTCTGCCAGCAAGAGTGGGGTTTTTTTCCCAGCTCATTGGTAGACACTGATTAGGAAAAAGGGCAGTGGAAAGACTTGAAGTGACATTTTGTGACCCAAAAAAAAAAACCCAAACCCAAACAGGTGTGAGCTGCTTTGCATTCATCTTTGAGTTACATTAAGGGATGCTTCATTAGGTACTAAAGTGTTGGCAGATCCCTCTCATGCCAGAGGACGTGGCCTACCGGGATGGCGTGGGCCTATGTTACCTGGGTCGGAACGAGGCAGGTGAGCTGGCAATTGAATGCCTGTGAGCTTTCACTGAAGGAACTATCCTTTCCCATTTAATTGTAGCAGTGCTATTGTCTGAATAGGAGAGAAAGTAGAATCAGTAGAGGCACACAAATGAAGGACGAAAAGAGCTGTTTTAATTTTAGTCACTATTTAAAAACGAAGTAGTACCCAGAGACACTCATCCCAAATATCCATCACCCTCCCTATTTGGCTGTTCAGTGGGAATCAATCTCATTTTCTTGTGTAAAACATTTTCTCACGCACTCATCGTGCAGCACAGGCAAGTCCCTCATATGTTCCCTGAGCAGGAGAGAAGCCGCAGCACTGGGCTGCGGGTGGGGGCCCGTGTGTAAAACTTCACTGTAAGGCACATTTCCAGCCCTGCAGCCTACTGCCAAGGTCCTTTCCCTCCTTTCACAGCTGGAAGTGGCCTCTTCCCACCACAGGACTGATGTACAGGCAGATCCTTCACATGTTGCTGCATCTGCCCTTATTGCAGAGCATCATGTGTCTTGGACTGATGTAACAGCAAATTAGGTTGAAACCTGGACTTTAGATTAGTTTGTTGCACTCCACTTCTAATTGCAGACTGCCCAAGAATCAGCAGTGTTGAACTGCTCCATAATCTCTTTGTCTTGCTGCTCAAAACCCATTTTTTTTCTCTACGGAATGCATCAATTTGGATGAGCGAGCTGGCAAACTTCAGAAGGGAGCACACCAGCAAATTGTTTCCCTCTCCCGCACCTCTCTGTCATCGCTATAATGTCATTTACCCTGGAACAGTAAGAAATGTAGAGGAATCCATCTGGCTTGCTTGATTTCCGTTGGTGGACATGACAGAGCTTCTTGTGACATATTGAGCTGCTCTAACTTACATGGGGATTTCAGCAAACAGCCAGTTTACTTACAAATAGTTGCAGCTTTTTTACTCATATTGAATAAGACACTATTATTTTCACTCTAAAAATCCTGAAAATTGAGAGCCATGAGCTTTTCAGGGTGGCACATGTTATTATGTGGCAGGCTTAGCCAGCATAGCCAAGCGTTACCGTTACATGCACTGACACCTGCGAGTCTCAGCCATCGACCCGAGCGTCGTCACACTGGGGCTATCTACAGCCCTATGACTAAAAAAGTATTCCCCTCCAAAAGACTCTTTGGCATCCCTTGGGTTTAGCTGAGAGAAGGAGGTTGCTGTCTTCTAGGCTGGCCTATTCACCTCTCACAATGTCTCTTATACTTGGAGCCTCGTGGTATTCGGGCAATGGTTGTTTTCTGTGTAGGGAGTAGGAAGGGACAGACCTCTTTTGGGGGAACTTCAGACACAATACCCCTTTGCCACCCACCTGCTTACTGCAAACTGATGCTTAGGTGTCCAGATGAGGCACCCAGGTCTCTCTTCTTCCCTCCATTCATCTGGATGCCTTCTAAGCATGGGTGGCTGAGTCAAGCACCACTCCGGCAGCCCGCACACCCTCCCCACTCCTAGCTGCTCTTTGAGCACTTTTATACTCTCTTTACACATTTTTTCCAGCTCAGAAACATTTTGCAGTCATTTCGTGCGGACAAATCACATCAGATACAGAAGCAGCTCACTTCAATGCATCTTTAAGGTGTTCAGGTCTCATGTTGACAGTCTGGATGGTAAGACCCCCGACACAAGGCAGACAGTAACAGCTCCAGTGTGCAAGGATGAAGTCCAGCTGGCAACCAATGTTCACTCCTCCAGCCAAGGCACTATGAATGTGCCCTGTGTGAGTCACAGCAGGGATGTTGTCATACAGCAGCAATTAATTTGCTCCTAAGGCAAATGGGTCCAAATGGTAAAGGCTTTTGCAGATGGAATTTACTGTTCCAATGCAAATAACTAACTGGCAAACAATAACCACTCCAGTCTGAAAGCCCGGCTGGCAATTGGTTGACATTTGTGTGCTGCAGAGAGTTTACTGATTCCCCATGAGCTGGATAGGAGCTGTGTTTTGCAGCAACAATTGATTTATTACTGTGACAACCAGTAGAAATAGAAGGACCTACTGGCAGGCAAGGGTGTGATTTGTTCCTCTGCAAACAAGTAAGATGTGTCCAGCTGGCCAGTGGCCATTCCCAGGCAAAAGCCCAGGGGAAGATGCAGGTTTTATCTCCTCTCTGATCGACTTTTGCCTGCTAAATAGTGAAGGAATTAGGATTTTTTTTATATTATACCAAAACATATTTGTATTTAGTAATGTTTATCCAAAATGAGTAAGTCAGGGGGATACAGAGGTCAGGCTGTCTTCTAGATATTTCACTTCTCAAGCAATAGGACGGCACTTTATCTGTTATTCATGAAGAGAAAATTGTTCTCATTTATACTGCAGCAGCCCCTGTAGGGACCAATCAAGGTCCCATTGTGCTGACGCCTGATTGGTGGCTGTGAGCAGAAAATTGCTGGTGCCTGCTTGGATGCAGTTCTGAAACATCCATTTTTTTGCCATGTAAGGTCTAACATGAGCACATTCTGATCAGCAAAGCACGTAAGCTCATGTTTAAAGCAATCTTTCTCCAGCAAAATGTTTCACAGTGTTTCAGTCATCCCAATGAGAGGGGAATTTAAACATGTTCAAAAATACTTGGCGAAATCAGACAGGGCTGCTGCACACGGACCTACCATGTTTTGAGCTTTCCACATAGAAGAGGGAGTTTTCCTTCGATGCATAGAGGGCTTTTGGGAGGTGGTTGGACAACACGTCCAAATGAAGTCTTGAGCCAGTGTGTTTTCTTTCCTAGGCATGTTCTAAGCCTGCCCCAGTGAACTGGCACAGTGCAGTGATATACGACTGGTGGGAGTGCACTAGTCACCTGCAAGCGTGTCAGGGGTGTGAGCAGCAAGAGAGATGAATCATTTCCTTTTTCTGAAACAAAATAATGAAGCATAATAGAACGAAATTAAGCGAATGAAAAATGAGGCTGGATGAAAAGAAAAATATGCCAGTGACAAAAGCTGTCTGATTATGGAGTAATCTTGATGGAACAAGGGAAGAAACCAAAATGGCATGTAGTATTTCAGGGTGGTTAATCTGGTGTAGACTAAGACAGAAGGGTTAACTCTTCACTGGTTGATTATGGACAAGCTAAGACTTCAGGGATATGAAAAGTTAAAATCAATGTATAACAGCGAATACATCATTTATGTGACTATGGCAAAGAATATTTGTGGTGTATCCTTTCTACTGTAAAAATAATACAAAAAAATCAACCTTGACCAATAACAGCTACGTACAGCTACTTCATATTCTAAGTGTTGTGTAAAATTGTTGTATCTTATCACGCTAGTAAGCCTGGAAAACACTGACTTTGTAAAGCCGATAGCCATGATGCAGTGGAAACATTGTTTGGGATCGGTGGAGTGCATCATAGTGATAAAGAATTTCCTTGTAATGCTGTTATAGTAATTGAAGCTGCAGTTTGTCTCCCGCACAGCAAAGCAAGCTTAGACTCCCAGAAGGTTATCTAAAACTTCCCTTTGCAGCACCGACCAATTTGCTGCCTTCGTCCAGCGATTGCTGGCCTGAGTTTCCACCACTTTATGAGCTCTAACTCATAGTATGGGAGCAAAGTCTAGCACAGACTCCAATGAATACAGATCATTTCAAATTTTTAAGGTGTTTAACTGTTGTGGAGCGTACAGGTTACTCCCTTATAAAATAGAGAATCACAACATTTTGTGTCTAAACCAAAACACAAAGCACTAGAGTCAGCCTTCAGACACCTCATTTCCATTGAAATCGGTAGAGTAATGCATTGAAAATCACTATTTTTGTAGGGATCTACAACCTAGTGTTTAGCCTTCCTTTCCATTTTGAGATTCTATTTTCAAAAAGGGTCTTCTCCTTAGATTCCTTTTAAGATCTCCCTTCCTTTCTGCTTCTGTTGTATATCTTTAACTGACCAGGATGATTTAGCAGTACTTGACTCTCAGCATGTCAAAAAGATATTCAAGGCTCCCCTTATGTGGGAAGACAAAAAGCAGCTTTAAGACATTGGCAGCTTTCTCATCTACATATGAAAGTAACAAGAAAAGAAACAATTAAATGGTACGGCTTCTCCTGGAACTCTCAGACATTTCTATCATCTTCATTTTCCTCTTAGCGATTTACAGGAGGCTGCCTTGTGCACTAGCCTGACTCACTTGGCTGCGTGTTGCCCCCCAACACTCCTAGGGCAGGCAAAGCTCCCACTGAATTCAAGCCCCATGCAGTTCATTGCAGGAAGAGAAACCCAATTTCAGTTTTAGTGGGATATCTACAGCTGAAGCAAGGACATTTAATATACATTGCCCTGAGTCAACTTTCACACTAGTGCTGTGCTGCTGCAACTTTCAATGAAGTTCAGTTTATGCCAGGCAGCGCAGAACTTATTCCTCACGTCACTAAGGACCATCCGTCTCAAAGGGAAAGTGTCTCCTGAAAGCCAGTGTAGAAGGAAATGCTGATATTCATGAATGGCCAGTCTAAGAAAAATGCAGTAAGATTTGAATGAACAGCGAGACAGATCCTTAAAAATCTGGTAGGGTGGCAAAAGCGTTCTCCTGTGCATGTGCCCCATAACTGTCATACCTGCAGCAGTAAGAAATATTGAGGTTTGTCAGTGGATATAGGATTGATGGCTGTGTTGACAGGGAGGAGCGAGGAAGCACTTCTGCCTAGCATAATTCACAGGGGATATTGCCCAATTGGTTTTGGTATGTCTGGCAACGTAACTGTGGCTGGAAGAGGGTTGTGGGGGTTTTGTGTCTTTCAATACGGTTAATTGTTCATTCATATTTTTTAATCCTTCCTTTTATGGACATTTGGATGCCCTGTTTCAACAAACACCTGCTTGTCGCTCTTTCACCCAGTCTTAGGTCAGTGTTTGTGATAGTTATTTGAAAATTGGTATGAACTGAGAATATCTGAGACTGAAAGCAACACCGTCTTGGTTTCTCCTCTTAAGCATTTTTATCAGGTAGATTCAAATAGCACATTATGCAAAAATAAAGCTGCCTAAAGAGTTACTGAAACAGTATCGCTGCCAGCTTCAGCTGCAAAAAGGACTTTAGCAGTGAGTGCCCTTAGCACAGCCAGGGACAGATGGGCTGTGCTGCATGATCTTCAGCCCTCCTCCTGTTTGACATGAGCTGGCTCTGCCTCCATGTGTTCACATTCCCCTCTGACCCATGCACAGACCAGAGAGGACATTTCAATTAACCCTGTGTGGCAGGTGCCATACCTGCAGCAAAGGGCAGCTCTCCTGCATCAGCTACAACAGTGGTATTGTAGAATTTCCCACAATTTTGTTGTGGTTTTTTTTAAATGTCTTCAAATCATATATATATATGGTAATCCAGCAATAAAAACCTAGCTGTAGATTGCTGTTTCTGCCTGAACCAGAAGCTGTCTCCAAAGCCAAGGTGGCTGTGACACACCAGCGAGAGCGTGGCAGGAGTCGACGTGTTACGTGCCTATCACTTCCCTGAGACTAATGCTGTGTGTCACTAACCACTGCAGCCATCTCCCACACTTCTGAAAGCAATTTCCACTCTATTAAGGTCTACCCTTTACAGCATCCAGGAAGCTAGAAACAGGCTTCATTTTACCTACTGTCTTAGCAATTGCCACCAATCCACCCCTGGGTGGATTATTGCATTAAGACTATTGAATCAGATTCTGCTGGCAGCTATTTGATGTCAAACCTGGACTAATCCCAGATTTACAGCTGAAGCTGATGTTAGTTAGGAACTGAAAGTGAATCCCTTCAAGTTTTAGGTCTCTACACTGTGGCCTGTATTAAAGATCCAAAGTTTTCTAGAAGCAGCCATGGATGGCTGCACAGGGAAGGTGTCCTAAGGGATAACTTCTCAAGAGGATAGATTCACCGGCTCAGCGTGCTCTGAAATTTCCTGCACAGTGAACTAAGGAGTTCCTTTATGAGAAGGGGACTGATGTCAACTAAGATTACATTAGCTCTGTTTTCTTTCCATAATTTTGCCCAATGGGTTTTCTAGAGTCCTAGGATCTCTTCCCAGAGCTCCCAGTTTCTTATGCGAAGGGTGGTCCATTTCCTTTGTACACCTGGGAGTCCAAAGAGAAGCATTTGGGTAGCAGGGGTAGCAGGAGAGATCCAGGGAGTTTATGCAGTTTTCTGCACTGGGACATTTTTGGGCTGTTCCAGTCTCAGTTCCCAGGTGAAAGTATTCAATACCAGGGGCAGGGCTCCCTGGAGACACAGTTCTGTTACAAAGCTTCCCATGTGCTGCAGACAGTGAGGAAGCTCAGTGCAGTGGCTGATGCTGTTTCTGTCAGTATGGAGATTGGCTTACTGGGAATGCCTTGCATTCATTAACTTAATTCTACAGACTCAGCCAAAAGTGTCCACAAAGCACTCGGGAAGAGCCAGACGTGGGAAAGCTGCTGGTGGGTCGGGTGGTGCAGCGTGTGCCCACTTCATCCAGAGCACAGGGATGAGACCTGCACCAAGCACGGTGCAGTTTTCCCCTTGAAAAGACTTCAGGGCTTGCCCCAGCTTTGTGCTTGAGAAAGCCCTGTGCGTGGGAGTGGGGGACCCTGACCCAGCCAGAGCCTTTGGATGGTGTCCCGTCCTCCCTGGGAAGGGACTGCACTAACGCTTCCTCTCACCCCCAAGTCTTCCAGCCTCTTATGTCCCTTTTTTTTTTTTAGATTTACTTGTAATAAAGGAAAATAAGCTCTGCTGGGTGATGCATATTATTTTTAAAATGCAAAAACAAATGCCCCCCATCTCACTCCCTAGCTCACTCCATCCTATAAGGGGCAGAGCCTTCCCTCCAGCCCTGATTTCAATGCCAGTGGTTTATGGTAGCCTCTTGCTTTCTACCATCAGGTTTGCGGCTGTGTAAGACCCCCCTGCTCCTCTCCAGTCCTGCCGTGTGGTGCAGGCTGCCAGCCTGCCCTGTCCATCCATCATTCCCCATACCTCCCCTTGTTCCCACAGGGTTCCCACAGCATGGGCAAGGCAAACAGTTAGGAATCCATCCTGCCCGCCCACAGCCTTTTAAGAACATATAACTTAGAGCAACGCATCAAACCAATATGGTCCCTGGTGCAGCGAACCACATGGAGCCTGGCTTGAGACCAGCCTGGGCTGGAATGGCACCCAGGTCATCTCAAAGCTCTTTCCATACTGACATAGCACAGGCAGACCCCTGTGCTCAAAGGCATAACTCATTGGAGAAATTAGCCCGTAAAATTATTTCTGATAAAAGCGGATTATTTTCTATTTAATGTCACGTTAAATAAATTGCAAAGCGCAGCAGTGAGGATTTAGTACTTGCAGTGCTAACCATATTACTTAGCATTTATACAGTGCTTTTCTCATTCAGGAAAGCACTTTTGCTAACTTAATTCATCCTCAGCCACCCTCCGCATGTCGTGAGGGAAGACAGGAACATTTAATTCCCCCGCTGACAGATAAATCATACGGCTGGGACTGGCACAGCTCTGTTACTTTTCCTCTTCTCCCACCCTCAGAATCCCACCCGAGTCATTTTTTGGTGGCTGCAGCTGGTATTTGTGTGCTGGAAGTCCCCAGCAGTTCAAGGGGCGGGTTCCTGTCTCTGTGGTGAGAGCCAGTTATGGTCCTGTCCGGGCAGCCAGTGGGAGCAGAGCTGAGACTGGTGGCAAGCAAGAAACAGGTCTCAGCAGACAAGAAGGATTGAGAGAGCAGGTCAAGAGGCTGAGAGGTGGGAGCTGGGATGCGGAGGGGAGAATGGGGATGAAGGGATGCTTGAGTTGAGGAGGGCACTTGGATGGGCTGTTGGCCTTAGGCAGGAGAGAATTTGGGACAAAAGCTGGTGGAAGGATTCTGATAAAGAAAGGTTTAGAGGTTACTTTGAATTATCTTACTTGATGGGGGTATTTAAGGCAGGACATGGTAATGGGTTTGTGGAAGAACACGATGGGTCTGGCATGGGGCTGAGGCAGGAGGATACAGAGTAGAAGTCCCTGGAGATGAGCAACTTGGGGTGCGAAGGGTGGTGCAAGGAAAGAGCTTCAGCCAGGGGGGTGGAGGGGTTGATTTCCATGTCAGGAGACCTGCAGAGAGAGCAGTGTTCCTGGGGAGCAGCTGCCCATCTCTGCACACCTGCCTGGCCCTTGCACACCACCACTGCTGCTCCCCGTTCCCAGCAGGAGAGGGCTTCTCCCAGCATCCGACACATACTCCTCTGCCATGACCAGGGGCAAACAAGGCACCAGGGGTGATCACAGAACCCACCTCACAGCTCTGCACCCCTCCAGCCGCTGCTCCTGGGGGGTGGATGCCACAGTCCCATCATTTGCCCACGTCCCAGGAAAAGAGTCCCAGGGACCTGCATGGGGGTCTCTGGCACGAGGTGCCTGGCGACAGCTCATGGCTCATGCTGCTGTGTTTCATCGGGGCAAGGGCTGCTCAGCACAGAAGGGAGCAAATAAGGACAGCTACTCTAGCCCTTTAATTATTTGGGATCTTATTTTTAACATATGTAAATACATCTGTGTGCCTGTTGTCCCCTCACCTTTGAGCTGGCATAACTCCTAGTTTCAATGACTTTCTCTGGTAGAGACCAGACCCATATATTGCAGTTGTTACACGAGCCAAATTAGTGCTCAAGTAGATGGCACTTGCTTATGTAAAGGATAGTAGCTGTTGTTGATTAATACGCTGATTATTGCATAAGATGCTGATTAGTGCCTACTGCCTCTGTAAACTAATATTTACAAACCCATACAGTTATTCTAGCGGTGGAATGTGCTTTTATATTAAAAAATAACCTAGTAATATGTTCACTCAGATATTTTTATCATAAATCAGTTGGTGATTATACTATTTTTATTACAATGCTCTCTACACTCACTTTCAAACAGCTCGTTTCTTGTTTAGAATTACTCAGTTTACCTCCCCTATAAACTTCTCTTGCTTTAATAGCGAATAAAAAATACTATGAGTTAACTTACAGTTTTAAAAATTACTCAGTTATAAATTCCTCATGAAAGTTCCCTGCATATATACATTATTATGTTGTGATTAAAAGTTAGAACAATTTTTTTTAGTTTGCTCCTTAAAACACACTGATTCTGTTCTGCATCTCTGCCCCAAAAAATAGCTTCATGTCCCACTGAAAATTATATTTTTACTGGAAAGAGAAACAGATACCTATCCAGAAATTTGACCTCAAATCACATTTTACAAAAAAGAAACCATGCATTGACTCTAATATTCTGCACATTGTATATGCTCATACTTTCAGTATCTCTAGGCTGAAACTGCTCATTACGTTTTGCTGTAAACCTGAATCTAATATGAGTGAGCGGCTGCCTTAACTTCTAAGGAGCCATTCTCCTAGCTGCAGAGGCATTGAAGACAGCCTGGGAGACAAAATCTGTGCGATGCTGCTCTTTATTGTCACAGGTACAGAGTTCTGATGTGGCAATGCTGCACATTCAGGTCATCAAACGCTTACTGATCAGGAAGGACTTCTCAGTCTGTAAAATGGTTACAAATGTATCTTGTCAGAACACACTCATTATAAGCAGTCTGATCTCATCGGAGTCCTACTATTTTAATTTGGGTAATAGTGGCAAAATCTTACCAACTGTTGATGGAGATACCATGGGGTTAATTTATATTCACATTGGAAAAGCAAAGCAGTGCTCCCTCCCAACTCTGACAGGTCCCGCCAGCCTTTTCAATAGTTGATTGTCAGGTTGTCCCGATCTATAGCTTAGCGCTGACAGCAGCTCACAGTTTATTTGCAGCTTTGAAGTCTGGTCCTATAGTGTTTCTCTTCTGACAGGAGCTGAATAAAGGTGTCACTGTGGGAGACTTTTAGCCGGCTGCTATAAAAAGGATCCTCCTTGCCTCCCCTCGCAAGATCCTCTAGTTCACTTTTGGAGCTTGCGGCTTTCCCCTCAGCTGAGTTTAGCTCCATCAGCTCCAATTCGTGCTTGGCAGCTGTTTCTAAAACTCTCTGTTTGTTGTAATACCTGACAAAGTTGTTAATGATGGGATGGATGGGAAGGGCAATTGCTATCACCCCGCAAAGAAAACTGATGGCAGCATTCAGCTTTCCTAGTGTTGTTTTAGGGTATATGTCTCCATATCCAACTGTGGTCATGGTAATGATTGCCCACCAAAATGACTGAGGAATGCTTTTGAATAAAGTTTCGGGGTGACTTTGCTCCATGGTATAACCCAGGGCAGAAAAGACAAAGATTCCAACAGCTAAGTACATGAGGAGCAGCCCGAGCTCCTTAAAGCTGCGTTTCAGGGCGTACGTTAGGGTCTGGAGCCCTGAGGAGTGCCGTGCAAGCTTGAAAATCCTCGCGATCCGCATGATGCGCAGCGCCTGGACAGCTTGCTGGACATTGCTGAGCTCCATGAGCTTGGCTCCCAGGTGGGTCAAGGTCAGGCTGACATAGAAAGGGAGTATTGCTAGCACATCAACAATGTTCATGAAAGACAGGGCAAAGTGGAGCTTGTTGGGAGAGGAGATTAGCCTCAGCACATACTCCATGGTAAACCAGCCTATACATGCTGTCTCTATGCTGTCCAGAGTCGGATGCTCCATACGGTTCCCGTCCGCATCTACAACCTGCAGGTCTGGGATGGTCCCCACGCACATCACAACAGAGGAGATCAAAATAAACAGAAAGGACAGGACGGCAATCACTCGAGCTGGGTAGGATGATTCTGGCTTCTCCAGAAATTTCCAGATGTATTTTTGGCACCTTTTCCAGCGACTTTCTGAGGCATCTACTCCCAAGTCATCCAGAATCAGTTGCACCCTTCGGGCTATTTCTTCCAGTTCCTCCTTTTTTTCACTTAGATGAGTTTTGCAGCAGTCATCCAAAAATTTCAGATCCACTTTCCAAAACTCCATTTCATTCTTGAAACATATGGGGCATATTCCTTTCTTCATGTGAATTTCCCCAAAGTAGTACACATCAATGATGCACTTGAAAGCATCTGGATCTCTGTCAAAGTAAAACTCTCTCTTTCCAGGATCATAGTCATCACAGAGGGAGAATATGCTATCGTATCCCCCCGATAAGCAGTTGATCAGCTCTGCCAGCCGTGTTTCTGGGTATTGATTCAGGTTATCTCCGTAGAACACCTGCCTTACCCCACCGACATTGACTACGATCTCCATTTCTTCATTCTTTTCTGATCCGTCAGTGTCCACATCTGGAAATCTAGAGTCATCTGCCATTTTAATCGTCTTGGATTTTATTTGCTTTTTAGCCTGTGTTGTTTGGTTTCAAAGCTTTGTGGTTTCAATTTCTCATGAAAGCAAATCAGCACCGAGTCAGCACTGTTACAAACGTTATCAAACTGACCCGGAGTCGTGGCGGGAAAGGTTACCGAGACAAACGTGCGGCCAGGAACGCCTCGTGAGGTATGCAACAAGCTGCAGGGAAAAGACAAGTCATCGGGCTGCTGTGCCTGCAAGCAGGATGTTAGAAAGCTCCAGCAGATTTGAAAGAGAAGAAACCGTTTAATAAAACTCACCCCTCTGCTCAGTGCTCGAGAGTCTTTTCAGGTCCCATTCTCTCTCTACAAGTGATATTTATTCACGGGTTGGAAGTCACGGCAGAGAAATAAATCCTGTGCTCTGATTAATGCAACTTGCAGTGAGTGACAGTTCTGAGAGAGACAATCAGCAGGGTGAGCCCACAGAAAACTGTTGCAGTTTCTTCGGTTCCACAGATCTCCCTAGAAAGCTGCTTTCGAATTTTGTTTCTCTTGCCGTTTCCTTTTGACTTTAAGATCTTCCAGAGTTTGCCTGCTGACTCTCGCACACAGTCAGTCGGTGCAAGCGTGCAGAGGAGAAACTTGTGCTTGTTTTCCCTTTGCTGTTTCCCAACACAATAGGGAGCCCAGGCTGCGAGGAGTCCTTTCCAAACTCTACCCTCTTCTGGTGAAACCCAGCAAAGCACCAGCTACACAGAAAACAGCTCAGCTATTTATACGCCTGAATGTAAAGCGATGTGTTTCTATACCGTCACGCTCTTCAACGATTTTTAAAAACTTTGTTTTATATCAAATGCAAAAAAAATCATGTATAAAGTCATTCAGAGCTGCAGAAAGACACACAATCAATTTCTTCTGATGGCAGAAGCTGGAGAAAAAATACTGTGTTTTGGAATAAATACATGACATAAATCTTGCCCTCAGCGGGACTGGAGCAAGTCTCGAGTAATCCTCTGTCAGGACACTGAGTTACTGTAGTTTTGTACTGGTGTCATTGAGATTCAAGCAGAGACCATAAAGTTTTCAGTGCAGCTGCAGAGCAAAACTTTCCCTGCACTCTGCGCACGTTTCCCAAAGCCATGTCCTCAGTTTCAGCCGTGTTTTCTTGATCTGCGGTCAGCTGAGCCTCATGAGTGTTTGAGTAATCTACAACATCCACGGTGATTTCTCAGTGAATGCTGCTTGCCAGCAACAGTGCTTTGGACTTCATTCAGCACTTAACAAGTAGGAGCAGAATAACAACCATTTTCTTTTAAGTTTGTTTTCTCCAGATTCCAGGATTTGATGGACTTTTGTCCCCTGGACCCTTACATGCAGGAAGGCTTATCATCATGCTCTTAATTCTTAAATATGACTGTAATGTTCATTTTAGTGAGTCCCGAGGGCTCTGATCCAGCAGAACCCACAGTTAATTAGTTAACTGTTTCTGGCCACAGCAGAATGATCTACAGCAGCAGGTTTTGCTCTTTTCCAATTTACTGGCTTCTGAAAAGCTTCTGCGTGGAGGGGAATAGAGAGGGGAAAATCTGACTGGTAGTTTGCTTTTCTAGGCTTGTGTCTGCCCTGGGAGAAAGGTGAGAGCTGTGATGTGCACACTGTCCTCCTGCCTGCGTCACCCAGCAAGGCAGACCCTGGTGAGTGTGCTGTGCTCCATTTCCACTCCCTTGCCAGAAATTTAGGGGGGATTAGCAAGAGGTTGTGCACCAGACCTCATCTTGACATGGAGCATGCACATAGCCTCAAGTACCTTATGAATACCCCTTGGAGGTAGGTCATGATGCTTGGGGGTGCACAAGCCATGAGTCAAAACCACTGATCCAGCCCTTTCCCAGACCTTTCAATGACCTAGCTTGTCACTGACCTCTTCCACGTTTGAGGAAAGTGAAAATATGAGTGGGAAGAGGTGAGGTCGTAATAGAGGAATACTTGTAAGGAACCTGTGAAACAGAGCAACACAATCCTTTCTCTTTGTCTGTCATGCTCATCCCTGCACAAATTTATAACGCAAAAACTGGAGCCAAAGGAATTGGGTTCTTGCTGCTCCGCTGTAGTCACCCAATAAATGTAGCTGTCACCGAGCCTCACAGGGAGGAATAAACTGTGCATGAACCATAGCTCCATCATCTCCTTCAAACGCCTGGGTTGTGTCACTCGTACCCTTGCTGCAGAACAGTACAGAGGGCAAGGAAAAGTAACTGCAGGGGCTGGACACCTCATTCGAGTGACAGTCACAGGAAAAGGGTGATATCTATTAGCCTGCACCTGAGTCACACTGTTCATCTCTGGAGGCCAATGTCACCTTCATGCGTTCCTGAGGGTACTGCTTAGTGTGCGTGGAATGCAAGATGTCCCTTCATTTTTTTTGCAGGCACACAGAAGTTTGCTGAGACTTTTAAGCTTCTTGGGACAAGAGAAATACCTTGGAGATCTGGGAACAAACTAGGTTCTGTGTGTTCAGCAAAAAATATTTACCCAACTTGGACTTGCTTGCCCACTAACATGAATGGTTTAGCTTGATTTCACCACAATAAATTTTAAGATGTCAATAGCAGTGACATGCTTGCAGAGGGGAAAATGAGGGTGGGATTAGTGACTGCCAGTTCTTGCAAAACCAAACTGAGATCTGGGAAGGTTAGGTTTAAAATGTTGTCAGGCCACATCAGTGTAAGGAAACAGGTTCTTTAGGTTTAAACCCTCAGATTTAACCATCTCAGACACCTACTCTCTTCGATCAATGATTCATTCCAGTGACCTTTTGGCTTTTCTCCAGGTAATGATAAGAAATCAATGTACGGTCCAGCATGCCCGATACAGAAAGCACCTTCGTTTCCAAAAAGGCTTTTCTCCCCTCCTGCAGTTTTACAGAAAAAACACCTACAAACTAGGCACGCAGGATCAGTACGTACATTGTTCAGTCTGAAAGGTGAAATCAGCTCCTCTCAGATGACAAATCTCAGCACATTCCCAAAAGGTTGGGAAGAAACTATTTTTGAAATGCCAGATCAGTCCTTATAAAGACTTTACTTCGTGTGGCTGCTAAAATCCTTGTGCTTTATTCTCCCTCGTCTTGCACCTTTTCAGAGTTCTTTGCACCTTTCAATGTGCCTGTCAAGTGTTAGAGATCTGGTAGCATTTTAAATCCAGTTTGACACATGTAAATGATCCAAAGAAGGGCCAGGGAAAATCATAATGAATTAAAACCTTGGTTTTGTAGCTGAAAAGAGTGAGAGAGGCTTACTTGAAGAATGTTTTTTATCACACATATCGCAGAGCAGGAAACAACAGGAGCGGAATGAATAATTGGCAGCAAATAATTTATTTCACTAATTTAATTCATCTTTCATCCATGAAAAGACAGCTTCTCTAATCTAAAAAATTCAGAAGATAATTGTTGCCCTGTAAGTCATTTATGAGACGTTTGCTGCAATTGTTAGGGCTTCTAAATTCAACTTCTTTTGATTTATCTGGATTGGGCAAGCAGGTCAAGCTGTGCTCTGTGTCTGCTGGAAGCGACGCTGCGTACTGGCAATCAAATTCCTACAGACCAAATAAGAAACAGGGAGGGGATTTCTTTCTGCATCGGTGCTTTGGCTCAGAGAACAACACGTGGATTTGAGCTGACAGATGTGTTAAGTTTTGGCTGTGGTTCAGATCGACTCCTTCAGGGAGGAGGAGGAGGCTTAAGCCCAGGGGAAGGGCTCCAGGGCTGCAGGGCCCCAGTCCCTGCCCCAGCAGGGATGTGTAGGATTTCACAGGGGGGCTTGGAAACCACCAGGGCTTGGTGCACAAGGCCATAGATTGAGCTTGAATATGATTCCCCAGTGTCACCGGGCACCACACAAGGGGTGCGGGTGGCACAGAGCACCCACAGGTCAGTGCCTGGGCACCTGCAGCAACAGCAGCGCTCGGAAGATGCTGGAGCTGCAGGTTTGGCTGCCTCGTTTGCCACATTTTGGGAGAGGATCTTCACCGCTGGGCTTTGGGCCAGTCTGGGAAGAGAGGTTGCTCCCACTGAGGTGTAGGCTGGCTCACGCCGCACTCCCGAAGCCCAGCCAGCACCTCTGCCCTCCTGGCTGACGCACGCAGCTGCTCCCCACGGAGCTGTGGGCAGCAACAGTGCATGAGGGTGCCTGAATGGGTTTGGAGCCAGCCCTGGGGAAATAAGCTCATACTCCGTGTGGAGAGGGCTGTTTAATGCAGAGGCCGGCATCAGCAGCCACTCTGCAGGCAGGCTGTGGTGTAGTCAGTTCCCTGCGCTGAGCACAGCCCTGCTTTCGGTGCCTGGGAGCATGAAGAGTCCCCCACGCTGAGAATGGCCCTGATTTCGGTGGCCAGCAGCATGGTGATGCTGAACCCCCTGCACTGAGCACAGCTCTGCTTTCGGTGCCTGGGGGCATGGCAGTGTGGAGCCCCCCTCACTGAGCACAGTTTTCAGTGCCTGGGAGCACAGCAGTGCCTTTGGCCACTCTCTCCTCCTGGACTCTACGAAGTGTTTCGTGCTGTGTCTACACATGTGACTCAAGAAAGTTTAAAGCGTGTCTGTCACGGATCCAGCCCACGCTGCCCAGCTGACATTGACAATTCCCAGCCACGCGGCCATCAGGGACCGTTCCCAACAGGCAGTTTGCATGCAGCCACCTGTCCTGGAGACTAACAGGAGTTCCTAGACATGATGCAGACCAGTTGCCAGACGGCCTCAGTGCCCAGAAACATCCTTGGGCACCTCTAAAACTGGTCTAGACTGTACCAAGGTGTGCTGAGTCACCTGCTGCTACTGGGGCCCTGCTTTTAAGGTGCTGTGATTTCTATGATGGACACTGATGTGTGGCTCTCAGAGGCCACAGAACTAACAGCAGGTTTGGAGGGATGGTGGTTCCTACTCAGTACAAATCCCTCACATACTCCTCATTCTGCTACTTCATGGCTGGTTTTTAAATGCAACTTCTTTTCAGATAGATGCAGACTATGCAGAGCCACTCAAGACAAGAACACATCATGGAAAGTCAATGAGAGAGCTAAAGGACGATGGAGAATGGAAACATCCTACTCCTTCTCCTTTCCTCAGGGCATTGTGGGGATAAAGCCTTATTGCAGGCTTGCAGTACTTAAAGGGGCCCTACAGGAAAGATGGGGAAAATATTTTCAGCTGGGCTTGTTGCAATAGGACAAGGAGTATTGGCTTTAAACTAAAGGAAGGTAGATTTAGACTGGATATAAGGAAGAAATTTTTTACAATAAGGGTGGTGAAACACTGGCACAGATTGCCCAGAGAGGCAGTGGAGGCCCCATCCCTGGAAACATTCAAGGTCAGGTTGGACAGGGCTCTGAGCAACCTGATCTAGTGGTAGATGTCCCTGCCCACGCAGGGGGATTAGACTAGATGGTCTTTAAGGTCTCTTCCAAACCAAACTATTCTATGATGCTAGGATTCTATGATCAAACAAGTCCCTTCCTAATTTATTTTCCCCTCTCTTAGTTGTTTTGGTTCTTTTTTTAAGTTCAAAAATTCACACGTACTCCATAAAATTATTTCAGCAGATCTTTTAATTAATTCCTTATTGAGATACTCGTAATAGCTTGCTGTAAATTTTAATTGGCCTTGCTTTCCATTTGACATTAATGAGTCTTATTTTCCCATACAATTAAACCTGCCTTAAGTGACCACTCAGGGGACCAGCCAAATCTCTGATTTAATGTAAATGGCTTTAAATAAATAAGATGAAGCCTCCACTGCAAGCAGTGAACAGCTGTGTTCAAATTAAGCGTTGTCAGTGAGTCATGAACAGGATGAGAGCTGGAGACTCTCTCAAAGTTTTAAGGACCTTTTCTTGTTTTCAGGGTCACTGTGTTTTGCAGAAGGACTGGGATTCTGCTTCCTGCTCTTAAACATCGTCATCAAAAGCTTTCAGTTATTCTTATTTCTCCCTTTCAATGTTGTTGCATACAGATAGAAAAGAGAGAAACCAAGCGACAAGACTTCTTACAGCTGCAGATGCAATGACATAAACATTAAAAATTGCACAGCTAATGCTGGCTTTAAGTATGGCAGCGGTCCAAAAAATTGCATGCGCGCATGTAATTAGGGGCTGTATTATAACGAGTATGCACAAGGTGGCCGAATGCTGTTTGCACGGGTGACCTCAGCTCTGACAGTTCCCAGCTTCTCAGTGTCTGGCTCTGCAAACCCGCTGGGGACTTTTATCACGACTTGCTGTATATTTTTTCCTGCAGGACCCCAGTAGCACCAGTGCTGCTGCCTGACAGCATCCCAGGAACAGCCTCGCCAGCTCAAACAAGGACATCGGCAAAGAGATGTAAAGGGCACTTAGGGCAAGTGCAAGCGGGCTCTTGGTGGTGGCACTGATAAAGTGATTGGGCTGGCCTTCCCGAAGCTGAACATTTCCATCACTACCAAATCGTGTCGTTACCAATAACTGAGTCGAAGGAAAGACCAAGACCAGCAGAGAGGGAGGTGGCAACGGGCAGACTGTTTGCTAAGTATCAGCAGCCAAGACATGAAGCCAGTTTCTAAGCCTGCTTGGAGAGATTTTTAATGTGTTTTAATGTGTTTTCTTTAAAAAAAATCCAACATGCAGCCCTCTACTGTGCTTGGAGTCAGAATAGTGATTCATAACACTCTGTACAAGCTATTGTTCCTAATTATTTGAAAGCAGAGCATGTGTAGGAATTTAGTGTGCACCATTTCACAGAAATTTTTATACGAACAAATATTTTTATTGTGGGCAATCAAAATAAGGAATATAATCCAATAATTCACAGTAAACATGGTCAAAAGCACTCCTATATGTCTGCTCAAAGAAGAGGGAAAAAAGAGAAATATTTTCTCGTATGAAAAAGCTGTAAAGAAAACCAGCTGGAAAAAAAAACCAAAACATTTCATTAGTGTGCTGAAACAGTAACATTGCAACACTAAGGAAAATACAGGCTTCAGCAGAGCCTGTAATTCTTATGGGCTCTCGTAAGTATAGTTATAGTTTTCTTCTTTCAATGAGTGGTACAGGGCAGAGGAGAGGAAGGTGTGTAGGCAGTAGCAGAGGCAGAGTTCACATCTTCACAACCATGCAGTACCCGCAGAGGAGTCCTGCGGACATTTGACTTCATTAACTCCTGCAGGCCTGAGGGCTGTGGCTTGATGCCCTGGAGCACCTCGCTGAGGCCAGCGGGCTCTTGGGGCTGGCTCCCTCCATCTCCTGTGGAGGGATGACAGTGACAGTCCTGCCTGTGGTCAGGAAGGCAGTCAGGGACTGGGGGAGTTGGTGTTCCCTGGCCAACATCCTGCTTGCACAGCCGGCATTAAAGCGTGCAAATTTGGGGTGATGAAAGTAATTTTTTACCAGCAAACCTTTGTATTATAGATAAGGAGGATGAAGAGGAAAATCCAATTTGGTTTCCCACAGCGTCCTAATCACTGCTTTGAGAAGTGATGAGGACCATGTTCTTATTCTGGCTGCCACTGAAAAAGAAGTCCAAACTTCTGTGTGACCGTGCTTTGATAAACCGGTTTCAGTATCTCCATTTTTTCCTGTGTCCTTTACCTTTGCTTAGCAAAAATGTTTGCTGAATTCAAGTGGAATTTATAAAGAGTTTTTAATTAATCAGAACTGTATTTTCCGGAGGACTAATCATGTGCCAGAAATCATTTCCTGGCCCCACTCTGGATCGGTTGTTTGCCATTGGGCAAATTGTTTACTTTCTTGCTACTTGTCTTAAGCTGTCTGGCAACACACTGTATTTAACAGTTTATGAAAGTGCAAAATCAAAAATCATTTTTAATTTGGCAACAGATCACCAGTAAGTTCCTATATTGTCTGAATGGCTCTAAAGCCAACCCACATGTTTCTAAGTGATTTGTCTAGACAATGGGTGAGTCAAGTCTTTTATCCATTCTGTTTTATACAATAATCGGTTCTGCTCTGTTAAGATTTCCTTTTACTTTACCAAATTGAATGCCTTTCATTACTATGTGCTGTTTAATTTAGCATTGTATTGACATTTTTCATACTAATTCACGTTGCTCAGAGTAGAGTCATAAGCCCGTTCGAACAATGCGAGGCATACAACATTGTACGTACTAGTAGTGTCCTCAAAGATGAGATTACAGAATCCAAGATATCTCATTCAGAGAAAAAAAGAGCCAAGAAGATGAAAGGAAGTTCAGTGATGAATGGGAAACACTGCTGTCGAGATCTTTCTTTATTACCATTCTGTGACATTTTCAACTGTTCTGTCCTGATGAGTAACGAGGACTTCATCGCTTTTGCTAAGCTTCACTGCACATGGCTGCTGCGATTAACACAGGTTGATCTCCAGAGGGGCAGGGGCTCCCCAGTTCTGGCAATGGGAGCAGTTCAACCATCCTCTGTAGTTACAGGGACTTCTCTTGGATGACCTTGAGAAAGGAGTCCCCACCTACGCCAGCAATGATGTTAAAACTTCACTTAATGGAAGACATCTCCTGTGTGCTCTAGGTCCAGTTTTAACTCCTCAATCCTCTCTAATCTTTTTTTTAGGCTTCTGTGCACAGTTAGTGAGACTATGCAGTAACAGATTACACAGCTGAAAGACTAACCACCCACCTAGTCAGGATATTCATGGTCACACTTTGCCAGAAACCACTGGGACATGTGCCACAAATGACCACAAAAACTCCTGTCCCAACAGAAAATTTGTAATTATACCAAAGATCGGGGTAGAAACTGTGATGCCTCCTGCTCTTCAAATCTAAAATTTTATCCCAGTCATGCTAAATACTCTAGTATTATACTCTTTATATACTCTTATAGTATACTCCAGTATTTAGCTAGTCTTACAAAAAATAGCTCAAATCTCTAAGCAGTTTATCCAGATGTCCTTTAGTTTGCAGTAAGCACGGATACTATCATACATTTCGAGTCAAGTGCTCATTGCAAACATCCCCATAAATGTGAGCAGGATACATAATTATCAGTTCTTATGCATCTGAATGGTATAGGAATTAATTAACCATATTTGGAAATTTTCATCTTACAGATGAGGTTTTAAAAGCAATTGGCAATGGCTCCTTGTAGGGGTTTTACCTTTGGCTTATTTGAGAACAGAGCTGGATACAGTAACATTAGCACCATAAACTCTCTAAATAATTTATTAATAATCAACACATAGCTAAATTCTTCTCTCATATTGCTCTTACACTGGTGGTGTGTTGAATGCAATATCAGTCTCATCTTTTACGCATTTTGCAATGAATTCCTAAGGTATGTGCATGAAGAAATAAATGATCATGACAACGTCACATCGCTGGGGATCTACGACCCTGCTCCCCAGCTTCATGGTCTGCTTGAGGTTTCTGCTCCAGAACCTGTGACAAACCATGTACTAACTGACCATTTACTGTTTGTTCTTCACTCATTGCATAAAGTCTACTTTTTCCTTTACAGGATTCATTAATATTAATTAACTTTAACTAGACCTGTACAGAATACAGAATATTTTCTAGGAATTTCTAATATTGTGACATTTTGTTGAGACACAGGAGGAAGAAAAAAGTAATCCATATTTTAAAATTTTCCTTGCAACAGCACGTCAAACAAATCTAAATATAGGACATAAAAATCTTTAGTTTAGCAACACTAAAATTTTACATTGTGAAAATGTTTATATACTGTATACTAAATAAAACATTCTATATTGTGTTATAAATACAATGCTGTTAGAGCAATACAAGGCCAAAATATAAAGAACTGAAATGACAAACCACAATTAAATATTTTAGCTACAGAAATAAATATATTTTGACACTATGAAAACAGTTTCTTTCAACATAAGGATATATCTCAATTAAGTATTTTTATCACAATTTTTGGCAACTTTCAATTTAACTGAACTGCATTTATCTGACATCAATCTCTTCTGTCAAAAAAATCATTGGTTCTATTTCCAGTGTACAACATCAGTAATTCAAACATTCACAAGATTCTTCACGTTTCTTTGCCAGACCCTTTCTTAGAAATTAGAAATGACAGATGGGATTTGTGAGAGAAAAGGATTCTTTCTGTACGTATAGCCCAAGGGCAAGAGAAAAAGTCGGCATCCTCCACACAGATTTTTACTAGCTATTGCCTTTGTTTTCTCTCTAGCCCCTCTTGTCTTCTTAAGCCTGAATCCTCTTCAGTTGCTGTCCATGCGTACATTTTTCAAAAGGAAAGAATGTCCTTAATAAAACCTTTGGGAAGCCCAGGGGTGTAATGAATGTACATTAATCAAACAGTAACAAAGCTGATCCATCCACCGTGCATGGACTCAAATCTCCAAAGCAGTTGAAAGTCTGTAAAACGCCAATGCAAACAATTTATTTTGTGATAGTATACGTATGTAATGAAAAATAGAATTAGGAACTCAGAAAGAAATCTTTTCCTGGTCCAACCACAACCAGGTATTAAAATCTAATACTTCAAGTACGCAAATGATACATTTTTAAGCCCAGAACAAAAATTGTGATACCTCACACATGGTGCATCTCTATGTGTTAAAACATCTTGTATATTAATTTATTTTTTATGGGAACATCTGAATTTCATCTCCTGGAAGGTGATTTCTTCTGCAGTACCGTAGCAGAATGGTCCACCACCCCTGCATATCAGTTTAATTGTGTGTGTCAGGCTTGGAGTGTATTTAAAACTCCTTCTGCATTCATTCCTCAGTGTACACTTGGACTATTACCAATCTGAATCCTGCTGTTAATTCCCCAGGTTTTTTCTTTTCCAAATTTGTCTGTGAAGAAGTTGGCACTTGCTGGTTTTTGGAATAAAATCTAACACCCATCAGAATGGGTAATTTTTGACAAACATATAAAGTACGTAATTGTTGGAAAATTTTGTTCTTTAACTGAGTCATTGTTTAAGTTAATAACAATCCTACTGTATTCCACAAGAATTCTGCATAGAGTTACTCACTGATGATAGTAAACTGGTTTTCAAAGCATGCCAAAGCTTCCAAATCAGCATTTCAAAAAGCATGTACACATTCTGCAGACTGTAAGTAAGAATATAAGCCCAAATGGGTCGCACAGTGATTCACCTTGACTTGCTGCAGATTTCAAACAACGAAGAAAGTGACATTCCCTTGTCTGTTTACCATGAACTCGTTACAGAGACTTCTCTCCGCTTCATCTAAATACACGACATTCTTGCAGTCGTTTTGCTCTGCTTCCTGCTCACAAATTGCTTGCAAGCTGATCCTGGTTTTCTTCAAATATTTTCACTAACTCTACTTATTATCTATCAGTATTCTAATTATGTAGACATTGAATCCTTTTTTTTATGTAGCTGAAAAATTATTCCAGCAATGAGCAAGAAGGAGCCAAGAATGAATAGCCATTAAGAGCAGAGACAGGACGTTCATACGGTAGTATCTTTCATCCACATGGTTGCCTGTAATATTTTTTGCATGAATAACCACCATTTCTCCAGCTTATAAACAAAACTCATGTGAGTGTGTGTCTGCAAGTAGTAAAGCAAAGGGGAAATGTATGGATGATTCCAGCGGCTCTTTGGAGTCAAACAAATGTGGATGAATAAATATCCCTAAGCCTAGCACCAACAGTACACATTTTAGAGTTGTTGAGTTATTAGCAATTCCAGGTCATGGGGATGAATGTGAAATTACCCTGAAGATGCCCCTGCAGGGTCCAGCTCCACAAGGACTCTTATTTTGCCACTGTTGCCCATTTGAAAGGGATGTCTCATGTCACTATGGTGGGGAGATAATGGCATCGGGGCGCGTATTCTGTGGCTCAACGATGCTGTGCTCAGATTGCCCCACCTGCTCTGCACACTCCTGGAACAAATCAGCCTCTGGCCCAGAATGAAACATAAATCACCATTTTCCTCCTGCAAGCAGGAAGGATGGAGGCAGAAAGGGGACTCAGCCTCGTATGGTGGGGGCTCTTTGACAGCATCTAGAGTCCAACAGGTCTGCGGCTGAACTCACCCTCCGCATCCATCACTCCCCAGCCTTCCCCCGAGGCTCTCAGCAAAGGTCATTGCTGCTGCTTGAGGAAGGAAAAAGCACCAAAATAAAAATTGCTCCCACACATCTCTCACCTGTCTTCCCACATGTGGTGGGCATAAGGGAAAGGATTTCTCTTTTGTCGCCATTGGAAAGTGTGGTTTTTTTAAAGTTCGAGGCTTGATATTTACTGTCATCTGGGGGATGTTTCAGTGGAACAAAATCATTTCTTTGTTGGGGGTCTATAAATAACCTTGTTGATTAAGTGAAAAGCATGAAGTGTATGTTTTATCCTTCCCAAAATACGTATACTTTTTACCACTAGGTGAACATCTTTCTTTTATCTGGAATTAGCAGTTCATTGTACGTGTGATCTCTGGTGTAGAAAAACAGAAAATAAAAGTTAGTTAGAATAGAAGAGATCTAGTTTTCTTGATTAAGCTTGAAAAGGTTTTTTCCTGCATATAAATCCATTTCTTTGGAAATTGCTTTTTTTATTTTTCTCAGATTATATGTTCTAATCTTGGTAGTATTTTGGAAGGAAATCTGGTGGTGTGCATATATTGGCATAATAATGTAGCTTTATTTCCTAAATCCTCTGAAAATTCATGTGTTGTAGTCTCAGCATTTCTACAGCACAATAAATTCCCCAAGCTCCCCAAGCATACCACAGGGTTTCATAAACAAACTCCTTGCTAGAAAAAGGACATTGAGTCCATGGAATGTGGAAAGAGGGGCAGGCCACTTGGGAAGAGTACAGAAACGTGGTGAGAGCATGCAGGGATGTGACGAGGAAGGCCAAGGCTCACCTGGAATTGAAGCTGGCAAGGGATGTCAAAAACA
>Ga0065711_1001807_pt1 | contig 43870 bp, 21 predicted proteins | sample Hoacrofraction12_FD_59098 | JGI IMG/M metagenome (GOLD analysis project Ga0065711, IMG submission 59098) | Hoatzin crop microbial communities from Cojedes, Venezuela - Epithelial fraction 12 v2 (version 2) | ecosystem: Host-associated > Birds > Digestive system > Esophagus > Crop | place... | reverse complement strand
GGATTCCTGAGGGCCAGTCTTCGCACTGAAGACTGAAGCAAAGAAGGCATTCAGTAGCTCTGCCTTCTCCGCATCCTCCGTCACCAGGACACCCGCCTCATTCAGCAGCGGCCCCACATTGTCCCTAGCCTTCCTTTTGCTGCTGATGCTGTATCAGGTGTTCTTAATAAAAGACAGATTTTAGAAAAAAAATAAGCAAACAAGCATAGCTCATCTAAGTCAGAAAAAAATCCTTAAGAGAAAGACTGACCAGTCCTCCACAGCTTTGTACAGTTTGGTGTAGAGGTTAGGAAAACACTTTTCATGTTTTCATGACACTGGATTTGAGGCTATTTTAAAGAGGTTTATAAATATCTTGGCTTTCAGGAGACTTTAAGCCAGTAAGCGAGTAAGATCTTCTAGCTCATGCTCACCTTGTTTAAATTAGAGTTCTTTAATACAAATGGTTTCAAAATATTTTTCCAAAACAAGTGACCAAGCTGCCACACTGAGCCACTGGTCAGTTTAAGATTTTTCTTCTCCCTCTGAAAATAACACATCTTTCATCTTCCCTGTAATAGGAATTAATTTATATCTTGCATAGCAAATTACCTGGTCTGATTTCTTTGAGAAAGCAAAACAGGTGTCTTTGCTGGCACTTCAAATGATTTCAGAAGTGTATCTTAAAGCTTCTGCACTGAGGCTCAAGACATAATGTTCAAAATCTTCATGGAGAGGCATGGTGCGGTGGGAAAAATAAATAAATTCTTCCCTGAATATTATCCACACAGTGCCAATGGCAACCAAATGGTTTATCTCAGGTATTTTCAGCACAGATATGAGCTCCTTTTGTGAATTGTAAACTACAGGAGGAATGTACATTCTTGAGGCCTGACAAAAGACAACAAATGCAATTACAGGCATAAAGGTTGGTTGTTTAAAGGATAAATAACAATAAGAAGAAACTAACGTTTTGTAGAACAACAGATCAAAATTGTCCATTATATGAAAGTTCAAGATACTGTTACCATTTGTGGTTAATAAACAAACAGGAACATTTGGAAAATAGACAGTGTACTGGCATTACTCAGAAGTGCTGGCAGTAAATCATAATTTCTTACTACTCTCAGGTCTTTACACTACCTTTCCAAGAAGGTTAAAGCGACCAGATATCATTGCTGAGATTGTCTAGGACAAACTCAGTCATCCCTGGAGCAGAATTCAAGAAGGCATGAGGGAAAAGGGAAGATTACGTCTTTTTAATAAAGCAGCTTACATCATTTCAGATTGTTTTGCTGAGTGACAAATTCAGCAGTGTAAGGAAGAGAAACAATCACAGACCCATCGGCTTTGGTTTTGTACCTGCAAAGGATATGTGAACCCCCATCTTTAACCAGAGCGGTCCCACTGTCCAACCAACTAAATCCAGGTTAAGCCCATGTGTAACACCTGGGTATATGTGGGACCTCTGAACACTGCAGCCAGATTTACTGTGGAAAAGAATACTCATGAGGGCACCAGTTGTATTGGTGTATTGGTATATCATCAGAGACCAGGAAGAGACACAGAAGGAATGGTCTTTCTTCCTCTCACACCTCAGCCACACCTTCTCTTTCCTGTTTTTACCCCAAAGTCTTCCCTGAAGACTCAAAGTCAAATCCAGAGGCCTCCATCAGGGCATGAGTGAGACAGACCAGTACCACAGAGGCACCCAAATGCTGGTTCCCCATGTGGAAGGAGGAGGTGGCAGAGGAACTGATGTGTCCCTTTGAAGAGCTGGCAGGTTTGTGATGCTGCCCTCTGCCAGGTAAACTGGGTGTAAGGGAGAGACCAGGACCTCAAACACCCGAATCCCTCGACTCCATTAGTCACCAAAACTATGTAAGTCCAGAAGCAATGTCACAACTCTCAGCTACATTGCCTGCCACTCACAACAACTGCACTTTCACACTATCACCCACCATGTTATTTCTCCACTGTTTCACCCAAATGACAAGCCTTTTTTCAAACTCCATTGCTTTAGCGTGTTTGACCCTGAAAACCCTTCCTCAGCAGAACTCCTCCCCATCCACCAAGCACAGGGCTAGAGAAAAATAACTACATTATCTACAACAGCATTTAAAATTCAAGTGCACTGGAGCAATGTATTTCAGAATAAAATCTTTGAAAATGTACCTGAATAGCATAAAAATAAGTCAAAAGTGATAGTTTGGGATCAGTTTAACACAAGTTTTGCTGCTGAGGATTCTGAGCTTCTCACCCTAGCCATAAACAACAGCAAAAATCTGAAATATTTTTATCTGTTTTTCTCTTTATGGTTGATCAGTCTTTTGAACCACCAGATCCTCCCTGATAACCTATAGCTACCTTCCTTAGCTTTCCTCAGAGTGACTGCAGGGGGTGGGACACTGGGAGCATGACAAGACGACTCTGTCCCAAAAAAGATAGGCAAGAACTGCGCATTCTGTGTAGAGACTCTGAAACCATGGTTGTGCCTTGCTCTCCCAGGTAGGACAGCAGTCCCTCTGTGAGAACAAGCAGCCTCGCTGCAGAAACACGCCTTTCACTGAAACCAAGAGCCATACGGCTTAGCAAGTCCCAGGTGAAATCTGTGCTAAAAAACAGGAGAGCCTAAAGCTAAAATAAGTCTTAAGCCTAAAGTTAAAATACACCTCATGCTGAGAGCAATAGCCAAGTATAAATCACATTCAAATTCTATCTGAAGCCGGCTGAGCAGAACTCAGCCTTGTATTACACAGATTACAACGCAGCTATCCTAATTAGTGGCACCCACTCTTCTGGGGCTGGTCTCATTTTTTTTCTTTTTTAAGGAACTTCTGAATTTCATCCTGATAAGTGATAAAAAAATTGACATTTTTGATAGCACCAGTTGTTCATTCCCATTGCTTGTTTTTCTTTTCCAAATAGTTTTGTACAGCAGCCATTCCTGGACGGTACTTATGAAGCTTTTATTCACTGCCTGAAAGTGGAGAGGATGCTTTAGACTTCTGGTTTTGCTCATAATTTCACATTGGCAAAGTTTGTTCAAATCCCTTTAAAACCTCTAAACCTATCTGCAAGCCAAAAAGGTACGGCTTAAGAGGCAAAAGAAATAAATCTCTTTGAAATGCTAATGGAGTGTAACATTTTCTGCTATTTCAAGAAATAATCTAGCCTTTTGGAAAATTTGTAAAGGGTTTGCTCTGATGAAGATGTTTTAATTTATGACATGCAATTATAGTTCAGTGAAAACAATACTGCGCTGTCACAGCCTTGTTCCTTGTGCTGTGAAAATAGAAATGCCATTATGAGAGCGAAACTGCTGCTTTTAAGAACACACAATGTTTCACTAGCTTTGTCGAAGACGAACAAAGCACTGAGCTCTGTGTAGCTATCTGAAAGGTACAGTTTTCTTTTCACAGTGACACTTCAGTTACTTTTCTTTAAGCATTTTTAAAGAGAAAACAAGTGTCTAGCAGGAGTTTGCCAGGAGCCTTGAGGAACTGGAATAAAAATACATACAGACAGCACAGCACTTGGTATTGCACCAGCTGCCACATGTGTGATTAAAAGCCTACCTAGGGCACCAGGCTAGGTCTGGTAACAGAGAAATGATGCTATGCCCAAATATTGCTCCTCAAACTAAATTATGGATCTGAGAACATACAAAAAGAGGCTTCAAAAGGAAAATAAAACAATGCTGCTAAAATAGGCCTGATTATTTGGGTCACTAAGTACTGTGTATTTCCCCTGTAGCATTTCATAGTGGTTACTGTTGCCAGGGGAAGCTTGATCCTCTCATTATGTATGTTTGTCTTTCACATCAGAGCTCCTCTCTTTCTTTCCATGCCCCAGCACTGTAACAGAAATAAAAATAAGGAATGAACCCCTATTATTACCCAAATACCTACAAAGCAGAGGGAGTGACCCCGGCGGGTCGGCGGGTCAGCCCCCTCATCATTGATGCACTTGCTCCAGCGGACCCCCGCCTTTTGTCGCGGGGTCAAAGCCAAGACCTCTGCTGAGTGTCCTCAGTGAAGAATTAACAAGTGTGACAATTTGCGGTCCCTCCCCCCCGGGCCCCCGGTCCTGCCTGTGTGAATGCTGTAAATAGAGACATCTGGATGGAGGCCTTTCACTGCAGTAATTGAAAATGAACATGGATCAAGTTCTGGCCTGTTGTATTCATAAATCTTCAGGCTTAATTACATTAAAGGGAAATCTAGGGGCTGCCTCTATGGAAACGGCAGATCCTAACAGGCTCTCAGATCATGAATCTTTAAGATAAGTGTTTTTCCTCTCTTTGGGACAGTCGGATGAGAAATTTTCGTCAGGTCTTTCCAGCATCAGAAACCCGGCAAAGATCTATAATTGTTCTTTATGTTTTCTTTTCCCTTCATACGTGACACATTTCCACCAGCGAGGAGCTGGTGGACTTGGACGTGCGAGGCATCAGGCTGCCGTCAGACCGGGCATTTAGGCAGCTGCTCCCGGAGGGCCACGCACACTCAATGTGTGGAAATTTAGGCGAGAAAAAATGTGTAGTTAGCTCAGTGTCATGGTTTTCGCACACGCAGAGCCCTTGGTCCTGCTTCCCAGTGAAAGTTGGGACATGATAAGAAAATGGGATCTGCAGTTCTGCTTTCTCATCTCCACATTTTTCAAAAAGAAAAGGGATTTCGAGTTCAGTGGAGGCTTTCTTCACATGTCTGCCTTTTAAAAACTTCACTGCTGTTGAACAAAAAAACTGATATTCTGAAAAAACAGTAACACACACACCGGTGCCAGAAGGACAAAAATTTTGGATTTTGTGTTACGCTTTCTAGTTGTTAAGAACTGATTGTTTTGCAAAACCACCGACACTTTCAGCACCATTTTCGGTCTCCGTAATGAGCTCTCATCCCAGTTACAGACTCCACAGCAAGCTTGTACATGACGCTGGTTTTCAACGCTGCAGAAGTTTTGATAAAAAGCACACCCCAGAATACAGATACACAAGAACCAATACATTTTTATGTGAGGTAAGGGTTTTCCTAAACCCTACCCCAAAAAAATGCTAGAGTAGATAGACACTTCTAACTAAATTCTACAGGAATTAATCTGATAGCATAGAAGTTCACTACTGCATCCACAGCCACCAGACAATGTCAGTGAGCCACAATACAGCCAAGTAAAACTGAACTCTCCTGTTCACTGCAAGACCATTGGAAGAATATGGTACCACAAATAAGGAAATCTTGCATCTTTATATGCATTCTGAGTGGTGTCATGTGATGGGTTTTTACCACTTTTTTTTTCTGAGAATTTTAAAACTGAAGAAATATTAAAATCCACCAGAAAAAAAAATAATAACCTGCACAAAAGCTCAAGACGTTTTGTAAAAAAAGAAAAGGAGAAAAAAAAAAGAACCACCCACCTACTTCCCAATAGCAATTTTCCTTCCATGAAATTTCAGCCTGAATGAACTTTAGTATCATGGCTACAAATATTCAGTTCATAATAGCAGGGCAAGTTCCATGCAGAACCCAAAACTGAGTCCTCAGTCCCCACGGCTTCAGGTTCCCTCCCAACCACACAGGTTTCTCCACTCCACTGCTCGCAGAGCAGGGAAGCTCTGCAGCAGTAAGCAGCAGCAGCTAGCAAGCAGGTCGTCCAAAACAACAGCCTCAGAGTAGGGGCATATTGCAAGAAATAAAAGCTCCTGAAAAATCTCTCCTGAACTAGAAACAAGAGTAACCCACCCTCTTTAACAAATGTTGATTTTGTTCCAGGAGTTGTACAGACTGCTGTGGCAGAAAACTATCAATAATGTGTGCTCTGCAGGAGAAGAGCAGGGTTACTTTTAGCCTTGAAAGAACAAGTGCTCCAGTAACAAGTGGTTTTGATGTCAGCATTTACCATCGTATTGACAGAAAGGGTTGAGTAATGGCTTGAGGATTATTTATATGAAACCCGAAGCCGGCGGCACTGTAAGTTATGGAAAGAGGACAAGCTCACAAAGCAGCGGCCATGTGTCTGAACGAGAAGAGACACGCTTTCTGTCAGCAGGGCTCAGGGGCTGCTATAGAGATCCAAAACTACAGGCTTGCACCAGAGTTCATACGTACGTTTCCCAACAAGGTGGACAAGGGTGACAACGGCACCAAAGAATTCATGTTGCAGTGAGGCCAGTCCTCCTCTCTGCAAGGCTTTCTTATCTGACAGGTTTAATCACGTACCTTTTGTTATTATCCAGCAATTCTGCTCCAGGATTCTACATTTCATCTTTATCTTAATTGTAGGTTTAATTATTCAATCATTTAGGTGTAGTCCATTTTATAGAGGTCTTTCTGTCATACATTTGGAGCGAACTCCGGATCCTAGGCCCGCTTTCCATGGCTTTTACTACCGCCAAAGAGAGACTACTCTGGCAGTAAAATTAGCAAAGGCGACAGAACGGAGCCCTGCGGGGTTTAACCACCCACATTGTTAATAGCACTTGGGACATGCCAAAGTTGTTGTAAAATGTAATACGTCTTTCTCAGTTCTGAAACTTTCAAATTGTGCTGGTGATTTGGGTTAATTCCTATTACACGCCCATATCGCTTGTCTTCTTACAAATGCTATGCTGCTTCTCCTATCACAGCACCTGTTCCCCTTTCAAACTGAGCTTCCTCTCCTTCCTCTCTCCCACTGGTACCCAGACTTGTACCCTCTCCTGCACCCCCTTCCTCACTGAGCGGGTCAGAATTCAGCCCCTGCACCGCACAGCGACTCCTCTAATACGGGGTCAGGCCACCCTGGATGGTCGTACTGAAATATAATGCGGAATGCCCTGCTCCTGCAAACTCTTTGAAAGGAAAGTAAACCAGCAACTTCACAGTCTTTTTACTTAGCAAGGAATATGCAAAAATAGCAAATTAGTAAAAAGTAAATAAATAAATTCAACTAACATTATGTATTTAGTCCTGCTCATCATTCATCTGTGTCTATCTGGAGTCTTCCAGAGCTAGCTGGCCTCTGTCAGGGTATTGTATTGGCCTTAAATTATTAAAAATACATTAAAAAGTAGCCATTGTGCATGCGTACTGCAGCGTGTTGTACTCTTTCTTGCTGCCTGCACTGATGCTGGCTATGAGTTCACTAAAGAAGGTGACTTGATGTCTGCTTACTTTTTTTATTGTACTATGTGGCAATATGCCTGCATGACTCGGGAGACATTCCTTCTGCACAATTTTATTTAAATTCTGCAGGGGCTGGGTGCCTAACTCATAGTGGTATTTTGACAGTACCAGCTTGTGTTACCTGCAAACAAAAAAACAATGCCTCAAACATTTAAAACCAGGCGAGTTCTCCAGAAATAACCAACGTCAATACTTTATAAAGTCCATTAAAGACAATTAACTTTACAACAGGTAACTTCTAAAGAAAATCCAATCATAACAGTAAAATTTGATACAACTTCTTTTTACTTCCATTCTTCACCAATCCTAAATGTACAGCTGTTCATGAATCCCACCATGTATAATTCAGGTGAAGATCCACCATGAATATGATGGGTACTAATGAAAAGCATCTGTTCAAACATGTTGAACAGATCCAGCCAGCCAAAAGTCACCCCGGGAAGCGAGGATATGACCTCTTTAAGGAGCCCAGTTTCCCCACACTCTCAGACCTCCCGTATACTTGCTCACATCCCAGTTGCTACATATTCCTAGTCTCTCCCTATACACAAACACGTATAACATGGGCCCTTCAATCCACATGGGCAACTACTTCGAAAGAGGCAATTGTTCAGGTTTTAAGGTCACAGCACTAACTCCTTTGCTCAAGCTTAATGCAATGCTTAGCCAAATGCACCCGAGCTGTTTCATGTAGGAACTGTATCATCTGAGACACTGAGATATCTGAGATGAAAATGCCACCCGTTGTGTGGTGGGCCAGCACCAGGCCTTACTAGCAAAAGTCTTCACATGGAATATGAAACTACACCCTAATTTCATGGGGAGCCTCTGTAAAGACCTCTATGAATACTGATGCATAAAGTCATACAGCACAGAAGACAGTTAGTAACTGGGATATTCTCCTTTCCCAGAATAAGAAGTCTACCTGAGCTGAATACTTCAGCAATACCATTCATGTCCTGCATTGACTCAGGAGTCGCTGCCATTCCTGGGAGGCCTGAGACAGCCCCATGGGAGGAAGCCATCGGGAAGAGAGTATTTCAATAGCTACTGAGAGACAGGCTCCGTTTTGAACAAAGGAAAATAAAAAAGCCTCCAAACACCATAAAACTTGCACAGGGTTAGGAAGTGATTACAGACATCTTCATATTTGACACTGTTTCTTATTTCTGTTTCTTCTCCTTTTGACTCTACAAACTTCACAGTCTGGCATGCCAGGCATAAAGATAAAGATTCTTGCTGATGCAGTTGTGTTGTGCCTTTACCATCAAACAAGCTGAATACATCTGTTGCAAGCCCGGAAAACTTGGAAGACAAAGCTTAGGGCAGCAACACATTTACTTTTTCCATGACTGTACTGCCTGAACTTTTATATGCATGTAAACGGAGTAGATATACACATACATATAGTCCAAGTAAACTTGAAGTTTCAGTAAAACTTAATATGCCCAAAAACAAGAGCACTCTTCCATCACATGGAGGCCTCGCAGTGTCTCTGCATATGCTGAAAAGATTCAGTGACAGCTGGCGAGGTCATTGTAAATGAGGGAAAAAGAGAGTCTTGTCTCCATTACCAAACGGCAGCTACTAATCACTGTCACATCATGATGTGGTTCTGGACTGTCCACAGGTTTATTGTGGCCATTAACCTATTCAAATATTCTACTTGAGGAGAAAAAAATCTGGGGCCCAGTCTGGATCCTTAGGTCTTCTGCAGTCTTTTTAACCACTACAAAGCCACCGTAAAACATCACCAAATCACGTCATATCTCTACAAAACAAATACAGTGAGGCAAATTTGAGCTTGAACATGCAACTTATTACTGTCTACAGCCCTCATGCACGAGCTTTTAACCTGCGAGCAATGCAAAGTAGCTTTTGCAGCTTGCACTGAAAGTGGATTCCTCTGGTATTTACTGCACTGTCAGGGGAACTCACCATGGGGCGGGGACTAAGGCTTTGCAAGCTCACACACCACTTCACCCCACGGCAACTTCTTCATGCCACCGCGCCTTCAGGCTGATAGTACTTTATGGCCACCTCGCTACAGTGCAAATAATTACACTGGAGCAGAGAAAGGGCAAAACAGACTGCAGGAAGGAGAGACAAGAATTGCCTTTTTCCTCCCATTTTGGAGTTAATTCTCTTTGTCATGTATTTACATTATCTCAACAATAGGGAGTTAATTCCCACACTGATTTTCTTATGGGCTGTCAACATTGCTGAGAATTGTATAGAATAAAAGAATAGTTTCTCTAGCCATCACAGTTTGAGTCTTAAGAATTCAAAAATTTTTAACTTAGAGTCATCCATTCTTTCAGTTGATTTTTTTTTTCCCCACAAGGAAATGAACTGCACGAGTATGAGACAAAATAATATTATATTGTGCATATGCCTACACTGCATGAGGCTGATGCTCTTCACGCACTGCATGCAGCCACTACCATACCCAGAATGAAATCACATGAACTAACCAAATAGGCAGCAGGTCATCCCACGAGTGAACGTTACACAAGCCTTTATACACAGAAAAGTTCCTAACACTGTGTAATCAACACTCTGTGGTGGTTAGACACAGTTGTAAGTCCCTGCACCTTTGCAGTTTGTGGCAAAACCTGGTTCATCCTGAAGGACAACTCGGGAAAGGAGGGAGGTTAAGACACAAGACTGAGTTTCAGAAACTGTGGCTTAAATTTGCTGTGGGCAGGGCGCTATGTGCGACCTTTGGAGATGACATCAGGATTGTCTGATAACATGGCTATAGGCTGTGTGGATGTACCTCCAAGCTAGCACCAACCACCAAGCTCATGTACTCCAAGGGCGGCAGGAGGGGCAGCCCGGAAATCAACACATGGTAACCTCCTAAGTGTTTTTCTTCAGCCTCCCCAGCACTCTATACTGCCACAACAACACTAGCAGTACCTAAACTACATAATGTACATCCAGGTGATATATGTTCATATGACCTTCACAAGGACTTTCATCTCTTGGAGAGGCACAGAGACCTTCTACCCAAGGAACCTAACCTGAGTGTCTTAGTTTGCCCTCCCAGCATCTCCACAGCTGAAGAAGGCATGCTCCTGACCCTAGACCTCAGACCTGCATCTGACCTGTCTAAAACTGGCTTTGTGATGCACCTCACATTGGAAACTAGGAAAAAAATACTACTTTAGTTGCCTGTCTAGTTTATAACCACTTCAGAAGCTCATTGTCGCTAGATGTTTTACAGTATCTAATTCTGTGAAGATATGGTCTCAAATGAGCTTCCTAGGTGATGCTCTAGCAATTGCTAAAATAATGATCTTTTGTAACAACCAAAGTAGTTATCTCATGGACAAATGCAGTCCCTTGTGCTATTCTTAAATTAATGTCAGAGAAAAGTATTCAGCATAGAAGAAATTGCCAGGAAAATATCAATGAAAATCTGAGCAATACTCTCTGTCTTCTAAACTGAGCAAGACAAAGAAATAAATGAAAATAATTTATCGGTGTATGAACCCAAATCCTCACACATGATATGTAGAGTATTGTAGACACTTAATGCATCTGCCACTCTATAGCTGCATTTTATTTAGCACTCTGCAAGTACAAATGCTTCCCCACTAGTGGAACCACATAGTTTCCAAAAGCTGTCTTCCATTGAGAGGACAATTGTTTTCTATAGAGATGAGAAACAAATACCCATGACCCACGTCACCTTGCCCCAGCAGGCTTTTGCTGCGGCTTCCTCTGTGCAAATACAACAAAGTCTGGCAGCAGTCAATCCTGCCAGCCCACACTGAGCCACCACAGAGTGCGTAGCTATTTACCCTTCCTATTAATCTGTCAGTGTTCTAGTCAAACACGTAAAACAATATGGTGTGTGCATATCTTGACTGGTCATTGCTAAGTTACTGAGGAGCAACATGAGTGAACGGAAAACCATGCACCAAACTATAACACTAGATTTTTAAGGTATGGAATATTGGAGTTTTCAATTGTCAGCGCAAAGGAAGCAGCCATGGTGTTCGTAGCACAGTGACAGTAATGTGGAAGCCAGAAACTACAGCCAGTCTGCCTCTTTCAGCGTACAATAAACGGGTCCTGTTTGTTTTGCTCAGATGCAGATTTAATCCCAACTCTTTCATAGGCTCCCTGCTCAGTGCAGTCAGGAAACAATTAGGAAAGTTGGGATCCTGTCCTTCAGTTTACTTCACACAATCGGACTGCTGCCACAGTGCAGAAACCAATGACTGCAGTTACCAGGGATGTGGTAGGCTGCATTTTAAAGCATTTAGAAGTTGAAATTGCGTTTACTTGCAAACCCTATCAGAGAAATCTGGTTGAATCCAAAAGCCATGTAGTGGGTAACTCTGTAGCAGCCACTCCAGCACTGCTTACTCAGATAAATTCAGCTCAGTGGTAGCAATTCTTGCCCCAGAGAGCACCTTTAAGAACAAGTCAGTACAAGCTGTCATGCTGCTGAGCCAAGCACACTGCTTGCCCTTCTCAAAGTAATAATCTTATTTGATGATGCTTCAAGGCTCTGTCAGAACTGAAAATTCACGCTGCCTGCTATCTCTTTAATCCGTTTCCTTGCCATGAATAAAAGGAAGAGTGTGTGTATGAGAAAGCAGAAATAGAGGATATAGGTCAAAGGGTATATAATGAGTGTCAGGAAGACTTTATCTCAATCCAAATAGTCTTTCCGTAGTCAGCAAACTCCCCAGAGCCAACGAGAACTGCAAAAAAGCATGACCATAGATGTTACAAAAATAAGTGACAAAGTACAAGAATAGTATTTAGCCACTTTCAAAAAAGCTTGGCTTGTTCTTTGCTTTATGGTCAAGAAAGTTCTGCTTTGGCACTGCTGGAAGAGAAAATAAATTTTGCTTACGTGCATAAGCATGTATATAAATATACCTGTCTGAAGGTATTTGCATATATACACCAAATTACACCAAGCAATTCATAAGGAATGAAGGCAAGTTAGGGATTCACTGCTGCAACCACTTTCATGCATAGCTTTATACTTCTAACCAGTCCCATGGACTTCAGTAATACTATTTATGTATAAAGTATACAGATGGATAATCCTGAAAGGTTTTGCCCTGATGATCTCACACTTGATTGGCATTAACAGAACTACACAAGGTTTTAGAAAATTCCTGGATCAGGCTGCAAGCTAGTGATATACAAAGTGATAAATTGCAATAATTAATTATGTTGTAATTGCACTAGCCAATAGCCATTTGAATATGAGGTTCATTGTCTAATCAACTTCAAGTTGACCAAAATAGGCCATAGTACACCTCTCTTTGGACTTCTGAAAGATGAATGGTCCAGAGATGTCCAAAAAAATGTCTGGAACAGATCCAAAGGCAAAGAAAATATCTTAATCTCAGTCCACGCTCAAGCGACAACTAGCGAAGCATACAGAAAGCAGATCTACCCCACCCCATCAAGCTATCATTCTCAAGTACTTACAGGCAAAATATCACCCTTCTAGTAAATCACTGTTGGTCATGCTGAACTTATTTTACCTCATTATCATAAAGGACAGGTAAGCACATCAGCATTTCAAGATGAATCAGGGAACCACAGTTTCAGTGGTAACATAATTAAGGTGCCAAAATTCCTGACTGTACATGGCATTGCTATTTCTTTAAACTTGCAAGGAAATGTAATTTATTCACAACCCTGTTCTGGTAAAGCCCACACAGACTGCGAGCAGCAGTAGCTTTCCTGCCCCATCTGATGCTGCGTGCTAAGGTCTAGGAGTGACAGTATCACCAGCGCATGCAGTCAGGATTAGGTTTTCACAAAATATCCCAAGGCTTGTCCCAGACAAAAAATTTTGGTTATGCTTTATCTAAAGATAAAAGATTGCAGTTTAACTCAGGGTAATTAACGCAGTTGCCAATTCCAATAGAAGCATATCTAACATAACAGGAGAGGAACACGTTTATGAATGTACATTTGACTTGAAAATCCTAGATGCGATTCACTCACCGTGGCAATTAGACTTGCTGCAAGGGGTAAAAACTCAGAGAATCAGGGTCACATGCCCCTGCTCAGCAATTTCACTGAAGTTTTAAGTGAGCCAAAGCCTGCCAAGGTCAACAGAAGGATTCATTACACGCTTTGTTTCAACTCCACAGTTAAGGTCTAAGGAGTAAAAAACCCACTTATTTCAGTCATCTTAATACAAGACGTAATTACACGAAAAGCATGAATTTTGCACTAAGAACCAATGTTTTGAACCATAATACTTTGAACTGTAGGTTTAATTGGACAAGCGCGCCCCATACAAGGTTAAACTGCGGTAGCAGAGTTTTAATACTAAATTCTTCTGTAGGTATCTTCAGAGTGCTTAGATAAAACTGAAAAGCTCCAACCCATCTTAAAAAAAAAAAAAATATCTCTCTTTTTAACAAAACATACTGAAATTATTTGGGGAACAGAGAAGATTTCACTTATTAAGAACCAAGTAAATTTTATTGTTCACTTCCTTCTTTATCGTAGTGGCTCCCAACTCCTTCCAATTTGCAAAAAAGTTCTATAGAGCAGCTGCAGATCTCAGACTAGCCATCTACCAAGCACTAGTTTACTTTCGTGGACTTCTCAGAACTAAAACTCTCTTTCAAATGATTCGAAAGTCTGCCTACTTTATTTATTTGTGTACCAGTTTAATAAGCTACACTTGAGTCCAGAAACTCACAAATGAGTCAAGACTCAATAGTTCCAAGCACTGGGGAAAGCCGTACAAGAGATGGGTGACTGCGCTCCGATTTCCTCGCCTTTGGTTAATGTCCTAGCTGCAATACCAGATCACTTTCCAAGTGAAACATGCAACAATCTTCTCTGGTTCAAACATACAAGATATCGGTAGATCAACAAAGTTGCATGCATAATTATATTGATAATTGAAAAGAGATAGGAAGAAGTAGGAGGAAGTATGGAGGCAACGGAAGAGTCTCTTTTTTTAAAACAAAGATCTTAGCAACAGAATTAATCAAGGCAAGAAATGGTGGGGATTTTATAACTTATCAAAGTAAAACAGGTTTTGGCAAATTTAAGACCACAGAGTTAAAAAAAAACAACAAACATACAGAGAAAAATGTGAATTTAAGGAATTGCATCCAAATGGAAAAACCAGGAACAGAAAAGGGGAATAGCCCAAGTATCTAGAGAATCCTAGTAAGTTATATTAGCTTTTTTAAATAGCAAGAAAGTCTGCTTCATACAACATTTTAATTTTATGAAATAATGAACAACTTTGTTCTGGGGGGTGAAGAGGTTTCTCCCTGAGCAGAGCTCTCCTGGATGCTAGTGAGCACCTTTGTTACAGGTTTTGACAGAAAATATCTGCCTATTCTGAAATGAAGAGCAGTGTGTACTCCAAGAAGGTTTTGGAACCAAGGAGTTTTTTTTATAGGTTGTCTTAATCATAATTTGCTACTTTTCTCTGACATTAAAGAGGAAGAAGAATGGGGTTTTTTAACAAACTAGTTGCATTGAACTCATTCCTAGTACCCAGGCAACAAGAAAGTCCAGACTCTCACACTGGGCCTCCTTGGGCTGGGTGGTAGATGTAAGGGATGCTCCTCAGACTTCAGCGCAGGCCCGTGCTTCGTGGCTGTTTCAGACATGCTTCAGAAAGAATAATAGAGTCTTAGCTCCTGCCACATCGTTGCAGAGCGGCACTGATACCCTGCCGGATTACTACGCTGATCTTTCCATTCCTCTTTTCATCTCATTGCTCTGTCTCCCAAGCTCAGCGTCCTCTAAATGCTGGCATTTGTATTCAGTAATATTTCTGGGGCTTTTCTAAGCTCTATAGTCTCAGATGAGTTAAAAAACCACCATTGTGCACAATTGTGACACGCAGTGTAACTTGAAAACAATGTCTCGCCCCTCTATTTATATATATTTTTTGTGTGTGTCCTTTATAGCTCCTTCTTTGCAAACCACAGGTGCTTGCGGGCATAATACCCCCAATGCTGTAGAAAAGAGTTTATTGTGAGGAGCCTTTTCTTTGCCACTTGTCCTAAACCTGTTCGCAAAGTGCTACATGCGTTCTAGCGATCACCATAAAAATCAAGGAACAAGTCGTCCTCTGTAAGCCTGCCCAGCAGCACCACTATGACACTGGTTGCGACAGCTTTGTGACCCTGCATTGTTTTCCATTCATTCACAGCCTTTTTCTTTGCTTTTCTTCTTTTTTTTTCCTCTACTGCCTCAGAAAAAAAAGGGAGGGGTGAAGCCTTTATAGGCATTTTTATCTACTGTAAAAAAAAATAAAAAAGGCATGTGTGTGCTGGGGTAATAGATTTAAAAAAAAAAAAAAGACAATGTGACAGCTAGTTTAGAGAACACTGCATGGAGTTACAGTAGTTATAGTTTCAAAAACCACCTGCAAACAAGTGCAGATACCATAGCAAACTGCCCTTAGGATCTCTTTTTTCTTACATGATACTTCTTTTTCTTTTTTTTTTTTAAGTCCCCTCTTGTCATTCTAAGCCTGAAGTTGGTAATGAATTTATGTGACAGCTATGAAGCTAGTATTAAAATTGTGAATAGTGGCTAGCAGCGTTCATGCCCTCGGTGTTCGGATCTCCGCACAGCAGTGAGTACGGGGCTGAGGCTGGAGAATGGGGCGGGAGCAGGGGGGGGAAGGCGGGCTGATGGCCCGGTTTTTCTCTCTTGTTTATCTGTGCAGAAGCATCTGATGTAGGGGAGGCAGGGGACACATGATGGAAGCTGCAAAATGCCAACACCAGGGCTCCTGCTTGTGCCTCCACCAGTCTATGCACAGAGAGAAGGGGTAAGAAACGAGCAGAGGGAGGGAACAGGGACATTTTTTGGCTGCTTGTCTGCTGGAGAAGGAAGAGCCATCAGGAGGGGAAGTAACAGGGACAGGGAGTGAAATGCATCAGCTTCTGCTTTCATTTAAACATGTTGGAGCAGGCTGAAGGAGTAGTGGCCACAGGCAGGCATAGGAGAGGACAGGCAGGACAGCAATTGGTGAGGGGGTCCCTGAAGCTCTCCCCCAAGGGCAAATGGGAGCAAATTTGTCACCCCCTCAGTCTATTTTTGACAAAATACTAGAAATTCTACAAAAATCTACACCTTGCAAGCAGGCGAGGTGAAGTGGGCAGGAGGAGGAGGAAGGGAGAGGCGCACGATGAGGCGGCGAAGGGTGCCATGCCTCGGCGGGTCGGGGGCAGAAGGTGCCTCTCCAACTCCTCACCCCAATGCTGAAAGGGAAAGAGGGGGAGAGGGAGCGGGGCGCGGGTCGGGGTTAAAGGGTCTTGGGGGTAGGGGAAGGTGGCTGCAGCTAGAGGAGGGAAATAGTGGGCACCCTTTGACTCCCCCTGCTCGCAGAGGGCTTTTTGGTGTGGGAGGAAACGGAGCTGGAGCTGGGTGGGCTGGCTGAGGGCTCGGAATCCTCTCTCCAGAGCAGCGCTAACAGGCTGTGATGAACTAGGGGGTGGGGGGGGCAAGGGGGAGGGAGGACGTTATTAGCGGCGAAACCTCAAGACCGAAGCTGAAGCTGAAGAAGAGAAAAGGAGCAATATGATCAATATGGTTTCATTGTTGAGCCCCCGCTTACCTCGGCGGGAGACCATCTGCTCCCTGTCAATGCATCACCTGCTTGTCTGGCCTGTTGGCTGGGCAACGCGCGGGCGAGGGGGATTAAGGGGGCAAGGGGGGCCAGGGGGCCCGGCCGGGGGCTGTCCCCCCGCCACCAGGGCAGGGGGAGGCTCGCCCGGGCTAGGTGGGAAGCCCGGCGGGCTGCCATGTTCCTCGGCATAAAGCAAACGCGGTGTCCCCAGCCAGCGGGGTGGTTTCAGGAAGGCCCTTCCCGCCCCTGGAAGTCAGCGTTTTGCTGCACGCGCTGAATTTAGGGATGCATGAATGACCATGCCACAATGGACGCCCGGGGAAGAAAGGGCAGCAGAGGGGGTCCCCACAAAGGCAGGCGCATGGCCGGCGGGGTCACCACGGGAAGGCAAGGCACCGCGCTCTCGCACCCCCTCCCAGAAAGAAAATTCGGTGAGGAAGAAGGCGTTGACGTAGCGCTGATGTTGCTAAGTCATTTTAATGCCACCACAGAATCACTGTGTTTCTGTAGGCTGAATGCGAGGGGAAAAAAAAAAGCAGAAACCCTCAGATGCTGTGTAGCAAGGAGTGCAAGTAAAGCACTGAGTCAGTGCGCGTGATCCAAAATGATTTGATTTTTTTATAATTTTCAATACGTTTGATATTAAATACTATCCACTCGATAAGCAGAGAAATTACAGCTCCCCGGATCCCAGACTGGGCAGTACCCAAGCGCTGAACTGTCAGAGAAGACGGAACTCTGCCGGTGTGGAGTACCCCCAGTTTTGGCACGTGCACAATGTCGGGGCTGCCTGCTGCTCCCCCCTGCAGCGGGAGCACCCCTGCACCAGCTGCCAGAGCACACCGTTCTGTGCAACACACTGATTTGGGGAGGGAGGTTACATGCCCAGACACAGAGTTTTAGGTACGTACCTATGTGCATGTTTGCACACACACACTCCCACACACATCATCCTCTCAGCCTGGCACCTGTCTGATCCCGCATCACCGTTGCTGAAGCAGGGCCTGCTGCTCTCTGTGTGCTACAGCTGCAGCACAGCCAGCCCAAACACACAGCCATCACATTTGAGCATTTTGTTACAAAAAACACCCGCGAAGCAGATTGTCCCAAAAGCAGGCTGAGGTTCTTCACCCTCTGGAGTCAATGAGGCTCCATATGGAGTTACACTTCTAAGTCAACAACATCAGGATCTTGGGACAACGTCACACCTTCCTGCCTAATAAACAAATAAACAAAACCCCTTAGCAAATCTTGCTGGTCTGCCGAGTTTCTCATTAGCAAATTTTTTTAACTTTTCTAACCCCAAATAGAAGTTCCAGACAAGGACAAGGGGTGTCTAAACAGGAGCGCAGGAGAAGTCAAGTTAAATTCTCACCCTTGCAGAGTTTTCCTCTTCACACTTCACTCATCAGGGAGCAGATGCAACACGCATTACAAACAACTGCATATGGATATTGTTATGCATTGCAAAGCTATAACTGAGCAGAACCAAGCAACTATTTCCAGTTTTAGAAATATCTCCTGTTACACAGAGCAAGCGCAGTCCAGTGGCATACGCACACAGAGGGTGTGAGTTAACAGACGACATGGCCTTCAGCAAATCTCACATTACCACTGTTCTAGTATCACCGTAAGTCAAACAGGGTAGCACTTAACTCATCCTTCTTAGGTGAAATAAGGGCTACTAACCTAATGCTTGTTACTAACCTAAAGCTATGAGAGGCTTTCATTGAATAATCTGTATGAAAATGGCAACTTACTGTACCTACACACAGAGCTCGTTAAAGCACTGCAGAAATTTTTTCCAAACAGTTAAATAAAAACATCCAGTGCACATGACCCATCACGATGAAGAAAGGTGCTTTCTTGTTAGTTTGTAATCACCGTTGAAGCACTTTTTCACATGATACCACACTCGCACCTCAGAAATGTTCATGGAGTTTTCTATTGACATGCTGAACACTAGTACATGCTTTTAGGTGTCACAGCTAATAGTCCACACTGCTTTCATGAATCAATAAGGAGAAAACTGACTTTTAAAGTTGGATATTTTGTTGTGCAGAACATTATTATTCTTTTACCTTCATGGAGCTCAGAGGAATCCACACAGAAAGAATATGGAATATTTGTGTTCTAGATTCGCTTTGCATTTTAAAGAGTATATTCTAAGCCAACAAAATGTTGCTGCATCAATTACAAGGTAAATGGAAGAAAAAGCAAGAATCACTTCTAGGAAAACTAAAATGAATAGATGGACAACTAATACTGAGAAACAAAGGTGAAGCACACACCTCACGAGAATGTGTAAAGTACAACTTCTGCAATCTCCTTTACCAACTTGTTGAGGAATTGGCTTGTATCTCCACTGCTAGCTTGTTTTCCTCTTTTTTTCAAGAAAGAATACTTCAATAAATTCATTGCTTACAATTCAAGATGCAAAGCATCAGGGCAAGAAAGCTAAAGAAACATCCTGGTTTATACAAACAACAGGCTTCTGTTATTTCTTTGCTGACTTGCGCACAGATTCACAACGGCGTTTAGAAGACTCCAACCAGTACAGCACAGTATCCTGAACGCCTTTTCTAGTCTGAATCTTTGAATTCTAAACATCGAGATCTACCCTGTACATTTCTGTCCACTCGAGAAGATAAGCTGTTCAGGTTGATTAATATATTTATAGGATGCGTTGTTAGCTCAAGTTTCTCACGCTTTTTTACTGCACGGGCTGTGTTGATACAGTGCGTTTGACTTTCTACAAGACATCTAACTTAGCCAACCACGGCAACTTGAGGAAAACCAGCATTGCGTGGAACGAACGTGACATGCATTAGATAACATAAACACTGATTCGTGGGCCCATTGCTCATACCAGAGTTGCTAGTGATGAGATGCTTTGTCATAGCAATGAAACGGAGACTTCCCGAGTCAACTGTACAATTTGGAAATGTTTGGACCAATCATGAAAGGACTGTGTGGAGCAGACAGGACTGGGAATTTTTTTGCGCCCACCTTCCAGTCAGAGACTGCGTACAAGTGCTGAGCTTTCTTGCATGGATAAAGCCTGGGATGAACAATATATTTTGACCAACATGAGCACTCTATCCATTTGAGACTTTCCGTATAATGTCGATTTTCTTTACTCATTCAGCCACCTCTTGTCTGGGCTGTTACTTTCATTTGGAAACAAAGTGGAACACCACCAGCATCTAGCCAGCTCACCCCTTCAAGACCCCCAGAAATCCACTAGCAATATTGTGTCATTATTCTTATTTAAGTAAACCTATCTGAGGAAAATAATATTAGCCTAACTGACCATGCTTCAATATTTACATGAATTAACTGTGAAGTGGAAAACTACGGAAAAACTAACAGAATCGGGGAAACGGATACAGAAGAATGTTCTTGGAAATCATGTTTTCTGTAACATTAGTGAGGATGAAAGGTCTGCTCAGGTCTGTACTGCACATTAAAAAGTTCAAGGCTGGGGAATGGGGAGGGCTGCAGAATGGCTCTGCAGACTCCAGTCTCCCGGGTGCAGCATGGAGAGACTGAACCTCAAAAGGATAAGTAAGAGAGAGCACTTAAATTAAGCTCCGCGAGAGGGTCATACAAAATGAGAGCATATGTTTCCACATTACCTACAGCAGGAGCCCAAGAACACTAGTCTCCAGTACAAACAGTCAGAATTTAAGTTTATCCAAAGTATTTTAAAAAGTCCATGACTGTATTGTTGACCTGACATTACGGTTCCCAGACAGCCATGTATAGCAGCAAATGTACTAATTAAGACCCATACTAATGCTGGCAAGTGACTCGTGTTGAAAAAGAAACTTCTAATGCATTGGACAAGGAACTCTGGTACTACTTTTAAACATTTTAGATACATCATGCCATGATCTTTAAGCTGCCCTGCTTAGTGTATATGTCTCGTACCTAGAGGTCTTATTTTCCTCTTAGTCAGTACTAACCATGTTACTGGCGGTAACAGTAATTTCCAGGCTCTCTAGGCAATACTGGGAACGCAGGCAGCTTTCTGCAATTCACGCAAGGCTCTCGCCGTGCCAAAGCACATCGGAAGCACCAGTACCACTTTTACCCTAAGAACGACCCATGCAAATGTAATTGAAGTTTTGTCTGTGTTTTGAAGCAAGAATTAGACTTGCTCCATGATGGAGTAGCTATGAAATACCAACAGTGATGTTTAAAAAAAAAAGTCTAGAAACATAGTTGGATGTCAAAAAGGCGTTCAGACTTGTGGTTTCAAAACAGCAAACCTGCTTCCTTGTGCAGCTGAGATGTTGACGACATCTAACAGGTAATGCAATGGGAACAGAGAGGCTTACATTTAGCCAAGGGTTAATTGTGGAGAAGAGAAAAAAACCAGTTTTTTGAAATGCAAAGCTACAGCTCTGTCCCTTGTAAACCACACTATTTCTGCTAAGCCTCGAACACAACAGTAAGTCATGATCCAGCTGGAGTGGCCAGACGTGCCCCCAGGAACTGCCAGAGCTGCCTGGTAGGTGATGGGCGCTCCCAAAGAGATGAGGCCATATGTGCAGGCTGAAATGGTATCTCCTTTATGGCGCTACACCTAGGGCCCATAGAGTGCTACTTTCCTTAAACATACTTGAAATTTAGCAGGGACGTTAGCCCCAAAAATCCAGAGACCATTTTTTTTGATTAAACAATTCAAAGTGAATAATTCCTTTAAATTTTCTTGTCACACCATTGAAAAAATTTAATAAACAGAAAATTTTTACACAGAATAACTTTGATTTTGTAGAACTTGACTATTTGCTTGGGAAACCATCTTGTCAGAAAGTTCCCCACTGTCTCACAATCAATTTGCTATTTCACTGCTTTAACCATGAAGCATCACTGAATTCCCAAATCAAAGCTGGAAGGCACCTTTTGAGATCGCCTGGTCCAAACCCCTCCCTGCTCAAGCAGGGTCCACAGGAGCAGGTTGCCCAGGACTGTGTCCAGTATGATTTTGGGTATCTCCACAGATGGAGACTCCACAGCCTCTCTGGACAGTCCCCACAACAACAAAAACAAAAAAATCCCAACCTGCTTTCTTGTGTTCCAATGGAATTTCATGTGTTTCAGTTTGTACCTTTTGCCTCTTATCCTGTCACCAGGATCAGCAGGATATCCTGCTGATAGCACCAGCTATCAAACAGGAAATTTCCCATATTTCCTTCCGGAAATGTATAGGCTTGTTCACAATTAACAGGAGTTTTACTGTTTATATGAAATTAGTACTCAGGACCCCATTTAACACCAAGTCTCCCTTGGATGCTATTATCGGACAATCTCTGAAAAGAAGGAAAACTTCTGGTCCAAACACGTTTATATTACTTAAGCCAGAATACCTTAAAAAAGGACAAATACTGAAAGGATAAACAGAAACAAATGCAGGTAACATCAGTAAGATTCCTTCGTTGCACAGGCCAGTTGTATACAGGCTGTCATGCATATGAATTATTTTAATGATTATTTGCTCTCAGCTAGCATCTCAAAAAAGAAAAGGTGAGGGGCAGACCTGGAAAAAAGAAGCAGTAGAAGTGTAGCTGGGGACACTTGTCCCAACCATTTGTCACAACCAGCATCACTGAATAAAACGAAGGGGACATAGGGTGTTTTTTAAAAGGAGCCTAGATACAGCACATAGGGATGCTGTAGAGAACAAAGTGAAAATAAGAAGCAAAACCAGGATATTGAAATAGGGGGAAAGTTGCAGAAATTACTCCAAGATGATGGTGATATTCTCTGTGTGATGCAAAAGAAAGACCAAGGCAGGTACACTGGACGGGGCAGATGCTCGGGAATCTACAGAAGTTAAACTAATCCACAGGTGAGTGCCCGGGTGAAAGTTTCCGCAGCATGGACTGGAAAGAGCAGCCTATCTTCATGAGACTTGACAGAGGAGCACTAGATGGATTTAAATATAGCACCAAGGTGAAGGACAAATGAAAGACAAGTTAAAGACTGAAGAAAGGCCTTGGCAGACTGTTTTGTTAAACCACTCTAGTCATGGTGAAAAAGACTCTTCCTCATGAGAAGACATGCTTAGCTCTGGGTCTAAGCAGAAGAAATGTGTCTGTGATAAAGCAGCATTGTAGAGCAGAAAGTTTGGCTGGAATTTTGTTTTATTTTTCACCAGAGGAAAAGAAAGCCTCTCTTATTTTGGACATGACTGTTACATGGATTTCCAGGAAGCTCTTGCAGTTAGTAAGATTCACTGACCTATAAATATCACAATTTGTAATACTATCTTGTTTTGTTTCCTGACCCACCATTGTCCAAAAGCCATATTCTGTGCATGCAATGCAAGGTGGCAAATTTTATTGAGGTCTCTAGAGATAATCAGGGAGTAGTAACAGTACATGCTTCATTCCTCTGTTAATCAGAGCCTGGATGAGCAGAGACTTCAAAAAATCAATTTTAGAATACGTTAAGATCAAAAAACACTTTACACTATGTTGCAGTGACCAGTCTCCAGATAGAAGGAACGCTCTCCTATCCACCTTCAATGCTTTCCAGTCTTCTGCTCCCCAAGACGGTATTCAGAGTTCCCAAGCAAACCCAGTGATCACCATATTTCAGGGATGTATTTGGCACTTTTACATTTTCACCTGTTTTCATACTGATATCCATGACGTGTAGGTTATACCCTTGTTTGTTTTACCACTGAATTGATGCAAACAGGTCCACTGTGTTCACATATAGGTGAAAATCAAGCAATATTCAAAAGCTAAAATATGCCAGCACTGTACTGCCAGCAGTTCTGAAACTACAGGTCACAATAATAAATGAGCTTGGTTTTTTTTAATCCCAGCAGTCACAGGTATAGTCCTGTGAAACTCTGCATGGAACAGGCCATCCTGATTCTCAAAACTGTTTCCATCTCCTCCACTATCATTTTTTGGAAGTTTATTGTTTGTAAGTTCCACATAAATACCTATCAATTCAGTAGCAAATCTATGAAATTCAACAAAATTTCATTTTACCCAACCACCACAACACACAAATAATGTGTTGTATTCTCTTTTGCACTCAAAGGATCCATCTATAAGTAACAGGTAAAGTACATAATAGCAAAGACCTTCTTTCAACAGTTTAATTTCTAATAAATTAAGCACCACAAAGATAACAGATTGTCCACGTAGAAGCTAGCCTACAGTTCCCTGTGGTAGATCTGTGCTGTCACCCTCTTACTGACCTTACTCTGTGGCCTAGGACTCACTATAATTAATTTTAGAGGAAAAAAATATTAATTTTATGTATGCAACAGTTCAAATTGCACTAGGATACGGAAAGGGGAGCCCAGAATTTAGTCCCCTTTTTGCAAAATTACCTGTGGTTGGTAAGCAGAAAGCAGACCTCCCTGGCGTCACCGAATAGCGCAGAGCTAATACCTCAGTGCAGCCTCTGCGCAGCCTGGAGCCACACGCATGCAAAGACAGAATGACATCAACTCTTTCCAATAAGAAAATCTGTCAGCACAGGTAAATAAAAATATTTGGACCGAGTTCAGCGATGAGGAAAAATGACTTTGAAAGACATTGAGCCAGATAATTAGGCGGTAATGGATGCGGAGCTGCGCTTGGTATTCCACTCCAGCACACTGGGGGCGAGTGCGGGCGGAATGCGGAGCTTGGTCCTCACCACTCCCGCCATGCATCGCTGAGGCCATGTGCAGCGCGGCCCCAAGTTAATTATTGCTGCTTTCCAAGAGGTTGTCAAAACATGTAAACTGCCAGCAGGAGACACACTTTTAATAAAAATGCTTAGTCTCCAGTGATATTTTCAGATATGAAAAAGGCATCCTTTCATATAATAGGTGCATATGAGCAAGAGAGCATGTAAAATGCCACAGCAGCGTTCCCAGAGAACAGCATTTTCATTACAAGTAGGCAAATTGGATGTTTATGTAGACTAACATACTCTGTGCTGTTTGTTACGTGACAATGAGATGATTTGTTGTGAACTGATAAATACACTGTACTGGCAGTGCGAGTAACCTGAAGTTTCATATTGTCAGTCAGTCCCTCAATTTTTTCAATTCATGTGTCTTAAGTCTGTCCTCACCCAAAATGAGGACAAGCCAAATCAGTGTTGCCTGTTTGTGTGTGACTGATAATGGATGAGGAGTGCAACACAAAGGTTTTGGATGCATCAAAACACCCTTAGCATTCAGTATGTCCCAGGACTCTGTGGGAGTCATTTGATAGCGTCTCCTGTCTTTCTCTAAGAGAAGAGAGGTAGAGATGGAGCCCAGATGGTCCACAATGCCGGTGAAAGTAACCTGTGGAGATGTAGGGGTAAAGCCGGTACAATCATGTCTTGTATGTCCTATGTCTCATTTCAAAACTGAACAAAGCATTTAACAAATGCAGATTTCAGTAATTTCTCTGAGATATAGCATCCTACATTTCTAAGCTGCGTTCAAAATCATACCCACGGGGAGCGGGAACAAGAGCTAAAGAGAGGCTGTGGAGGTGAGAAGAGGACGAGGGCTGCCTCCTTCTAAGCAAAAAAGTACCACCAGCCCTCCATTTGCAGAGAAGGAATATAAATGCAGGTGACCACGTAGGTGAAATTACAATAAGAAGTCTATATTTTGACACGAGTTCTGAAGGGCAGGATGGGCATGGCTGTGGGGGAAGCCAGGAGCTCTTTTTCGAAGCCCCATGAATCACAGCACTTCAGTTCAACAGCTTGGCACGGGGAGTGGGGGTTGTAGTGACGCAGTGCGTACACTGATTTCATCATGGGGAAAGAGCAAAACCAGGATAGCAAATAAACACTGACCTTTAGCAATAAACAGGGGTTTTTTCCCTTTATGATACATTTTGTTAAAAGCATCTTCTAGACAGCTAAATACATAGGTGTTGTCTTGTTACTCCAGTCTATCACCATGGCGCTTTTTTTTATGTTCTCCTGCCTCCCACGGTCACAGACTCAATAACGGTGCCAATGTTTCATTACCTTCACTTTTTTCAATTCTGTAATAAACTATCTTATTCGAAAATAGGCTTTCCATTGCATAAATCAATACTAGTGGTAAAAATAACAGTAGCCTTTTAAAGAAAGACAAAGTGAAAATAGAAAACATGATTCCACGCGATGCATCCTTCACAAATACAAGGCAATCAATATGATTGCATTTGCAGGATTTTTCTTTTGGCCCAGTTTATCCAGGGGTTTCATTTCAGACAGAATCTTTGGCTCTTCCATTAACCTGGTTTTACTACCACTTTACTCTTCATGTGTATATCATTCTTCTTTGAAGTTCCTTCCATCTATCCTTTGTCTGCTCATTGTATGGGCTTTTTTCTTCCCCGCATTGTTAAATGCCAAAGAACTAGCAAAAGCCAATTTAATTTTTCTTTGCTATAGAAGAGATTTAAAATCATGTAGAAAAATAAGCTGACAGCAAGGGAACCCTTTATTTGAAGGGGAAGGCTTCCTTTAAAGTAGCACTGCAAAAAGGGAAGACAAAAAAAGGGATGGTTGTAATTTTCCATGACTCCTCTTTTGTTCTTAGTACCAGAAATAAACTTTCTCAATCTCTGTTGCCAAAGAGGGCAAGGGCTGCTTTTTCTTTGCATCCCAGAATCAAAGATCAAAACAAAGTTGGCAACAGGTATGCATACACTAGTATTTGTCCTCATAAACAGTTGCTTTGTATTTAAATTCATCATTTTCTAAGCCTTGTAGGCTTTTTTGCTTTTTTTCCTGCCCACAACAATGCCTTGAGCGACTTTTCATCCCAGTGCCTCATGAATAATAAGCCAGCACAAGCAGACTATGCTAAGTACTGTGCTTGATTCCTCTGCTGATGGAAATGTTTGTAAACATGGCAGAGAAAAGAAAAAAACAACACATCATGTTGTCACAAGTAGTTAGAGAGCAGGGAAGTCGGATGCAGAAACACCCAGGAGCCAAGCAAGCGCCCATAGCAATGGTTTGCTCTCTTTGCTCAGCCAGTTGACTGCAGGAAGAAAAGACTCAAGCTATTTTTCAGTGCTTTACTTCATGGAGAAATATGAATGCTAATCAGGAGGCTGATAGATGAATCAACAGACAATGTCTATCAGAGCCCTAATTCGCATACATAACCCAGTAATTCTCTCTTCGTAAAAGACACTGCTTACCACATTTTTTGGGGAATCATGCAGCAAGGAGACTTGACAGGTATTTTCAATCTTCTTTCAGTCAGAAGGAGCTCTGATTTAACCTCTACCTTTTCTAATAGCTTTAGTTTTATCGGCCAGAGTCCTGCCTCTGGCAACACACTGATTTTGCTCACTGGTGAGCAGTGCAGTACCCGCTGGGACAGCATTCACAGGAGCGGAGGCAGCTGGCACCCACGCTGCCCTCACCTCCCCTGGCTGCAGCATTCTGCTTCTCTCAAGCTGACTCCATCTACCCCAACTTTTGTACCTCTCCACTTGTGTTGGACCCTGTCCTACGTTGCACATCCTGTGACAACTGTGCAAGTTTTATCCTCTATGGGCTCTGACACCAAGATCTCTCTTTCTGTTTCAGCCTTTTTTTTTTTCTTTGATGTCCTGACTGCAAATCCAACACAACCACGTTACAGGGACATACTGACCCTTTAATATAAACTTCATTCTGGAGATTTCTGTGGATTGGCAAAGTCTAACTGTGCCATTTGGGATTATTTCTGAACTGCTTAACAAATGTAAGGTGTTCAACTCTGGGCTGCAGTCAGGACCCAACCTTTAGAAAATTAGTTGCCTCCCACTAAGATGAGAGGTTTAACCTCAGCTCACTCAGAAATGCTTAATCTTTCATTTTGGTTTCTGTTACAGATTTAGTGTGACACTCCTCAGCGCAGTTTCACACCTAGCCCATTCTGCCAGATTTAACTGAAACTACTAAAACATGACGGAATACGGAGCTAACTACTACCTACAGAAATTATGAGACTTTTTCTGCAGTCCTCTTCTACAGGCACACACTGCTTTCAAGCACAAAATTGTGCTCTGTTTAAGGCTTCCCATACTTCTGGAGAATTTCACCACTGACAGAGAATTTAACTGCTGTTTTCTTAATTGTTTTTATTCCTGGCACACTGTGGTGTTTGGGGAGATCACTGTGCCGGCAGGAGCTCTATTTTAGTCAGCCTGTACCCTAACGTTCAGGGATACATTCTTTATAACACCTACTTTTTTTCCAGGAAACTGCATCCTCAAAGGACTTCAAAACTTCAGAATGTCCATATGTTGTCCTCTCACCATAGTGGGCACTCTGAGCTAGAGGTCATCCTTCCCTACGTAAAATTCTTAACAGAACAGAAAGGACATCATCTCTCGGAAACTTCACTATCAACATCGAATTCAGGTTCAGTGATTGATAGTGAGATTGTCTCTAACCTGCAGTCAATGGTTGCAGGTCAGTGTGCAGTTTGCTGCTTAACTTGCTGCTTCAGGCACTAAAAACTGGGCTTCAGCATCACAAAATTCAGTGCAAGCTCCGTAATTCACACAGAAGCTGGATAAATGATGATTTCTTCTCTCATACTGAGACCACGCTGCTGGGTGCTCGTCATAGCTACATGGCGGTAGTACCCGCTGTGGTTAGCCAAGAGGTAGCTCAGCTGTGTGCCCGGAGGAGCAGTCATATCGTTTCGCCACATTAAAGACATACATCGGCACTAAACATCATATAAGAAAGGCTTCTAGTCCACCTATCTATCAAATCTCTACTTCTAGTCTTCAAAAAAAAAAAAAATCTTAAAAGGGTTTTTAAAAAAGCTTTCTTAAATGCCCTGTTCGCTTTTCAGTGGGACTCTGTTGCAAACCAGAGTCATTCTTCAACTAAAAACTGTATGAGAACACATATACTGCAGGAGATTGCTGAAGGTGATTCAGATTTAGTGTGTCTTGACTCTTACACATCTTTTTCACAATGTTAATGTTCTCAGCATAATTTGATGTGGCATTTTAAAATAGCTTACACAAAATTAGGAACAGGAGTATAAATCCCAGAAGCAGAGGCGCAATTATCTGACGAGCCATATCTTTAAGGCAGTATCATGTACAATTGCTCCAATAAAATTTTACGGGCAAAGTGCTGAATGTGAGACAGCACGAAGCAGATGACTTCCTTTCATCACTGTCTCATGTCAGTTTGAGAGCAGGACTCCACAAAGCTTTGTTCACAGGAAGCACATCATGAGTTGGAGGTCACAAAATCTAGCCTCAAGCCAATATATAGAGTCATAGAAACATTTAGATTGGAAAGGACCTTTAAGATTATTGAATCCAACCATTAACACAACACTGCCAAGTCCGCTATCTAAACCATGCCCCTAAATGCCACATCCACACGTCTTTAAATGCCTCCAGGGATGGTGACTCAACCATTTCCCTGGGCAGCCTGTTCCAAAGGCACATCCCTTTCTGTGAAGAAGTTTTTCCTCATATCCAGTCTAAATCTTCCCTTGTGCGACTTGAGGCCATTTCCTCTCTTCCTTCACTTGTCAATTGGGAATGTTCCTCTTCCCCACTTCCCTCCTTCGCTCATTCCAGTCCTTCCACCTTCCCCAGTCCTTCCATCTTCCCCAGCTGGTCTCCTGGCCTGTCTCTCCACTCCTCTCTGTGTTCTTGGGGCTGAGGACAGGTATCCAAGTGGCCTGACTCAGCATCACACCACCCTTAGAAAAGACCTTGCAAAAATGCCACCCATCACAAGATGTGGAGACAGCAAGAACATGAAAGGAGGCAACTTCTGGTCTATAAACTGTTGGCCCCAGTTTGCTCCCACTAAAGTTAGTCAGGGTCATACTAGAGGACATCAGTGGCCACCACATCAGGCTCCAGCATGTTCAATTAATAGAAATAATTCCATGATATGGTGAGATATTTATCTACCCCTGTTTGCCTTTTAACCAGGACTCTTCTTTGCCAGCTTCATGCCAATCTTCCTGTTCTAACAGGTTATTGACTTGCTACCATGCTGCCTTGGGCTCTTCGTGTTAGCCAGTGCCACATATATCTAAGCATTCTCAGTTCCCTGTTGCTGGTTTCATCAGCTCAGGTTACGAACATAAATGTGATATATATTGTTCACATTGCTTTCTAATTTTAAGTGATAGTAGACTTCACAATAAGGGCCACGTTCTACACTCAGCAGGCTCTACTCAGTCCCAGTGTCCATAGGGTGGTATGCAAGAGAGGATAGAAATGATGACACAACTTTTCCCTAACTACATTAAAACTCCATAAATCAGCCAAGCTAAGCCAGCCTTATTTTATATTCAGCTTGCAAGCAATAAATTATTCCCTTCTTAAAAAGTTGCTCTTCAGAAGGATAAGCATAGTTAGGTGGGCTTTAGTAATAGCACAATATTTTGGTAAGTTAAGTAGACCTGAAAAGGCATATAGCACTGTTAAAATCATTCTTCAGTTAAATAGGTCCAGCTTACCAAAAGTATAATCACAGCTTTTGCAGCCAATAAGATTTGTAGTTGACTTATTATATTCATTTTTTCATATATGTTAATTACTGAAATACTGAGAATGGAAATATGTCTAACAACATTTTGCTAATGATCTAGAACTATGGGTTTTTTCTTTAGTGTTTCAATCTCTATTTTTAAATTCTGCATGAAATGAGCATGCAGATGTTTCTATACATATTTTTTTTAAAAAAATGAAGATGTTTGAAATAACTTTGTTCCAGTCAACTTCTCTGGATGAGAGTATGGAAAACAAATATGTTTCTTCTAAACAATGGACTACCACACTTATATCTAATCCTGCTCTTGTCTGTGCTAACATAAATCAGAACAATAACTAAAGCCAATAGGATGACATGGGGTCAAACCAGTTTGAAATCTGAATGAAGACCACACACTTTCCGTCCTTTAGAAACACTCATACCATTTTGCTGTTGCTTCTCTTAACTAGGCTTCGCTTTCTGGTTTTCACATACCAGCATTAGACCAACCTATACACATTCATGGATTTAAATTGAAATGAAACAAAAATAAATTCAATTAAATGGTACTCTCCAAGGGTAAGCCAGACAATTTATAAGCTTTCTGATGCCTTTTCCTTTAATGATATACAGGATTATTAAAATAGTAGTTTTGATGTAGACTTCAAATTGAAAATTCCCTTTATAAAAATTCCTGATCTGGTTCATTTTTCACTGCATGTTGAGCCTAGAGATCTTTCTTAACTTGACCAAGGCATCAGGGGAACAGTTCCTTCAGTCTCTGATAGCAAAACAAGATTGTCATTGACTCAACAGAAGGGACACCAACCCAAAGCTCACAGAATCCAGTGAATCAATGATGGAAAAGGAAAAGAGTGATTCCAGCAATAGTTCATCATCCAGAAAGGCAACAGACTCGCAAGGCAGGGAAAGCAGCTCTCCATTCTGCACTCACTGACACCTAACAGTCACTGGATAATACTGTATTTTGGTGTCACAAGGCAATGCATTAAATACTACATAATTAAATGTATTTCCTGTGTTTTAACATATGTTTTGCTGCAGTGGCGTTTTCTTTTTGTGTGTGTGTGTTTTGTTTTCCTTTTGATGTTTAAATTCGGGTGAAAAATGCTAATGGAAAACATTCAGTCGTGGTGCAAGGTGTTTCCCTGTTTCATTTGAACTGCCATGGAGAACTTTATTTAGATGTTTTTCTTGTTACTTTTTCTGAGATTTTTCTAATTAGCTTTATGCTTTGTTTCAAATTTTCTTCCCTTTTGCTTTAAATACTGGAGCTCATCTCTTACTCTGCGGCACACAGAATCCTTCTGCAGCCTCAGATGGGAGTTTATCATGCCATTCAACTGCTCATAGTTCATTTTAAACAGTAGCTTTGTCCTCTTCAGTTTGAGATAAAAATCCTTAAAATCAAAGGCTACTAGTTAGAAGAGCCTACATTTGAAATGCCTTGAAGTCTTTGGTTTTCCTTTCATTTCTGTGGGCCTCAGATCAGCTTGCACTGTCCTCTTTGTTCATTTATAACCACAAAGAGGAGATTCTCTTTCATTTATCAGAACCGTAGCCATTCGGATAGAAGAGAATTTTTTTTTGTAAGCGATGTTATGGAGTTACAGTTATTTAATGATGTTGTAAGCTAAAGGTTCATTACATGTCTCCTTTTAGACCCCTGCCAAGGATCTGAGCAGGACTAGCCTACATACAGAGACCAGGCTGGTCTAACTAAGCTGAACCTGTGCCTGCAGAAGATCCAGTGAGAAAACGCTCTCGTTGGAGCGTGTCGTCAGAGCGAAGCCAAGCACGAGCCCGAGGTGGCTTGCCAAAGCCGGTGGGGTAAATCGGGAGCTGGGCTTGGCCCCACACGCCTGTGCTGGAATCTGAGCTGTCACCACCACATGGAGCCAGGATTGACTTATTAGGAGTTTGATGAGAGGCACTTGGTATTCTGCAAGGAAGGCGGCCTTTGCTTGTGCGTTGGGAATGAAGGAGTTATGGGGTTTCTATGGGTCCTGTGAGTCTTTTATTTCATTCAGCACTCCGCTGCTGCACAGCGTGAACTGACTGAGCCCCAGAAGAGGTTAACGAGCACAACAACCATCATTTGTGAGGAGTGGGAAAGAGCCATGTGCTGCACCAGCTTCTTTTCAAGGCTCCTGATTTTTTTTTGTCTTCACGCTGGCACAAGGGCAAGCACCCAGCATAGCTTGTCTTGAGGAGCTTGGCAGCACTTTCCTCTCCTGGCAAACCTGACGAAGCCAAATAAAGTAATCTGTGCATTGTCTATTCTTTCGCTTGGGTGACTTTTAAGTTGGGAAAAAAAGGACTTGGGGGGGTGGATATAAGACTGTTGGATTTGGGGCCCTGTTACCATTCATACTATAAGCATCTTGCTTTGGACAAACTAACTGAAATTTAAATCCCACCTACTAAGTTGAAATTATTTTTTGAGACAGCTCCTTCTCCCCCCACCCTCCTTCCCCTCTTTTCTGAAGCCATCATTGCATAGATTTATTCTATTCAGCCCTCACATTAGCAGATGTGAATGAGGGAATCTGACTGAGCCTGTCAAGGCAAAGAAAGCCATGAAAGAAGAGAGAGAAGAAACATTACACAACTATAATGGCAGCCACAATGGAAATATGCTGGCGTGAAAACAATTAATGCAATCGGTGCTCTAAGTTCATGGCTTACCCCAAAACCAAGCAGGCCCTGGAACCATGAAGCTTGTTGCAACACAGGGACAAACCCCGAGCCACCAAGGAAAGCACAAGTAAAAAGGCTTTGCTGTGCATACAAAGCTGCTCTGGAAAGGGGCTTTAGCAAATGACTTCTTTGCCGTAAGCTTCTGCAGCAGCTGCCACATGCCGGAGCCTTACTCAGGGACCAGAAAGCAGCCGAGGTAACTTACCGCAAGGCTTCACCTCGCTGATGTGCCTGAACCCTCGCAACCATGCCGCTGCGTGTGAGAGCCAGTCTAAACAGCCTTCCTCTCCTCTGCCTGTCCAAGGGTCAAAATCTTTCCCTTCCCAATGGAACAAAAAGCCAAAATCCTGAAAACGTTTGCAAATCAGTAGCCCAGAGGAGAGAGGAAAGGGGAAGATCAGCTGAAATGTTTTCTTTTGCTAATCTTAAGTGCTATAAACCAGAAAAATAAAAATTTTCATCTAGAAAACATTGAAATAGGCCGTTCAACAATTTATCCTTTACTGAAAACAGGCTCTTTTCTAACTCTATACCACCTCACAGGAAAGAACAACAAACATTTTCTGGAGGTATCTAACTAGCTCCATTACAAGTACACCCATCTACAACTGACTTCAGATGTCCCTCACAGCACTTGTGAGTCTCAAAGGATGAATAGTACAGCACAACATATGCACAGCAGAAGTGCCAGTTTCCCAAAGCTCATGCCACTAGTGACCCATGGTAACAGAAGCAATAATTGCAGGAAAAAGATGAAGTATTACAGAGCATGCAACTCCTTACCAGCCTACATGGCAGCAGGTCTAAAACAGGATTAAAATTCGCGAGCAAGTTTGGATAGTTTTGCCTTCCAGGATTAATATAAACAAGACAAAGGAAGACAAGTGGAAGTTTTCCCCTCTGAGATGTAATGATGTAGGAAGAGATGTGATGAGAGACCCTTCAGCTAATGTCATTGATCAGACGCATGACCGCCCAAATCACTAACCATCTCCTTAGGGCGGAGGATCAGGCATGCCAAGAAAGGAGTTGCTAAGGCTCCTTCTGAGTGCTACCAAAGATTTCGCCCATCTATCTCCTCCATTTCCAGGAGCACCTGAGAGGTCAATGAATTTTACCCTCTGAGGCAACCTGATTTAGTGTCTTCTCCATAGTCTCAAATGGAGGGGCTTTCTTCAGCCTGCTGCAGCAACAGCAGCACTTTGACAGAACTGTCACTAGATCTCCCATCTTGTATGTATACGTGTATAATTGCTCAAGAAAGCATCCAGTAAACTTAGTCAGTCCCTATTCCCTCTGTTCATGTCAAGATTTACTTCTAAAATACCTTAGAAATCTGAATTACAGACGGAATAGATTAAAAGTAATTTTTGGTTATTTACAAAGGAACTCTTGTTCTTTTCTAAAATTATACTTGCATATATTATGCAGAAGGTTTCTAGCTGTTTCCCCACATTGTACCATTTCATTTGCATCTTATCTCCTTTTAATGCAGCAATAAAAGGATGGTATACATATTGTGGTTCTATTTATAATCTATCTCCTTGTATAAATAGAAATGATACCTCAAAATGCAAAGGAGATTCATCAGGGTCTTTTACCTTCCTTTCTTTAAAAAATCATCTCTTTCCTTTGTAGTTATAAATAAGGCTTTATTTCTTCCCTTTTGTGAAGTCCAGGGTAGCGATCAGTCACTGCTGTAGGTCACAAACTTGTTACACACCACAGTGATAAATCACTGTCAGGAGGCAGCTACTGTAGAGTTAAACAGGGCTCTGTCCCACATTAATGCAGCAACGCATACCAGCGGGCCTGCAGTATCCCATTTCACCTGAAAATCCTAAAACGCAGAGTTATTTTCCAGGAGTAAGAGTCCCCAGCAAGTCTCTCCTCCTTTGCAATTTCCAGGGGAGCTGCAGTTTTCCCGCTGAGCTCTGTAGCAGCCCGGGTGCCCCAGGGCAGCCACTGTCAGAGCGCAGAGTTCAGAGATCTTGGGGGACTTTGCTGCTTTGCCGTTCCAGGTCTGGCCCAAGGAACAGTCAACAAACCAGAGGGAAAGGGAGGATCAAAGGGGAAGACAGTAGGTAACACAGAAAATCTGGCTCTAAAGGAGAAGGGCTGAACAATAGTTTTACTGTTACAGAAAATAAATTTGTTTAGAGTCAGTGCAAACATGGCACTAGCAAAAAACTCAGCTTGTTAGGAGAAGGTTTGCTGAGTACCAAAAAGTAAACCAGGTATCGAGCACTGTACATTAACTTTCAAATTAAAGCCTGAGCCTCAGACTTGGTACATGATGGAATTCATTCACAGCTCAAATTTTAATTTCAAAATGACAAAACTGTATATACATCACCCATTTACCTTATTGCTTTCCCTTCATATGCAGTCCCTAAGGCAGTACTTCAGCTATCCAAAGCAGCATATTTTCTCCACTCCTTTTTGTTCAAAATGGAGCAGACAATATAAACAAGATGTTATAAGCCCGCTATGCTAATTAGATTATTATTAGAACGCGCAACTTCTAACTATTTGACAAAAAAAGCAGAGAAAATGAGGAGACCGGCAGCAAGCGGCGGTGTTTGCCAGCTCCCTATTATGACAGGCTGTAAATAGAGGTTAGGCTCATGCCTCCATCTGCGAGGGGGTCATATCAAACCGCTTTCACCCCACAGGCAAGGTGAAAACAAGACCACACAGACAAAGAGGAATTGAGCTTCAGCTGGCATGACTGGAACCAATGCCAGTCAAAGAGTTCATTGAACAGTTCAATCATTTATCTTGACAGGATATGATTCTTTTCGGGCTCCTTCTAGCACTCAGACACAGCCAGCTCCTTAAATACTGACACAGTATTTAATAGCTCTAATGATCCAAATGAATATTTAGTCTAGAAAATTAACTTTTGATAACAGTGGCTGATATACCCTCTTATGGCATACTGTGTTTATCAGATGTTATGGTAATTTATCACTGGGGGAAACAGAATGTTAGCTTTTATGGACAGACTCCAGTACTTCTTTTTAGATGAAAGTTTAGAGAGAGATTTACAGTGGTTCATACCACACAGGTTGCCAGAGTACGAATTTGATGTCCTTAATGTCAGAATACATACCTCTCTTGAGAGGAAGCAATAGAGCCACCGGACCTCCCATTCAGCAGGGTGCAAATCATGTTTTATGCATTCATCCTGCTTAGTCTGACTTGCAACCCTGTGATTATCAGAGAATTTTGACATTCTCATAAATTACATTATCGACACGTTTTAGTATCTCTACATAAGGAAAACAGAATTTTAATAAAGAAGATTTAGCCAAGGCTGAAATTCGGCAGTAGCAGGTCTCAGTTGTCTTGTAGCTCTGGTCTGACTGAGGAATTTCCAGGTTTCACAAGAGTCTTGCTGCAGAAGGGGCCATATGAGGATAAATCACATAAATTTACAATAGGATTTCTTCCCAGATCCATCCTGTGCTGCATCGCAGCACTATGTGTCTTTCTGTGTTTTACCATTGATTTTAAGGGGAATGGAACCAACACTAACTATTTTTGTGGTCCCACCTGTGCTATCTCTAGGCCAACGGGACACAAACCAAACAGCCTATTCTCTCTTCTTAACCAGCAATGGATAAATCTCTTCTTTTCTTACAAGTAACTTCTAGCTGCTCTTGAATGGATTTTGGAAATACCTCCGTATGTCACAAATCACAGTTTTTCTCCCCTTGTTCTGAAAACATTTCAGTTACATTCAGGGGCAACTTTTTTACTCTTGGCTGCCACAAAACCACTTTTTGGGCTGCAACGATTAGAGTATTCAACCCACCTAAATTCACCTTTAGCATCATTAACATCTCTCTGATAACAACCCAAAATCAGATCATTTCAGTGAAATGTGCCATCTTGTTCTGTCATAATTCAAACATGCACCTAAGCCCAAATCTGCAAAAGGGCTAAAGCTCCAAAATGCAACTTCAGCAGAAGTTAAGGACCAGTTCTCACAATCAACCCTAAACCCTCCAGCGCAGCACTAAGCCCCACTCATAACTACTAGTACAGCTACACCATCTGCTTTTGAAAGAGAAGTGAAATCTTCATTCAGTGCTTGGAGAATCCAGCTCACCTTAACAGATTGTTGTCTGGATTAATTGTCACAACTATAAAAAACATGCATTACTTTTCTGAAATTGTCTAGCTGTGCTTTCCTCCTACATTACTGCCTTCATTATCGAGGTACTAGCTAGCATTTTTGTGACTAGTTACCTCTTGGCTTTGTATAATTATACATACTTAGCCTTATTAATCTTTTACAGAAAACCAGATCTTCTGAGAGCTTCATTTTAATACTGACACATTGACACGAAGGCAGTTTGGCAATTCATTTTTAATATCAGTAAAACTTCTGTTATTGTCCATGTGTTCATGTCAGAATTCATAATTACCAGTGTTTATAATAGAAACGGGCAAAATATCTGAACTGATATTTTTGGACCAATAGCATCAATACGAAAGTTTTCATGAAAAATCTTAATTACTCTTTATATTCATGAAAGAAAAAAATATTTCATTAAAAAGGTTCTTTCTCATAAATTTTACATGGGGTATAGAAAAAGCAGTGCTTTCTACCAAACAATTACAGAGATACCCTTTTAGGAACACACTTCTTCAGCACGGCGGAATGCCCTGTCCCAGGTCTAGTGACACATTTTGCAGTGAAGATATGATGGAAAAATAATCTGAGAGAGATCAAATCCCACATTTCCTGAATGACTGCTCTAACAACTAGGCTGGTGAAGAGAAGACAAGTGGTACCAGTAATGCCCCTGGCACACACAAATTAAAACGTCTATGGCATCTACGAACCACGCACATTCTGAATTTGGCGCAGACCGCACTGCCCGTGCTGCTTTGCACTAGAAATGGGGAAGAGCTGTAGTACTCTCTGGTGGCAGGGAAGGACTACAATATCATTAGCACCAAAAACTATTAACGCAGCACATACACTAATACAGGCCTGGCAAGCATTTATGAAGAACAGAGAGAGATCTGTTCACCTCTCTGTCAGCTTACTCAATCCAGTTAACCGCAAGCAGTTCACGAAATGACGCTTCACTCCTTTTCAGGCTTTGCTCCACTCCTGCCAGGCTGGCAGTGCCCAAGAGACCGAGGGGCTCCTCAGGCCTCGGGAAAAGATGTGGGTGCATGCAGGAACAGAGGTGCCTAGGAGCGCACGGTGCTTCCGGGGCTCTCGTGAGGCAAAAAGGCACCCAAACGCTTTGTGATCCCAGGCATCCATGTCTTCAGCTGCAGTCAGGTGAGTTTTTAATTGATAGGGCCATAAGTCCAAGCACTTCCTAAGCATTAACTCAGTAAAGAGAACAAAACCCAAACCCCTTCTGAAGTCAGCAATAACAGAATGAGAGAGATTTTGAAATAGTTCTGTAAAGGACTCTGCATGACCAAGAGTCTAAGAGACAAAACACCTCTACATCTATCACATGGAAAGCAATTACAGAAAAGCAATCTGCAACACTTGCACACAAATAATAATTTAGGAAATAGAGAATAAAATACACCCTACCTGGTGTCATAAACTGTAGTTTCACCAAGGGATTTTCATGGTGTTATTAAGTTTGAGAGACAAGCTCAAGTGGTTTAAATAATAGAAAGAAGTAAATACAACTTCCACAACGTTGTGTCTCAAAGCACACTTCCTTGCACGTAATATGTAGGGCAGCCTCACTCCAAATACATTTGAGATTTTCTATTTCATGTTCTGCAGATGATGTTTGCAGGTCTGTGCAGGCATCTAATTTCCAGCCAATCTAAGACATTACACCAGAGGCAGCATGAGGTTATAGCAACAAGCCAGTCAAAAAACAAATTATTCAAAGACTGGTCAAAATAATACTGTAATTCTATCTATTGTGCAACCTTTGCTTTCAAAGGATAGAGCAATATGCTGCTCACTGGATCGGCTTTTCATAACAATGAACAAAATATAGTTTAAAAATTCTTACCCCACTTTAAGCAAAAATATTTCACTTTATGTTATCACAACCATGTTTTCTTAGTTCTGCATGAGTGTCAAGTGACAAAACACTTTTAACTTCTCTGCCTCGAAGGGTAAAAATAAGTGGGAGTATAAGCCTAAGCCAACATTTTGCTTTTGGATAAAGAAATGATAGATGAAATACACATTTAAGACATCTTAGCCAGGAAACTGAGATAATAGATTTTCTTATGCAGCACTTGCAAGAATAGGAATAGATTATTAAAGATTCGTGAATTTCTTAAGACAGACAGTTTGCTCTTCCAAGAAGTGTAGATCCCCATCTCCATTAGAGCTATACCCTTTTATATGACTCAGCCATTTAGGCTCCAGAGTGCAACAGTCCTTTACAAAAGCCTCTGAAAGAAACCAAGGGGTTATGAAATAAAATTCCTCCAGTGGATTATTAACTGACTGAAACATAGTAAAGAAAGAAATAGAATGGATGGCTGATTTTTTATATTAGAAAGAAAATTTTGGCCAGGAAGCGAGATGCATGACTATGCTGAAAGTGTAGGTGAAAATGGAGTTAATAATGAGGCAACAAAACATGTCATGTTACAAAAATATTTGGGGAGGTCAATTGTAAAACCAGTTGAGTGAAGAGCTGCAAAAGGATTTCACAGCAAGTCGGGGGGATAAGCAGCTAATCAAAATCCTGTGTTAATCCACACATACATGGAAAAAATAACGATGACCCAATGATGGTCTTTAAATCAGTATTTGCACTCCATAAAAAGATCTGGGAGCCTTGTGGCTCCCCCTCTGAAACGTCAGCTCAATGTTCAAGAGTAAGCAGAAAAGCATATACAATGTTAAGAATATTAAGGAGAACTTAACAGAAAAAAATACTGTTATATAACAATAGAAATCTGTGGGCTACAAACATCTTGAATGCCATAGGCAGCTTGCCTCATCCCATTTCCAAAACAACAGAGGTGAACTAGAAAAGTTTTTAGCTCAGAGAAGGACAAAACTCAGGTCAGAGGTTGAGAAATACTCCCGTATAAGGAGAAACGATAACCTTGTACCTGGAAAAGAAATGACAGCGACAGAGGACGGAGGGATATGATACAATTCCACAAAGTCACATAGAGAGTTTTAGCTATTTCTCACACCCCAGCACATCGGGATGCGCAACCACAGTATTTGACAGGAGGTTTGAAATAAAGGAGGTGGGCCTTTTCATAGAGCATTCAACTACACTGTGGAAGTCACTGCCACAAGATGCTATGGAGGCAAAAGACACAATAAAAACCAGGTAAAAATAGCTAGTTACAGATGGAATCCTGGAGAAATATTTTAAACACGTTATTCAACATTTGGTTTGTTTCTTATACTCCTTTGCTAGACATCCAGTACTGGGCACTCTGTGGAAGAGGACACCAAACTAAACGGGCCTTTGATTTTACATGGTGGTGTTGCTATGTTCTTGCATTTTCACATACATTAAGGGTTAAATTCAGAATAATGTCTTCACTCGGGAGTTTTGCAAGAATACAGACTTGGGCATTTTACATTTTAAGCATTGTGACAAGAACTGGTTAAATCCAACTTTGTAACAGACACAGTGCTCAAAACCTGCACTGCTGTCCTCGGGTGCAAGACTGTCATTAGCACAGTCTCTTTTCCCCCTAGCCTTTGGTCTTGAGGTATAACACTAACTGAAGAATTCACCTTCAGTCTTCTACCATACCTCCTCTTGTTCCTTATCAGCAGATCTGGAAACTTTGCTCAATAATAGCATTCAAGTTTTAACGTGATAGATCCATCAATGGAAAACATCTGCATTGTATTGATCCTGAATTAACAACAACACACCCAAACACAATCTATAGCTGCTCTACTATTCTATTTTCATGGAAAATGTATTTAAAACAGCTTAAATGCTGAGAACTTATAATGGCAAATCATATACTGGGAACACGAAAATTTAAGATTGATAATATACATCGCTTTGTGGTAAGAATTTCCAGAAAGAGACAGCTTTTAGAACTAGACTCAGATGCTATTTACTCACCTAAATAATTATTACGAGGTTTTCAAAGTTGCTCAGCACTCAGTGTGCTGAAATCATTTGAAAACCTGGTCATAATAGTCACAATGCAAACAGAGCCCTTTTGCAAAACTAGTCACAGCTGAGAGTGCCAAGCCAGTGAGAGCTGGATCTCAGACAGAAAACTTGCATCATAGCAGCTCTTGAAATACTCAGCAGTGGTTGATGGGAACAGATCACTACCCTGTGATTGCAGCCGGCATCAGATGAACAACCAGTTGTGATTTTTTCCATTATATTGATTTCCCCACAGGAAACCTGGCTTCAAAAAAAACTTCTCTGAGTGAAGATATTGATTTTGAGGCATCAGTTTGATTTTCTCTCAGAACACTGCTTCCACGATGTGCAGCTCCCAGGACCTCCAGGCAGCCTGTGCTTCCCAACTTGTGCACCCACAGAAGCCAAACTAGTCAGCAAGAAGGAAATCTATGTCTTTAAAATCATAATTCTGTAGAATTTTGTCTAATGTGGACTTGGAAAGCAGATATCTGTGGTCGTCCTAGGTCCAGCCCTCTGTAATCCCATAAACTCTGCAGTTCTTCGTACTTTCAGATTTCTAGTTCCTTGGAGTCCTTATGCCTATAGGATGTGGTTTAGCTGCCTAGGACTCTCTTAGATGCCTCATGGTACCCGCCGTGGCTGCCAGGTGCTCCTCCAGAAGGCCACAGCACGCACTAGTCCTGAACAGCCTAAGGCATCTAAAGAGGCAGCAGATACCTGTATTTAGGCACCTGAATTGCTCTGAGCCTTTCTGCTCCTTGGCAAAGTTTGAGTCAAGCTACTACATCTCTGAGGAGTCGTGTGCCAGGCAGATGTTCTACCCAGCAGGCAAGACAGAAAAAGTTGAATATTTTTCATATTTTCTGCAGTAAAATTTCTTCAACTCAACCTATGAATACTTGCATTCTAAATTGGAACAAAATAAAGTTATTCAAATTCAAAATATTTTCTACAAGAAATAAGAGTTTGCTTCTTACAGGTTCTAGCTAAATGCTGCATAGGAAGTCTGCAAAACACATGTTTTCTCTGTCTTATTCCTCTCAGCCACAAAATTCTAAGAGATATGAAGACCTGCCCACCTACAATTATACAATAAGAAAATAAGAAGTCGCACTAGTAGAAAAAGACTAAAAGTTCTTTAAGCTCTTATTTACAAAGAAATAACTTTCTTTTATCTTTTCTTAAAGGTAGCTCTTTCAAACATTCTCTTATTGTAGAATTACAAAAAAAAAAAAAAAATCCCATTTACCATCTCTACTCACTTCTTAATACCTCTATTCATTTTATCTCTTTTTAGTCTTCCATCTACTCCACACAGGCATTTATCACTTCCTGTTTTCCTAATAATTGCCGTTTTCATTCTCCAGATCCTCCCAAATCCTTCTATATCCTTCATGGGATGGGATGATCAGAACTGGACAGCACAGTCAGAAGAAGGCTAAAGAGAATTTCTGTCATTAAAATATTCAGGCTACATCTTTATCTATTTGGTCTTCTTCTAAGAGGCAAAGGTCTTTCCCTCCAGGAGCTCAGACCAGAAGCTAACATTTAGTTCACCTCGGCATATTAATGCTATTGAACAAGGTGAGGGTCATGAGGTCGCGCACAGTGTTCTTTTGCGATAATGTTATCTCCCCAACTGATACCTGAAGTTTTTAGTAATTTCATATCTGCAGGTCAAAATTTAAAATCAGAAAAAATAAGCTGAAATTAGAAGAGTCAACATTGTTCCTGCTTAGAGTTTCACATCATCAGATCTTGTTTCTGTTGCTTCTAACCTCAAAGAACTTGAAAAAAAAACCAACTCAATTAAAACTCTAGTGTACAGGTGGGTTTGTTCTTTTTTTCCTTTTTGTAAGTTAGGCTATTACACCTCCAAAAACTTTTAAAAATTATCTATTTTTAATATCTGAAAACAAGTCAAGCATTCAAATACTAGAAGGTTTCTGATTCATAACCACTACATAACCTAGATTTCCTCTCTTCAGGTGAACACTTCATGCTACTATCTCTAACTGCTGAATGGAATAATCCTCTTGTGCAGGGCATTTAATTTTGAACTCTTCATACTTCTAAATACTCCTCCAACAAAACTTTGAAAACTGTAGCTTTCTTTTTTTTATATTGGACATATCCAAATCTTGTCTGCATTTGTAGAGGAGGACTTTGCACGGTTCTGCACAAATGCCTTCCTCCTTCGCTACAGAGCCTTGCTACACAAATGTGAGCCCTTGAAGAGGTTTTTCTGCATACATGTGCTCCACCTAATCTCATCGCCGGTTATACTAACATTACATTTTCATGCTTATTTAGACTTTCCAGTGTGTTTAACACAAAGAACAGTCATTTTCCCACACCTTTTGTATCATCAGAAAGGAGCTCTGTATGTTTATTTCATCACAAAAGAAAAGAGTAAACTTCCTAACAACCTTTAGTCTTCAACGCACAAGCAGATTCCTTTCAATGAAACTTCAGTACATGCTCCTGTGTATTTGAAATCACTCAGGTTTTTTATCGGTAGCTTGTACACATAACTTACATACTCAGTGAGAGCCAGGGGAAGGCGATGGTTCCCATGTGCTCAGTTTCTGAGACGCAGCGTATGTTTGTGTAGGTAGTCTGGATGTATCTCCCCGTTCTACCTCATGTCCTATGGACTCTCTGCAACTAGATGAATACTCCCAAACTTCTCCATCGTATAAAAACCTCACGTTTTAACGTCGCCATAATGCATTTTTATATATTATATTTTTTATTTATTTATTTTATACATTTGTTGTGATGTATTTATGTATACCCACATGCTCTCAGACCCTTTTTAC
>Ga0065711_1002973_pt1 | contig 43871 bp, 20 predicted proteins | sample Hoacrofraction12_FD_59098 | JGI IMG/M metagenome (GOLD analysis project Ga0065711, IMG submission 59098) | Hoatzin crop microbial communities from Cojedes, Venezuela - Epithelial fraction 12 v2 (version 2) | ecosystem: Host-associated > Birds > Digestive system > Esophagus > Crop | place... | reverse complement strand
AAAAAAAAAAAAAAAAAAAAAAAAGAGTGAGTATGTAGGGATAAAGGTCACCTCTCTGCCAGAATTAACTCTTCAAGACAACAAACTTTTGATTCCGGTGTATTTGTTTTTAACAGTTCTGTATTCTTCTGTATGTAATTTTTGTGGTCAGCTGTAACAAGACAAGGGTTAATTACTGTGAAGCTTTTGAGTTAAATGCTACTTCAAATTATTGGTCCGCCACAGAGGAAAAAAAATAAAATAAAAAAAAAAGCCCAAACACCCCTCCACCCCTCCCCTCCAAACACATACCACAGATGCTCAATTGCTCCACTACTAAGTGGACATTTTGAAATGAGCAATACAAAGGAAATTATATAAAAATAAAATATAATTATTTTATCAAAGCATCTCAAAATTATCCTTTATTGCAAGAGATCCTTATAGATAAATGGTGGAAGAGAGATTTCCTACCATCATTGAAACTGAAAAAAAATCCCGCCTCTGGAGGTGTTTTTTATGTTAAATAAACCTAAATTATTTTTTAAACTATGCATTCATGCAGGAAAAAAGTCTGTAATCTTTTAGTATCATTTATTGTAGTCAGCGGTCTTAATTGCCTTCCTGAAATGGATCAGAGTTCTGGGAATTACACACTAAAACGATGTTACCACTCTCCAGTCTTCACATTCCGTGATATAATCTCATTAAAAATATCAAGCCTGTAGGTGAGGGAATACGTATGGATGCTAAATGCATTTTAAGCAGGAGCACCTAAACTGATGACCTAGTTATTACAGAACAAAGCAGCAGAAGATGAATTTTAATGCTGAAGTAAAAGAATTTTCTTTTTTGATTATTACTATAATTATTAAGATGTTTTTTGGGCTGAATTTTCTTATTACCTCTAGAAAAGAAAATATAATTCTGAACCAATCAAAACACCGAAACTACATTTTTCGAGTAACATAAACTCTTATTTTCCAGTAGACCACACTTTTTTTTTTTTAAACAAAAACAGTAGAATCCACCAGTTTCATTAGCTATAATTACCATAAAGAGATGGGAAAAGAGGTACGCCAGGTTGCAATTTTGTTTAAAAAATGCTAACTGTGTTAAAAAAAAATCTCTGGAGGAAAGAAAAGCATCTCCCAGCCAAATAAACAGCAAGGAAGGGGGAAGTTATGCTGAATTCCACATATTAAACAATTAGATTTTAGAGAATTGGATTTCCTTTCATAAATTGCAAAGAATACTTATGCAAGAACTATGAGTATATAGCTTGAAATATCTTATGTGTTCTGTGATCTGATGTGTTGCAATTTTGTCTCTGGTGCAGTTTAACAGAGGCAGTTTGGACTGGCCTTCAAAACAAGTAGTTAACAAAATCTAAAATATTTCAATATTTTCGTTATCCGTGTTATCAGGGTGGCTGGGTGTGAGTCCCATGGATTATGCCCAAGGTGCAAGGCAAGGTAAATTAATTTGATGAGAAGAATGGTTGCTACGTGATACTGCTTTTGAAGTAAGCAATTTCCCAGAGACTGCAAAAGTTTTAAAAAAAAGTAGCAACCTAACTGGAAGTGAGGTAGTGGTGTTTTTGCATATGACAAACTCAGATTTCAGAGGTTTATAACCCAAGTGCAGAAACTTGTTTTCCAGAAGAGAACCTGAAAATAATACATTTTTTTTTTTTTTTTTTAATAGCGTCATTGGTTTGTAGTGAGAAATGGCCTGCTTGGAGAATTGGTGACACAAGATAGTAAATTTCATGTCATGGCTGCCAGTTCAGATCTGTCATGTGTACATGAGAATATTTACCCTCTGATGGCTGTTTAGTGACTTGTGTTATAATCAACAGTATCCTGATGGGTGATAGTGGACATTACAGTGAAAGGGAAGGCTAAGGATTACATGAGAAAGAACACAATTTCCTTTTTCCTTTCAGGAGCTATTTCTCCATGGTAGGCTGTTAGTTTGCAGAAGCTTCAAGTCTTACAGCTAGGAGAGAATTTTTTTTTTTTCTTTTTTCTTTCTTTCGGTTATAGTACTGTAACTAAACAGGGACAGAAGCCTTCTCTCATCTAAGAACTTTTAATAGTCTTTCACCTCATCTAAAGAAAGAAGGGTCAAACTCGACCTGTACATTTTAGTTTAATGAAACAGTCCCTATTACTCTGCCTAACCCTACTAAGTTATGTGAATATTTTGCTACACTATCACATGGCCAGATGTCTTCCTACACTTGGATAGAGAAAATCTAAAGCAAGGAAGGCCCTCAGACAGAACCACCAGAGAAGGATTAGCTATGGAAATCATATGAGTGGAGATGATAACTTCTTTCTAACACTTGGCTGTATGGAGATTTTTTTAACCTTGAAGGTTTATTTTTGGTCCTATTTTTTAAACTTTAGCTCACAATTTCAAGGACTGCAAATGTAGATTATTGATAAAAAGTCTTGAGAAATGTAAAGGTCACCAGACCTGCTAAAAAGTAGACTTTTGCTATAACATTACTCATATACAATCTCATGATTTCAAGTTTTTATCATGGAAACTTGTTTCCTCTCCGAAGTATAACTCCGTGGTGTCTGATGATCAGGGCTAGATTCATACACTTGGTGGGTGACACAATGGGGTTGAGATCAAACCAAAGCTAATTCAGGCAGCTGCTTAAGCTTTGTAACCTCTAGAATTGCAATGCCTCCACTTCTGCTCATGAGTCTCAGAGCATTGTATGCTGCAAACTGTCTGTAATAAGTTCCTTGTTCTGAAGCACTGAAGAGACTAGTTGCCTACAGCTGTGCCTGCAGAGAGGGGATCTGCCTGTGTCAGATCTGCAGACTCAATCATCTAAAGGGCTCCTTATGTTCTCAAAAGACATCGGCCAGACACAGGGGACAGATGAATGTGAGGGTCACTCCCAACCACTCTTGAGATTCTGGTTTTCTCACTACATGTGAATTATTTTAGTGTCCTACGCAGCCGCAGTCTAAGGAGATCTAAATCTGATTTAATTTTTCATCCAAGTCTGTAGACAAAACACAGTCTTTCTGCTGCTGCGGTGCCTTTGGAAGAGGTACTGCTCTGGCCTGCCATTAGGCCTGCCTCCCTTATCATCTCTGCTGCTCCCTCCGACTAAACCACCCACGGAGCTACTCACACTTTGCCTCCACCCATTTCAGTCAAAATTCAGCTGGTTAAATCATCTAAATTATTTATTTACTCTAGAACGTATAGATTTAAATGGATTAGTAAAGTCTTACAAGAACAGCGGAGCTGACTGAACAATGAGTGGTAAGCTATAGTGGAGTCATAAATACTCACTAAGGTTATAACTTTTCTCAGCTGGCACAGATGCATCAATCACAGAATCACAGAATGGTAGGGGTTGGAAGGGACCTCTGTGGGTCATGTAGTCCAACCCTCCTGCCGGAGCAGGGTCACCTACAGCAGACTGCAGAGGACCTTGTGCAGGCGGGTCTTGAATATCTCCAAAAAGTGTACATTTATCCACAACTTGAAAGACTTGAAGATCTAACAGGTGAAAAGCAAGAAGAACAACTGAGATAGATACCCATTAATCTTAGGGCAGAGACAAACTTCTAGACTCTGTATAGGGGTGTCATTTAATAATCCTTTGCACTCGGAGCTGTTTGGGACATCCTCCATGTGTTTCAGACTGGTGGGAGCAGCCTGGGTTGGAAATAGGAGTTGGGTCTGGATGCTGGGTTTTGAGGTGGCAGGGCTGGTGCTGGGTCTCTTCCGTTGCTGATGTGCTGAGGGGAGACCTTCTTCCTCTCTACAGCTACCTGAAAGGAGGTTGTAGTGAGGCAGGTGTTGGTCTCTTCCCTGAAGTAATTAGTGATAGGACAAGAAGATACGGCCTCAAGTTGCATCAGGGGAGGTTTAGATTAGGTATTAGGAAAAATTTTGTTACTGAAAGAGTGGTCAGACATTGGAATAGGCTGCCCAGGGAGGTGGTGGAGTCACCATCCCTGAAGGTGTTCAAAAAACGTGTAGATGTGGCACTTCAGGACATGGTTTAGCGAGCATGGTGGTGTTAGGTTCATGGTTGGACTTGATGTTCTTAGAAGTCTTTTTCAATTTTAATGAATCTCTGATTAACAATAACATGAATGTTGCTTACAGGAGTATGCAATGAAATGTCCATCATATGGCTTTGAAACTGAAAACCTTTACAAAAAAATTTGCATGACATACAAGGTTTATGTTAAATGAAAGTTGCTTGAGTTGAAAAGTAAAGTACTCAAAATTTCAGAAATGTCTGTTAGGTTACTTGTGCATATGTACAATAACATGCAAACCTGAATGATAGGTTCACATACTTAACCACCCTCAGAAGCCTTATTTTATCTGTTGTCCAAGATGATCCTTGACAATGAACCTCTTCATCTTTTATATTGTCATTGCTATTGTTTGACCTTAGACCTTACTGAATGTACACTGCCCCAAATTGTGTTCTGAGGACTTAAAGGCTATGTTCCATAACAGTTTTTCTGTGGCCACTAATCAATGTTCTACATACGTAATTCAAAATGTTAGCTAATGTGTTTCCTGTGATCAAAAGTGGTAAGTTGTTTTACTGTTAGGGAATTTAGGTATAGGATGGCTTCATTTATATTTGTTGAGAATAGACAAGTCAAAATCTCTGCAAATTTGAGCAGAAGGGATTAAAGTCAGAAATGCACACTAATATTAGAAGGACAGTTTAAGACCTCAGAGCCTCGTTTTTTGAGGCACTTCACCATTACTTTGCTCTTGATACTTAGGATACACAGGCCCACCAGTTAATCAGCCCTGTAGATCACATGCTAAGGGTTTTCATCCCCAAAATGAAGAACACATAACTTTGGCTTACCTTTTGAAAACTTGATTTAATTTATTTGACTAACATTGCACAGCAGCTCTGTGAGAGAGGCAGGGCCAACACCAAACACATCAAGGCAGCATTCAGCTACAGCTGCCAAGAGGTAAACACTTCCTTTCTTTCTTACTGGAGTTACTGGGATTTATTTAAGAACCAAAGAGATTAGAGCTATTACACCATTTCATAGTTTTACACATTTGCTTGCATACTTTGCCACCATCACATTCTCAAGGTCTTGACTTTTGCATACTGTCGTGGTTTAACCCAGCAGCTCTCCACTAAGCAACAGATAGTCACTTGCTTACTCCTCTTATTCCCCCTCAGTTGGATGGGGAGGAGACAATTTAATAAGAGAACACAGGAAATACTAATACCAACAATAATAATAGTACTAATGAATATGCAAAACAAGCTATACACAATAAAATTTATCTCACTGCCCAACGATCACTTCACTGCCAATCCCCGAGTAGTGAGCTTGAAACTTGTAGATATCATGTAATTCACAGAACTCCTGAAAAAGTTCTGACTCCAGGGAAAAAGAAAGTTGAACTCCTTGAAAAGAGGTTCCTGCCCCCCAGCCAATCCCCATTTGTAGACCAAGCATGATGTCTACGGTACAGAATATTACCATTGGCTAACTTTGGTTAGCTGCCTGGCTATGCTTTTTCCCAGCTCCTGCACACCTGCTCACTAGCTGAACATGGAAGGTAACTGCTGGCTGTGTCAGCTCCTGCTCTGAAGCTGTTCTTCATACCAACCTTGCATGTTGCTACTAAAGGTCTTTGGCATCCTTTGGCGTTCATCTCCATGCATGTCTCTGATGTCCAGGATCTTACTCAACTTCCAGGGACTTTGCTCCTTCCAAGGCCTTCACCACCTTCTTTCCAGGCCTTCTACTTTCCCAGACAAAAAAGGAATATAAATTTGGCACTTTGTTTCTTTTTTTTTTTTTTTTCTGAAAGGAAAAAGGAAAACAAATTAAGAATATATTGTTTATCACCAGTGGAGATTAAATGGATCCCATATTTAGGCAAATTGCCTTTTAGTACTTTTGCTAACTGGGTTTGAGATATGCTAGATCTTAATAATAGCAGTTTCACGGTACAGGACTGTTTGCAATTCACTCTTCTGAATACCTTAGACTAGCCTCAGACTTACAATGTCTTCAGTTCCCAGTGAAAACACTTTCCAATACTGCAACAGAATGTATCTTCCTCAAACTGTTCTTTCTAAACATACATAGTTTTTCTCATATATTACATTTGTTTTCTCCACTGTTTTTTACATCTTCTCAAAGATTCCTCAGAAAAGAAAATCATTTGACACATTAAAAGTTTCTTTCTTCACATTACTTTGTTAATTAGAACTTGGTGAATGTCTGTTTACGTGCAGGTCACCTTATCAGAATCTTTTCTAACAGTCTTCTCTGAACTGCCAAACATAAATTGATTTCAGTGCATTCATTAGGTACTAATTTAATTAGAATGATGTTCCACCTCCCATTTTCACACTTAAAAACTATTAATATATCAAAATTATCTTAGAATTGAAAGCTTATTACGAAATATTTTCAAATAGTGAAACATTTCCTTATTGTCATCAAAGCCTCATACTATGGATTGATAGACTGATGAACACCAGTCATTTTAGAATGGCAGAACTTGTACATCTCAAAGCTTAGTCTTGAAGATACACTGAGAATACTGTCTGAATCACACAAAAACATTGTCTGTACATTAACCGCTGTGTAATTGTCAGAATTCTGTTATGCTACTAGTATTTTCTACTTGAGTATTCACACTTGAATATTTTGTACATTCCCACTCACCTTCACCTCAGGAAGAAGGGTGGATTTTAGATCAAAAGTCAGGTAACTTTCTTTACAATAAAAAAAACCCTAGTATCGGAATTTCTTTCAACTCTTGAATATGCATGAACAACACTAAAAGAAACTGGACCATACCTTTCTGAAGATTTAGAAGGCGGTTCTTAAGTGCATGCAAATGAGGCAGAGCCAGCCAGTAATGAGTGTTCAGACAGGGTGCTGCCCTTAGTAGGTTAGAAAGCTAGTAATTAGACTGCCTTTTTTGTCATGTATGAACTGTGATATAAGCCAGTCCTTCTTTACAGGAGGAGCTAATAATTATTTGAAAAGTGCTCTATAGAGTGAAAAATAATGGTTTTAGTTTATTGTTATGTTAAATATTTTAGGTTAAGATAGCGCATTGCAATGCAAATGTATGTAATTTTTTCTTCCTGTATAGTAAGTTTCATCAAGGCAAGGGGTAGAGCCAAATAAGGCTCTGTAATTTGGCTTTGATGAAAACAGCCAGTTAGTCAAATTCTGCCTCTAGAAAACAGTCAGAGCAAGTACAGATGTCAGGTGGAGAGTTCCTTAGGCTGTCTGGTGGCCTTCGTGCTACTGAGTAAAAGTCAACAGCTGCTTCAACTACCACTTCTAAAGAAGACGGACATTGATTAAAACCTATTGGGAATCTAGAAGCTAAAAGGTCTAGTGTAGGAACTGACAATCTTTGTCTCAGAAAACATATTAAAAATTCCTGACTGTGTCTAACTAGCTAAGTAGATGCACTGGCCATTTATGTAAAAAATGTATATCTTTATGGTGGACTTTGCACTAATTGTAACCATTTTTAATAAAAGATTACCCTATCATCTTTTAAAGTGTAAAGAACAAGTAGATGCATCATGTAGTTTGGAAAGAAAGTGCACAATAAATGTAATGGTATGAGTAAATGCATCACCATATAAGCTCCAAATCAGTCTGTCCTCCCAAAATAGTTCTGTAAATGCATATCTACGTAGCATGAGTGGTGACTGACAAAACCTCAAGGCAGGATGTAATCAAGAATATTGCAGAGCTCTGTATGAAACAGAATGGCTTAATCATTTATGAGTCCTGGCAATGTTGGAGCAGTTCTATTGTTATAAAAGCTAAAGCGTCACTTAGATTGTAATAAGATCTGTAGTTAAATTACACTGTAAAATATGGGCAGTGAAACAAAAAGGTCAGTATTGAGGACTGTGTGTGGCTTTTCTTTTTTTTTTTTTCTTTAATCCATCTAATATAGTGTTCCTTGTGCTATAGTAAGAATGTTTGATCAGTGGAAGTATGTTTTAATGCCTTGAGGTGTAAAAGATGTTTTTTAGACAGACACGAAAGAATGAGGATGATAATTTGGACAAGATGTTTCTAAAGGACCCACTACCAGCAAAATAGTCAGCTGCTGGGCAGAAAAAACACTAGGGGAGAAATGACACAAAATAAGGTGACAATATCAGCAGAAGACACCAGAGCTGGAGGACATTCTCTATTACATTGTGCCGTCCCACTAGTGGTGTGTAGACAAAGATATAATCATACTAAAATTTGATACAAAGCAAAATAATAATATAGTACATACTTGAACGCTTAAGCCAATTATGGCTGATTACAGTAACTTGTTAATATGACTGTACTAATAAGCACTTAACTGACATTTAATTATCAATCTGAGGCCAAAACTCAGACTGTAACAAATAAACCCAAAGCAAATAAAAGTAATTGAAAATTTATTAAAACCAGCATCTGTCACTTATTAATTACTTACTTCTGACTATGAACACAGAACACTAAAATAATTACAGAAATACAGAAAAGAGATGAAAAAATAACTGAATATTCAGTTTAAGATTTATACTATTGCGTGTTGCAATAACAAAATCCAAACTTGTTTAGGAAAAAACCAAGAGAGGTTAGTCTTTGCTTTAAAACCATATTAATACAAATATCTCCATCAACAATTGTGCTATATATGCATGATGTCTAATGTTTAATGAAAATGACATGATCTGCATGCATGGTCAACATAAAAGACAATTTAGCCCTTTATGTTTATAAGAACACAGAATCACTAGCTGTGGGTGACAGCTAATTTCCTCTAGTCTCTTTATGCCTGCAGCTATTAATGCATGCTGACCTTCAAGTATTATTGGAAAAAATTAAGCACAAACATAAAAAGAACAAAAAGAAAGCCATCAATTTTTGGATAATTTCAACAAAATAATTTGAAATGCACTACTACGGTTAAAGAATATATATATAATGCTAGACTAAAAATTTTGTATGAAAAATAGCCTGATATCACACACACAGAGAAACATTATAAAGTACAGATGTTCTCTTGGATTAGGGAAAAATGTGCTCTTTTAGAATACTTAAACAAACCATATGGGATTCATTTTAGTAATTTCAGAACTTTTTTAGATATTTCTTGAACAAATACTTAAGGCGCATAATATGGGATGTAGAAAAACTCTCTAACATATTTTTATTCTGTGGTATTAAAAAGGTACAAGGCAATAGTTTAAGAACTTAATACCAAATGGATTAACTAGAAAGCAAAGACTAGTTAAATAGGAGAAAAATGAAGCAAAACAAAACTTTCTTCTTGACTTTACAGCCTTAGCCAAGACATTCCCTATTTTTCGTTGAAGTTAAATGAGTGTGGTATATTTCACATCTAAGCTCATTCACTTTAATTTTCCAATAATCTGTGCTTTCCTCTAGCCGTATGGAAGGTTCTCCAACACTTTTTTATCCAGTATGAGTTGTTTGTTTGTCCTTGGTTGTTCCACATTCCTTGTTATTAGAAGTTCTGTTTTCCCCTTTGAGGGACTTTTTTGGCTATTGTACAAATGCAGGATATGTGTGACAAAGTTGTTATTCAAAGACAAAGTCTCAAGCAAGTTAATACCCTTTTGCCCTTGTTTTTCTTTGTGTTGAGCCCAAAGACATGTATTCTGGTTACAGCTAACTACCTGCAGTTCAGACTGTCAATGCTGATTTTGAGCTTGAAATTGTGATTTTGCCTGTGCAAATTATTCATTGTATAGAGGTGTATATTGAAAGTAAATGTGAACTAAACATAGTTAATACCACATATTCCTATGGAACCACATGAGAAAGAATGTAACTCACTTTGAAAGAGCTGCAGGGTTCAAGCAGTTTGTATGCCTTAACCCAGCCTTTGTTGTTTTAGGAGCAATTTCAAAACAGTGTTGCAAATTCTGGTATATAAAAGTTCATATTTGGAAGTATGAATTGCTCTTCAGTCAAACACAACCAGGTTAAGCTGAAGCAATTAATTTTCAGTGACTCTGGCAATCAGCTTTTGAAGTGTCTTATTACTTATATTTGCATAAACAAATGATGGTCCAAGCAAAAAGACAGTCAGAATTATCTGAAAGAGGGAAATTGTGCCTGACTAAAAGGCTTTCACTGCTTACATTCAGATCCACTGTCAGGCAATTTTAGCTCTGATGCATCAAAAATACATATTATTTATCCCGTATATTTAAAGATTTTTGCAACACCTTGCATATGCCTCTGTACTATTTCTTACTTTTTCTTCTCAAAAAAAGCTATTTCGGAACTGATTTCATAGGAATCTTACCCACTTGTTCACATAAAGTCCTATTTATGCAACTCCCAAATGCTTAACATTTCCTTACTTAGTTACCAAAAGGAACTGACAGTTGACTAATGCAGCTTGCAACATTTTCTGCAGATCTCCAGCATGCTGCTTCACAATTACAGCGTGAAGTGATTTTGCTTCTGAGATGAATATGCTTAATCAAGAGTGCCATACAACAACACATTTTAAGCTCTGTAGCCCATCTGAAAATGTTCTAAAATCCAATACATAGATACTGGGGGGAAATACCAAAATGATCTTTTCCACATCAAGGACAGAATGAATGTAGAATATGACTGAAGAAACCCCAGAAGCATGGAATTATTTAGTTTCTAAGATTAGTTATAGGACATAGAGCTTATGCTTCTGAATTAATTGTACCCAAAAGTTTTTCCAGTCAAGTTGTTTTCTGAGGTATAAGTAAAATTCACACTGTTCTTGGTGCATGTTCTAATCAAGAGCTGACCTTTTCCCAGATTCCATAACAGTGCAATTGTTGCTATCTGGCATTCTGAGCAAGAAGATCTCAGGATTAAATGACTCTGAAAACTCAAGGTGGCCTTCCAGAAGATGGCCGGTCATTTACTAATGGGATAAAAGCAGCTGCAGAAACTTTAATTTTTGTTTCATGTACTAGGTCAGTTGTGTAAGGAAGCAGAAGCTTGTGGTGACTAGAGGTGTGAACTTAACTTCCTTTCCTGGCAGTGAATGAATTTTGAAAAAACAAACATATAAACCAGAAAACCAGACCTTATCAGGGATATTTAAGTTTTAAAAAAATACTGAATTACATATTTAGTATATTAAGGAATGTATCAGTGGAAGGGGAGTGGCAATCTAAAACAGATATATGTATTTGCATTCTACTGAGGCTGAATACTGACATATGAGCATAATTCCCATTAACTGGGGATGATCTCTGCTTGTTTGAACGAGCGTGGCTTCCACAAAGTAAATAACAACATGGTGATGTGCTTAAGCGTCAAGGATGGGAACACATTGAGATTGATATAAAGTTATTTGAGATATTCAGTATTCCACAGAAGATACTTTGAGCTCTTACAGCTGAAATATTGCATGTGGAAGGATTTATTTTCTAAAAACCTTTTTCCTGTTTTAAGACTTCCCTGGCACGTCTTTTTTTCAGCTCAATTTAAGGTGAAACTTTGCTTGTTTGCTCATATTACAGATGAGCCTAATATATATAATGTTTAAAAGGTAATGGTATAGATTTCTGTAGGTTGGACACATTTTATTAGCAGTCACTCAAGTTCCTGGATTTAACATTGTCATTAGTGCTAATTATGATCCATTTTGCTGCATGAGAAATCTGGAATAGAACACGATGAATGACGCCTTTGCAATGACATGACATAGACTGTTGGCAAAAAATATAGCATATAGTTTAAATTAATTTTTATTCCTTGTGCTAATCCTCAACATTTCAATCAACCTAATAGTAATAATTTTGGCTCAGCCCACCAATTTCCAAAAATAAATACACATATTAAAGCTATATAATTCCATTTTCTGAAGCATTTATAGAATGTGCATATAACCATCCTGGTCAGAAAGGGGCAGTTTCCTCTCTCATTTCACTTAGCACATTTTATTTGCAAATTAAACACTGAAATTATATCCTTCTTTTACCACCTCTTTACATTTTGTATCCTGGCTCTGTTGTCTTGATTGCCAAGGTAATTTGAAGAAAAGAAAAAAAAAACTTAAGTTGTAGCACCATGGCCCCATGCCAAAAACATATTGCTGTGCATTTAATTGCAATATTTCTCCTGAGGCCATAACATTATTTTCACAAAGAATAATGCTATGTAAAATAACAGGAAACATACTGTGAATAATGTCTTACATATGAAACCCTTGGTGCTGTTAGTAAAATATTGGTTATGTGCATGCAAAATTAAATGGCCTTGAAGAAGAGACAACATAATAATTTGTGGATTTATTATGTATTAGCTAATAGCTTTTTTATTTTATTTTAAACACTAATATTTCTACTTTAAAAATATTTCTAAAATTATTGCATATACCCCTACTGTTACACATGGCAAAAAGAAGTTGAAAGCACCTGTAAAAAAAACCCCAACACTTCAGTGAAGTAAATGTAAGGGATAGACTAGAAAATATCAACTTGACAGTGATGCCGGACTTCACCCTCAGTAATTCCAAGACCTCAACAGGCTGAGATGATTGACCTTTTTATTATTCTGTCATAATGGGTTATTAGTTTTGTGTGCCTCAAAAATTCAAGAAATTACCCTTCATCCTGCAATTACTAGTTCTGCTATATCTGACACATCTTTGCCGCTGCTGCACAGTTTCTGAAAGTCTAGTGTCAAAATGTAAGGACTCCTGCTCTCTGAGCCCTCCCTCAGCAGCCCAAATTCTGGCTGAGGCATCATCACCGCTTGCTAGATTTTTGGACACAGTAACCCTAAACACTAGGTGGCTAAATGGAAATGTGGCAATCATTTCTAAGTACATGAATAAAACTTAGTGCTGCCAAGGCTCATCATTGATTCAGTGCATTTTGTACAGAAATATCATGGCTCCATGGCATCCACAAGTTCCTTTTCCAAAGACTGAGCTAGCTGGTTGGACAAAACGTAACAACAACCTGTGTTTCAGACTTTCAGATGAATTTTTGAAGGAGTTCTGGTAACTGACTACCCAAAGAGGCATGGGTTTATAGAATCAGACAATCATAGAATGGTTTGGGTTGGAAGGACACTTTAAAGATCGTCTACTCCAATCCCCCTGCTGTGGGCAGGGACATCTTCCACTAGATCGGGTTGCTCAAAGCCCCATCCAACCTGACTTTGATGGGGCATCCACAACTTCCCTGGGCAACCTGTTCCAGTGTTTCACCACTCTCACCGTAAAAAATTCCTTCCTTATGTCAAATCAAACCTACCGTTTTTCGGTGTAAAACCATTGCCCCTTTTCCTGTCTCTACAAGCCCTGGTATAAAGTCTCTCTCCATCCTTTTTAGAAGTCCCCTTTATGTATTGGAAGACCACAATATGTTATCCCCAGAGCCTTCTTTCCTCCGGGATGACCAACCCCAACTGTCTCAGCCTTTCTTCAGAAGACAGGTGTTCCAGCCCTTTGATCATTTTTGTCACCCTCCTCTGGACCCATGCTAACAGTTCCATGTCTTTCTGGACATAACTGTATGCAAATCTCCAGGTGGGGTATCATATGAGATGGGAGAATCACCTCTCTCAACTTGCTGGCCACATTTCTTTTGATGCAGCCCAGAGTATGATTAACTTTCTGGGCTGCAAGAGCAAATTGCTGGCTTGTGTCCAATGTTTTATCCACCAATATGCCCAAGTCCTTCTCTGCAGGTCTGCTTTCAATGAGTTCAGCCCCCCACCTGTATTGGTACTGGGGGTTGCCCTAACCCAGATGCAGGACCTTGCACTTGGCCTTGTTGAACTTCATGAAGTTCACATGGGCTCACTAGTCAAGTCTGTCAAGGTCCCTCTGTATGGCATCCCTTCCCTCAAGTGTATTAACTGGACTGCTCAGCTTGGTGTCATCCACAAACATGCTGAGGGTGCACTCAGTCCTACTATTTACATCATTGGTGAAGTTATTAAATAGTATTGATCCCATTACAGACCCTTAAGGGACATCACTCATTACTGGTTTCCACTTGGATATTGAGCCATTGACTGTAGCTCTTTGGAAGTGGCCATCCAGTTAATTACTTATCCATTTAAGAGTTCATCCATCATATCCGTATCTCTCCAATAGAGCACCAAGAATGTTGTTGGACACTGTTATCAAAGGCCTTACAGAATTCCAGAGAGATGACATCCGTAGCTCTTGCCCTGTCTGCTGATAAGTTCACTGCATCATAGAAGGCCACCAGATCAGTCAGGAACAATTTTCCCTTGGTGAAGTCACGTTGGCAGTCTCTAATAACCTCCCTGTCATTCATATGTCATGAAATAGCTTCCAGGAGGATCTGTTCCATGATCTTACCAGGCATAGAGGTGAGGCTGACCGGTTGGTCTGCCAGGGTCCTCCTTTTTACCCTTTTTAAAAATGCATGTGATGTTTCCCTTTTCTCCAGTCACTGGGAACTTTGTCTGACTGCCATGACCTTTCCTATATGGTGGAGTGGCTTAGCAACCACATCAGCAAAGTCCCACGTAGTAATTTAGTTCACCACTTAGGCAACACCATCTGACCATTATCACAAAGTCCCTTCACACTTTGTAGACACCTGCATTTTTGACAGATGAGCTGCAGATCCACGTGATTACTTTCCAGTAAGGATTTTAGTATGAATAGCTAAACTATAGCTAGACAAAATATAATCAGAAAGCTATACTGTGTTGACTGTCAGATCAGATTGATACTTGCTATTTTTCCTGGGTTCGTTTCTCACCACTCACACTAAAATGATTGCACAAAGTCACATGTTTGTTCTTAATTGCTAAAATCAAAACTGTTATTTACTTGATATATCTTAACACTTTCTTGCAAAAACAGTGTCATCACTTCTGGAAATCTCACTCTGAAAAGCTCAGAGGCCTGCTCCCTTTGTACATGTACTTTGTACCTTTTGCATCTTCTACACATTTTTTTACCATATTGATCAATGCCTTGGGCAGGATTCTTACTGGCTGTGGAAATAACTTCTGACAAACTTACATTAGCACTTACCATAATATCACCACAGTTATGCTGTTATCACATTTTAATACACAATCTTTACTAAGAATATTGTTTAACAAACAATCCAAACATTCTAACTTAAGAAATACTCTTTCTTTTTTTTTTTTCTCTTCGCACAAACCAATAAGGTCATAATAACCTTTATGTGTTGAGGGTGACCTCTATATTTAAACATATGCATAGTGCCATGTACTTTTGTCAAGAAAACTCCTTTGGAATAAATGTTCCTTCCTTGCTTTTCTGTAAAGCTAAAACCTGGAGAAATTAAATAACTGCATTAGAAAAAACTAGTTCTAGAGAGAGTCTGGAAGCATCCCTGTTTGTGCACCTTTTTACTGTAAACCACCTGTGGTTTCCTGGTACTGTGAAATCTCAAATATGTGAGGTTACTCACCAAAGGAGAGGTCAGTCTGAATGTGGAAAGACAGAGCACCAAATGCACAATCACAAAAGTATCATTCACAAAAATACCCACAGAAATCAAGATCGCTCTCTGCACAGTCAGAGGCCAGTGGGAGTTTGCCTGAACAGACTTAGAAGACAAAACAAGATACTTACTTTTCAGTCTGGTGTTATAATTATGGTCTTTTATCAGAAAGTGTAAATCCAGAATGTTCAGAAGTAAACAGAAGTATTTCACTCTAGTTTTGTGTGAAAAAGACTGATCTTATCAACAGGACCTTAGGAACTTTTGCAGAAGATAAGATAATTTTAAAGACACGGCACTGAATTTTCAAATGATCTGCAAACTAGCCTGGCTTCTGCATTTTTAGTGGTGTGAAAGCTGACAATAAATACCCAACTCTATGTGAAGATCAAATTATTTGGAACTGCAATTTAATTATTAAAGCATAATCTCTTAAAACGTCAATTGTCTCCATTGTTCTTGATTTTAAAATGCCTTGCTTCACATATAACAGACGGTGGGTTCATATATGCAATGTATATATGCTTGTGTATACATATGTGTACACTAAGGAGTTCTGATAGTGAGTCAAAGCATAACGGCTTCTGGGCTTGAGCTTGGATAGTTATCTTTACTGGAACAATGGTGCAGTGATGAGAACTGGAGGTCATCCCAGAAGGGTATCATTACCTTCTCATGCTATATTTCTCCCATGACATATGCATGGTGCAATATGGGCACTGATCACTAAGAATAATAAGGGACACGGTGATGTTTTAACACTTCCCCTCTGAAGGATTGTATCCCCTACTTGCTATGATGCTATGAATGATCTCTAGGAGACAGACTCTGAAACAGAGGTTATATTAGTACTTGGGCATCAAGGAGGTAAAGCCACAGAAATTGACCATTTTACCTAATATTTTAGTGGTAAAAAAAACACAGCTCTGATACAGGACAGTTTCAAATTATTATCTTGTCTTTTTGAGGAATCTGGTCCCAGGTCAATGCTACAGTCATGAGGAGATAAGGGATAAGGAGGGGTGTTCTCTGCCTCTTCTTTGTTTCAATAAGTACCTTAAATATTGGGTTACTTCACCACTCTTCTGTCTTTGTCCAAATGAATATTTTATTACGTTATGCAAAGAAAAATACGGCAATAAGAAGCTGCGAAAAATTCTTGACTGGGACTCTTAACCAGTCTGGCTAACAGACAGACTCCCACACAGCTGCTTGCTCACCCTCAGTGGGACGGGTAGGTGAAAATAGGAAAAAAATGTAGCAAGAAAGCTTATGGGCCAAGATAAAGACAAGGAGATCTCTCAAAACAGACATGGTCTGAGGAAAATTAATTTCTTGCCAATTAAAATAGATTTGCATAGTGAGAAAGAAAAGACAAACATGAAAACTATACCTTTCTTCCCCCTTTCCCAGCTTTGACTTCACTCCAGACTCCTCTACCTTACACCGAGTGGCACAGGGGGAGTGGATGTTCGGCACAGGGAAAACCCTAGGCTCTCGTCACAGAGGCCACCCCTGCAGCCTCCTCACGGCAAACAACCTGACACCTATACCCAACACAAATGTCAGCTCAAATCCCTGCAAACAGAAAAGGAATGTGTATACTAAGAACCCACAGAATAAAATGGAGAAAGAAAAAAAGGGGGAACGTTCAAGACTGTGAATGTTGAATGAGGAAAATTTTCTGAAATCAACCAGAAAGAGGTTACACAACATATACTCACTTCTGTGAGTATGAGTTTCCCATCTTGCAGGTACCTATTTTTTCCTATGCACAGTGCACATGTTAGATCCGTGTAGATCACACGAACTTTAAAATTTATATGAATGTGACACTGGAAACAGAATTATAAGGAGAACATGAAAGTACAAGTTCCAAGCATACCTGACTACAGTCTATTTGCCTGGGGAGGTTTGATACTCTCTTTGTGACACTTCTCGGTTCTGGCAGGTTGGAAGGCAATGCATCTGCATCCTACCCTTCTGCAGCCTTTCTGAATGAGCCTCTCTCAGAAGTTGCTCCACAGTAGAAGACATCACATACTGAATGCCACGTCCCAGGCTTCACGGTTGATGCTTATGTGACAGGGTGGAGAGAGGCTTACAACTTTGTCTGCCCATTCAGGTTTTCTTTGTCTTCGCCCTCTCTGACACCATGACCTCTCCCTCTGCTTTGTTCAAGGCGGGATCTCATTCCTTGCACTTAGAAGTCTTGTCCTCCAAGTTCACCCAGTGGGGATATGACTGCAGTAGCACAGCTCTCTGCTTCTACATGGGATTTTGGTGACCTCGACACTTCCTCTCTTTTCCATACTGTTAAAGTGTTTCCTTTCCTGAGATTTAGGCTACAAAATCAAAGCAATGTCTTTTCCTTCTCAGTGTTAGGATTTTCTTCTGCCTTGTATTCATATGTTCCTTCAGACTTAACAGGACTTCTTGCAGGTCACCGTATTTTCAAGCTTCTGGCCATATTACATGGATGATATATTGTAAAAATATTCAGTCTATGGATATCTCACATAGCTTAGAACCAATATCCTGGTTTTCTTTCCTCAGAGATGTTAAACATGATATTAAAAATACAAATGATGGATATGACATGCATATGTTTATTTCAGTCTTGCAACCTCTGTTGCCATCTTTCTGAACTTTAAATATTTTCTCATGTACAGACATACACATGTGTGCTTACAGTCCTACTTCTGTTTTTTATCTTGTTATTTATGATTGTTGATCATAATGTAGCTTTCACTATAGATTTCACATAGCTTTCCCTGGAAAGTTGAAGTTCAGTTATAAACTGTACTTAAAAGTATATTGTCTTTGCATTGCACACTAGAGCAATAAGACCTAGTTTGGAGAAATTGATGTGTCTTTCTTCTGTGAGGGGACTAAAACAGGTTAGCTGCCTTAGTCAAGCAAAATTGTGTCTGAAAGAAGACATGACTGTTCTTTTTAGGGTGAAATAAATACTGTGGTGAAAAGATCAATTTATGCTAATGGACAATGCACACACAACCTAGCCAAGATTATGCATATAGTACAAATGTGGACTTTCCTAACTTCTGGAAAACTGAGTATCTAGCATTAGGATCAGCAGGGCTGAGTGGCACTGCTGCTTTTAGAATACGGCCTGACAAGTCTGACATAGTAGCAATGGGACAGCAATACCATGGATCAAAGCAATGGGAGCAAATTTCAGTAAAGGCGGAGGTAGGCTGGACTCTTGGTCAAAATGTCCTATGTCATAAAGAATTCAGTCCTAAAATGAAATCTGTCTGTGGTCAGCTTGAGTAATGAAGAAGTGTAGCTTAAAAATACGTGATACATTCATTGGCACTTGATAATAAAAAAGAAAAAGATTACAAAAGGAGTCATGATGTCCTAATTAGACTTCAAACTACTCATGAGGGGATTTCCATGTGTGTGGGGAAGCATTTCTCACATGTATTGGACTTCACAGTGATATGAGGACCCATAACTAGAATTCACATGGGAAAGAAATGTCTTGGCTATGATGACTGACAATGATAGACACCCACTGTTAGTGAGGGACTAGATTTGATGACCTACGTACCTTCCAGGCTTTAGGCTGGTCCCAGGGATCAGGATGAATTTCAGCCAATGTCAGTTCTTGGTTCACGAAACATGTCAGATAGATAGACAAGAAAGAGGTTTTTTGTGTATTCACAAAACGACAACATGATGGGCAACTGCCAATAACCTCTAAACAGAATGAAACCCTGCCCTAGAGCAACTGTCTCTGGGGACAACAGGCTGTTTCTCCCTTCTTGTCTATTCAGCGATGGCTTTGGCATTGATGCTCATATTGTAATAAATCAACGTCTCTCAAGGAACTGAATTTTTGAAACAGTGTTTGTCTAAAAATGTGTACCTGTCAACAACTGCAGTTCTCTGTTTGCTTTTTTAATGTTTATTCCAGATATTTGTCCAAGTCTACTCATACAACTTAAATTATTTTTATAGTTGTTCACACTTTGAAACATTGCGTGATATCCAAGGTGATTATCACAGTCAAATTATGAACCGTTGAAAAAAAGATTTCTAAAGTAAACACTTATAGATTCTTAAATCTAATGACAGTGCTAGCTACAGATAGTGTACTCAAGAAAAAGCAATCTTCTGCACTGGTAGATGCTAATTAATCTACAGTGTCCATAGTATAGTAAACACTCACGACCTCTTATATTCTTTCTTTTGTTTAAATCTTAACATGCAGATTATGATGGGGCAATTTAGTTCACACTCTTCTGGCCATTTTCTTATCATTATCATGCAACGTAATAAGATATTTCATGATTATTTAGTCTGAAACTTTAGCAGAGAAGTTGCTGAAATTAGCTCTGAATTTATACTTGAGTTACTGGACTCATTATTTCAAACATCTTGGTCTGAATCAATATCAGTAATGATTCATTCTTTTGATTAAGAAGTGACTCCATCTGTAGATGTCAGATAATTACTGAGATGACCTATAATGAGAACATTTCACAACTCTCTGACTTAAATTTCTTATTCCCTCAACAGCATAATGACTTCCTCCTAGATCTTTTTATAGTGTGTCTATGCTCCTGGGGTTTCTTTTAATGATCAGTCACTATCAGTGGTTGCTTCTATCATCTTTTTTTAGACAAAGAAAGATAGTGGCTCCATACAACAAAAATGTGCTTTGTCTAGAATTTTTTTTCCGTGTGTATTTCCAAATTTTGTTCTAAAAGCTCTGTTACACTAGTGAGTGTTTAAAGCTGACATGCACTGCAATGGTAAATGATGATAGAGGATAGTCTTTGTTATTCATTTAAGTAGTCTTAGGGGAAATAATGTGTTTTTAAATATAAAATATTAAGATTAGAAATGCAAGATATTCTTTTGATCCCAACAGCTGGGAATCCAGTATTTAAAAGTTTGTAAGAGGAAATGATAACTTTCTCTGTGAGGCTTGCTGCAGTACTTGAAATTCATTGCTATAGCAAAATACAAAGACTGCTTTGTAGTTACGTCGTAAATTCTATGTTATTTCTTTTGATTCTTTTGTGAACCAATTCCAGGGAATAGAAAAATTATATCAACATCAGATTCTGACTTTTGACTCCACACACTGCATTTTTTTACTCATATATTCATAAATATTTAATAGCTTTCTAATATAGTCATGTAAATATAATATGAATATCTGTTTTTACTAGCAGTCTCTGCTGTCTGCTCTCCTCACTATTTTTTAACTGTTGGTGTAAAAAACTGATTGATTCAATATTGGCCTTTAATTTGGTTTGTATGTCATCCTTGGCTGCCAGCTTCTCTGCTGAGAGAGTCTCCTGTTCATTCCTAACGCAAACAAAATAAGCTACTTTTGGTGGTTTGTTTTTTGTTGGTTAAAACTCAAAACCAAAAGGTTAAATATATGTAAAATGTTTTAAATACCACTATTCAGGCAAGCAGAGTAAGGAAATACGCTCCCTATTGATGACTGCATTTTTTTCTGAGCGAACTAAGCTTCAAGCTCATTAATTACTACCACTTTGTTCTTTTCCCAAGATTTACATTCCTGTTCTGTGACTGGACTTGCTTAAACAGTTGGAAATAATGACCAAAATCACAGGCTTATTTCCCAGTTTCCTTCTATAGTAAAGAGAAAGAAATTTTGTCTAACAATTGAACTTGAGTACAGTAGGTCAAAAACTTCAGATATGTTTCTATCACAAAATACCTTTAATACTGCATATTTACTTCATCAATAGACATGTGCTTTATTAGTATCAAAAAATGGAATCATTATCCCTTCCTGATGCACATACCAATTTTAGACCTTACATTAAAAATACATGCATGAATGAGACCAGCAAGAACACTAATGAATGAAACCCATCTAACTTAAGAGACCTGGCTTCACTGAATTGGGAAGGAAATCCTAACTCTGACGACAATCCTTTTTGTAGTGGCTTCCATGTGTGTGCCTGTGCATGCATGTGCTTTTGATGCCAGGAAAAGGAAACAGAGCAGAGATGATCAAGGAGGAACAACCTAGGTAAGATTCAGTGACTCTACAGAAACTGTAAAAAGCAACAAGTATTCACAGTAAGAATCAGACTTTCTTGCACAGATGTCATAGCCTGGTGGACCCTCAACTACACTGGACTCCAGACTTCTTCTGTGTTGCCCTATGTCAGAAATTACTTGCTACATTTCATATTATTTATCCAGCTAACAGCTTCATAATCATAAGAATATCAGAAGTGCTCAAATCAGATATTTAAATTGATGGATTAGGCAAAATTGGTAAAATAAATATATGAGCAGTAGATATCATGTAGTGATAGGACAAGGCTTTAAACCTAAAGACTGGATTGGTGGATTGGTACCAGCATTACTGGAATTTTGAGAATTCCAGTAATTACCAACGTGAATTGTGGCCAGGATGAAAATTTACTTCTCAAAGTCAATTAGGTGGAGACCCTATAAAGACTATTACAAAGAAATGCCCTTTGACCTCTTCTGGACCGCAGCAGTCTGTGCCCAGTGTCTCCCTCTAAGTGGGATGCATCTCAGAGCACTTCAGACTCGTAAGTTTGAAGTTGCTGTCACTGATGGAACCTGGGCTGAACTACAGGAATCCCCCACTCCTTGAGGCTCAACATTTGCCCATTGAGGAAAATCATATGAAGTGGGTATTTCGCTGAACTCAAGGGGAATTTTAACAGATGATATCTTTGTGCATATTATCTGCAGGGGTGTGCGTGTGTGAATCAATTCAAATCATAATATCCTATTGTTGTGATTTTAGTAGCAAATTCTTTTTAATCACTTTGCAAATATCAAGTTAACCAATGATTAATTACTGCTAAAAATCTGTGATTTTTATACTGTTTCTCTGACTGTGAACAAACCTTCAATTGCTGCTAGACATATCCTTTAGACATAAACAGTTATGGTCTTGTAGAAGACTCCTACGAACTGTTTTTGTCTTGAGATTGCCATTGTTATCTCTTCCTGGCCTTCAAAAAAGCTGCCACAATGACCTGCAGGAAAGTGCTTGCACACAGAGTAGCGCGCGGACTGGCAAGAGCGGACTTGTCTAAGCGGGCAGCACGCATGGCACAAACTGCACGTACACGGACATGCTCTGCGTGTGCACAAATGCCCCTATGAAAGGGCAGCACACGCTCCTCGGAGCCCTCTTGCTCTCCTCCTCGCCGCATCTCTGCTGGACCCCACTCTCGCCAGGGTCTACATGTGTACACAGAGACTGAGCCGACTGGACATCACTGGACATCATCGAATCCGTGGTGGTGTTAACAGATCCCCCTGTCCTGCACTTCTTTTCCTCGCCTGCTGGGGTTTTTCGACTTTATTGCTTTCTTTCTTTCTCGTGTCCTCCCCCTGCTGCTGTCCCCGCCCGACCTCCGATTCCCGGTTCACTGAAATAAAGTATACAAGTTTACACGGCATCTGACTTCATTTGTGTCTTAATCTCATCCTTGGGATCATATTGCAACCTCCCCAATATTGAATCGGGACAGGTCTGAGGCTAAGTCTGGATCCAGCCACACCTAAGCTCCTCTCTGAGAAGGAGTTTAGAAAGTAAGGGGGTCCGTTCTGAACCTTGTGACTCAGTGGGAGGGTTACCTTTACCCCTTATGTATTTTCTTTCAATATCTTTAAAAATCATTTTCATAGAATCCTAGGTTGGAAAAGACCTCTAAGATCATCAAGTCGAACCATCCACCAAACACTACCATGTCTGCTAAACCATGTCCTGAAGTGCCACATCTACGAGTTTTTTGAACACCTCCAGGGATGGGGACTCCACCACCTCCCTGGGCAACATATTCCAAAGTCTGACCACTCTTTCAGTAAAGAAATTTTTCCTAACATCTAGTCTAAACCTCCCCTGAGGCAACTTGCGGCCATTGCCTCTCGTCCTATCACTAGCAAGTGTTGCAGTTTGGCCATGGCCGACAACAAGGGCCATGTGGTCGCTCTATCGCCCCTCCCCCTGCTGGGATGGGGAGGAGAATGGAAAGAAAAAGGCAAAAACTGGTGGGTTGGAATGAGGGCGGTTTAACAAAACAGCAAATGAAGCCAACAGTAACAACAAGAATACAAATCAGGAGAATATACAAAACAAATAGCGAAATACACAGAGCAACTCTCACCGCCCGATGCCCCGTGCGCTCCTGAGCTGTGACTGACTTCCCCCTGGCCAGCTCCCCCAACCGGAATCCAGCATGACGGCACATGGTATTGAATACCCTGTTTTGTTTGGCCAGTTTGGGTCAGCTGGCCCGGCTGTGTCCCCTCCTGGCTTCTGGTGAAAATTAACCTTGTCCTGGCCAAACCCAGGACAGTTAGTTGGGAGAAGAGACCAACACCTGCCCCACCACAACCTCCTTTCAGGTAGTTGTAGAGAGCAATAAGGTCCTCCCTCAGCCTCCTCTTCTCCACACTAAACTCATACAATTGATCCATCAATCCAGCCTGTCCAGATCCCTCTGCAGAGCCTTCCTACCCTCAAGCGTATCGACACTGCCACCCAATTTGAGGTCATTTTATCTTAATGCCTTGATATTGTATTCCATTCATTTGATAAGTAAACCTATCCAAAGAGCTTTGTTAAATCACATTTTATAAATGCTTAGTAAAATAATTTCTTGAAAATGCCCTTGACAGTGATGCTTTAAGTGACCTAGCCACTCATTCGTGATATTCAGAAAGGTAAGACTAATTTTTGTAGTCTGGAACATTCTTCCGTTTTTCAATTTTAATCTCAATGTATGTATCAATCCTTAATAAACAAAAAATATTTTTAGAATGACAACAAGATGTGCTTCATTCTAGTCAGAAAAACTTTTACAAATTAAGCCTTTTAAAAAAATCATCCTTCTACAAACTGACCACAGATTTATTATGAAATCTCCATTCTCCATTTGTCTTGATATAATAAATGTAAGGTTCTCAAGTAACTTTCTCATGCATTTTTGAACAGCTCATGGTTTCCCACCTTTTTATTCATTTCTGCAATGACTTACTGATCAAAATCCCACATCAAAATAAACGATGTCGAAAAGATGATAACAACTTGACACTGAAATATTTCCTCCTCTCTGCAAGTGAGTCATTTCTCCTTTCATTAAATCTCAGGTAGGTAAGAGTCATTCTTGAATCAGCTACAAATCTCTCTTTATATAACAATGAACAAATAAAAGCTAAAAATTTCAGGGCTTGAAGGTTTTAATATACAACTTCAGTATGTTGAGAAAAGTATTTCCCAGCTTCCCAATGAGATCTAGCACATCCTTCTGGGATTAGCAAGGTTAAACACATTAGACTGGGAGGGTGTTTTAGTTTAAAGGCTCCAGACTTGTTGTAGGTCTTTTTTTATGTTTTCATCATTTCTTGATCAATTTGTGTATTCAGACAGCATATGAAAAGGTAAGAAATAATACTGATAATTTTTTACTCATTTTCTCTCAGTCTTTTTACAATATAACTGCCAAAGATTAAATACCTAACTTATTTTAATCTTCCATTGTTACTATTAAATTCTCTTAATTTTAATGAAAGAATTATAAGATTAGAAATAGCAAAAAAGTTGGTCCTCATAATAATCTCTTGATAATAACCTGTGCCATAGTATTCTAGAGCTAGAAAAAAAAAAACATGTTCTGAATAACTTTGAAAATAGAGAATCAAAGTTCTTTCCACCACTCTTTCCCAGCCCTGTACCACACTTAGTGAAGTCAGGCAGTTACTGAATGGAGAGCATGTTTGGAACAACCTCACGTTTTCGGAAGGAATTCAGATCCTTCTGCTGAATCTCATAAGAATATTCTCTTGTCTTGTAACTCTTCCAGTTAAATCCTAGTCTGCATAACTGTTTGTCACTTGCTATCTTCCTCTCTTTTTTTTCTTTCTTTTTCATTTGTTTAAGCAAAGGCTTTGGCCTTTCAAAAATATCTAATGCATGGATTGCTGTCTTTCTTTGTAGCTTTTAGGCACTACCAGGCAAAGCCTTTATCACTGTAAAGCCCGATGGGAGTTAAAGAGAACAAGAGAAAAGAGATAGGTGTTGCTTTTTCCACAGTGAACCAAAGAAAAAATCAGAATTACTTCCTGATGCGAACCGTGATTTTTCCAACTGTAATAGTTAACCACAAGATAAAGGTAAATGATGAAACAGAAAAATAAGAAGATGTAAGAAAGTTTTTCTGATATAAATTCTGCTGAAAAAAAAAGTCATGCTGTGCTGAAATACATTCAGTTATCAACTGTCACCAGAGGATTATTTCAATACTCTCTATGTCACGGCATGCAACTGGAAGAGGACTTTGGCACTATCATGATGCCCCAAAGCTAGAAGTTCAGGTACAGGGAAGTTAAATTCAGAAGCTTGAATTAAGTAGGCAGATTCACTACAGAGTGCATAGGCACTGTTCAGTGCCTGGAATTTACGACAGTGCTCTCAACAGGTTGACAGCTAATGAGCTGATGGGGTTACAAGAATCACTTAAGACCAGGATTTGTCTAAGCAGCTTTCTTTTTCTCAGCCTTTGACATCTGTCTGTGATGATAGATACTTGCATAACTTATATTTATAGGTAGGCTTCATGGACATTGGTACCAATTTTTCTCTTTTTTTTGTAGACAGCTGGACTGCTGTTTCTGTCTTCAAATGAAGCCACGAAGTTCTGCCTTCTTCTGGCATACAAAGGTAGTGTCTAGATTGCTGGCCCAAGAATGTGACAGAGCTGAGTTCTAATTGCTCTTCAGTCTGAGGGGTTTCAAATGGTATCTGCATTCTGCAGATTAATGTGCTAAACATGAAATTAAATTAAGTTCAGGACTGTGTTACACTGCCTGTATTTTCTGTTTCAGTCAACCACTGTGTAAAGGATGAAAGATTCACAGTTGGAAGGAGCGTTAGGCAGAAGCAGGATGAATGCTGTAACTGCAATAGAACTCTGACTGAGTGGGGGGAATCCAGCCCTTGTTTTCACTGCTACAGAAGGATTTTGCGTTAGAGAGTCCTTAGTTCAAACACTGTCATTCTACATTAAGTGTGCTGTGAGTGTATCTACAGGACTAGAGAGTAGACAAGGGGAAACTTGTACGTGAATCCTTCATGGTCTTATATGGAAGTCAGGATCCACATCACCTTGCTCAGCAACATGATAGAGTCTCAGAATATGTTGCAGGCAGACAGCTATCAGGACCTAAGCATGCTTTTAAAGAAAAAATTAGACTGACCAGTCTACCTAAATGTCTATCTGCATTGTTTTTTATAACATTAAGTGTCTGAATTGAGCAAAAGTGAATTTTAGGAACATGCACCACACTGGGACTAAAATGCAGAATTGATATGTTTGTGGGATGTTTGTGAGAAGCTAATGTCTGAATTCACAACTTCAGTGACTACCTAAGAAGTATTAAGTGTATGTAATCCTCATTGATAGACTCACACCTAAATAATAACTCTACAATAGATTAAATTTTGAATAGGAATTAGACTAAGAACTTTGCTGAAGAATTATGAAAATGTACCTCAGATCCATCTGAAATAGTCCCATTTTGGCCGCATGCACCTGCTACAGAAAAAGATGACATTTTGTTCAATTTCACATTTTAAAACTGAAATGTGAACATGTATTTGTGAGAAAAAAAACATGTTTATATTTAAAGTTAGAAGAATCGTAACAGGCACAACACTATACATATTCACACATGTTGGTATGCATGCACAAGACACCTACAGTTAAATACCTGCATATTACCCATTCAGGTAATAAAAACTTATTGTTTGTCTTGTTGAAACTATGAAGGTGTCTGCATAAACAGATTTCTGGTTGGTATTATTCACAAATGAGTTTAAATAAGTAGGTTATAGAAAACCAAATATGAAATGAAAGGAAAATGTCTTTCAGGAGGACGAAGAAACTAAAACTGGCATCACAGATGAGAAAGAAAAAGAGGAGAGTCAGCCTCAGATTTCCTACTCTGTCTTGAATGTGCAGCCTGTCAGGAAGGCAGCTGTTATTCCTGCCCACATATTTCTGTGATTAGTAGACTGAAACAAAACCCAAGCCCACCCACAATAAAAATAAATTAATTTTTTATTTTAAATACAAAATATTATGTGCATTTTGAAATAATGTAAATTATAAAATATTTTCTTTTACATTCCCTCCTCCCCCTGCAGATTTCTTCAGATTTACTGCAGGGACAACAGATAGAACTAACTATGTTAAGTGCATTAAAGTATTTATGAGTCACTGGCATTAATGCTATACTGAGAATAAAGAAAACAATCCATTAGAAAGTGTGGGTAACTTCTGCAATTGTGAGTGTAGAAAATATCCTGCAGGGTCTACAAAGTCCCTGTGAAATTCTATAGCTGATCAGCAAAACAGTGTGCGTGGTCCTTTGTAAAAAATCCTTATATAGCAGTACAAAATTGCATAGCTTTATACTCCAGGGCTCAAACACATTTTAGCAAGTGCTGTACGATGTACAGTCTAATTTAATTACTTGCCAAATATAAACTTAGACAAAAAGCCCAAAACTTTTATGAAAGTTAAATCACACTATCAACCAGAGCCTCTGCCATCTGTCTTCCCGAAAAAGTGTTCAAAACACTCATTTCCAGGAAAGTGGACATGTGAAGATAGAGGGAATTACTCCACTTGGTGCTGCACTATTCATAATCTAGTGATGTTGCTAGAGCAACACTGATTGTGTTTCTTTTTTCCTGATCATTGCCTGCTCTCACCCTTTCATTTTCAATGAAGGCTCAGCACCAAAGCACCCAAAATAGTTGGTTACCACCATTACAAATTAATAGAGCCAGGAATTCATGTCCTAAAAAATGTCCCTGCTGCAAAGGCACCTACTAGGCTCATTTAGTGGGCAGCCACCCTCTAGCTATGCAGAATTGTACTCATCCTTTGTTCATGGAAGGAAGTTTGGGTAGCCCATCTGTCACTACAGAGAAGTAAATTTCATATCAATGCATTTTCCAACAGATTAAATATTTTACCCATGTGTTCTGGATTCAGTAAATATGACAGATTGTAAGGTTAAGACTGGATGTTTGGGGAGACCAGAAAGAGGAACTAATAATTCAGTTTTGTGTCTCTAAAACTGCTTGAAACTCAGCCCAGTTTAATAGCAAAATTATTGCAATGCAGTAGCTGTTCAGAAGTGCAAGAGAAATGAATTGGTAGCTTAAATGGAAACTTGAGTTTTAGTGAACACAGACAACCTTTATACTATTTCATCTTTTTGCCTATTTTATCAGAAACTTGTCCAAATAATAGCTGAGAATGTTCCCTGCAAGCGTCTCTTCTCACTAGAGATGAAGCTCTTTGTTGCTGGTTTGTAAGGATGCTGTTGTTGTTGTATATCTTTTTCTTTATACACTGTTATTAAATTGGGGTTAAAATATGAAACAGCTCAATCTATGATTCGCCAACATTAATCAGATTTGAATGCACTCAGGAGCTTGGTAGAGATGTGAAGGGAGGCTCAAGATCTGAGATTGGAAGCAATACTTGAAAGCTTTTATATAATAGCAGAGGATCAATCTCAGTGAAATTTTGAAGTGTTCAAAGTGCATCAAATTCCCCAGTTAACACTACATTCAAGGGCTATAATATGGTTTGAGAAATGCCTGTTTCATTCAATAGGGTTGGGATAATTTTCTTTCTTAGTATTTTATGATCTTTGGCTGTTAAACAGGGTAGTGTGTGAACATAACTTGAAATAAGGGAAAGGGGAGACCTGAAAATCCACTTGACAGGCTCTGTCACTTAGCTGTAGAGCAATATATTTGCACATACATGAGATTCTTCAGTTATGAATAGGAACATGTGAAGCACGATTCGCATGACAAGCCTTTTGGGGAACTGCAGAAAGGAAAAGTGGCAACAGCTATTGACATAGCTCAGACAAGACATAAGGAAGAAATTTTTTACAATGAGGGTGGTGAAATACAGATTGCCCTGAGAGGTGGTAGATGCCCCATCCCTGGAAACATTCAAGGTCAAGTTGGACGGGACACTGAGCAACCTGATCTAATTGAAGGATGTCCCTACTCTTTGCAGGGGAGTTGGACTAGATGACCTTTAAAGGTCCCTTCTGTGGTGGTGCAGCACCTCCCCACTGGGCCACCTGGTGATCTCAGAACCAACCAAAATTGTGTTCTTGTCTGTATTAAAAGAGCAGTGAACTGAGGTGACTTGACGCTTTTCTTGTTTTGTACAAGAGCAGAGAGTCTGGATGAGCAGGTACCCCCTGACAGCACCTGAAACTCCTGGTACCCAGATTGCACCTGCCTTGTAAATACCAGAACTGTACAGTTTGGAAAGTACTGAAGTTGTGTGGTTGCTGCCAAGATAACCAGAATTACCTCATATAGATTGTGGCCAGGATGGAGATTTGCTGTTGACCAAAGTGAATCATCTCATGACCCTATTAACAGTGGTCCCAAGTGAGGCCCTTTGAGCTCTACTGGACCACAGCGGCCTGCGACCAGCATCTCACTCCAAGTGGGACACCTCTCAGAGCCTGCAAGCTCATAAGTTTGCAATGTTTGGAGGACTGTAGTTGATTGACAACGGGACCTGGGCTGAACTCCAGGGGCCCTTCACTCCTTGAGGCTCAACCTTCACCCATTCAGAAATACTGAGGGATTCAAAGTGAATATTTCCCTTAACTTGAGGGTAATTTTTAACAGGTATCTTTATATATATCTTTTTGTGTCTTTGTGTGTGTATGTGTGAATTGATTCAAATAATAAATATTCCACTTTTGTGATTGTATTGGATCCAGTTTAATCATTTTGTAAATGCTAAATTAATCAAAGACTTAATGCTGCTAAAATCCTGTGATTCCCTCTTTAACTGTGAATAAACCTCAGACTGCTGCTAGAAAGAAAGAAAGAGAGAAAGAAAGAAAGAGAAAGAGAGAAAGAAAGGAAGGNAGGAAGGAAGGAAGGAAGGAAGGAAGGAAGGAAGGAAGGAAGGAAGGAAGGAAGGAAGGAAGGNAGGAAGGAAGGNAGGAAGGAATTATTTTCAAGAGCAAGCGAAGCTAGTCAAGTCTGATAAATGAGATACACAGTGAGAAAAAGACCTTGGATATCCTTGAGTAGGACTATTATATGAATTTTTATTGGAATTCCCTGTTTTGACAAGATGCATTGCGTAGTGAAATCCTCCTATGAGCTTGATGTCTTTGATTCAAGGCTAGTTTTCACACACCTTAGCTGCTTATTTTTGGCTCAAACCTCTGAAAAATTTACTAAGTTATGAGAAACTCTGTAGGCTGGAGTCATCCAAGATAAGGAAAATAAAATTGCAGAGGCAGTTAATACTGTTGAGACATGAGTCTTTAACAGCTCAGAATTTCCAGAGGGAGAACAGTGATATGAAAGGTTATAAAATACTAAACCTCCACCTCCTCAAAAAACCCCTGACCCAAACCAACAAAACAAACCAACCAGAAAGAAAGAAAGAAAGAAAGAAAGAAAGAAAGAAAGAAAGAAAGAAAGAAAGAAAGAAAGAAAGAAAGAAAGAAAGAGAGAGAGAGAAATAAAGAAAAAGAAAAATGGAAAAAACAGGGAGGCAGAAAACAGTGACTCAGTAATGTCAAGGATCAGCCTACTCCAAGAAGCAACAGAAGCTAACCTTTTCCCACCTGTCTGATACTTGCCTGTCTAGAAAAGACTTATCAGTGTTTTATTAAGGATGCTGACCACATTGATGCTTAACCTAGTGTCTGATTAGTCTTAGATATTTAGTGTTTATACTAGCCAATAACTTATCGTGTTGTACTCTCTTTATGCATATCTTGCTTGCAGAGTTTGTACATGGTGATGTGATACAGTGTGATGTGATATGTGAAGTGATATATATTGTGAGGTGCCTGACTGAAGTGCAGTAGAGATGAAGGGTTACAGTAAGAAACAGTGTACTAGTTTTTCTTTGTTGGTCTAGTGTAGTCGATGGCATTGCTGGACTTGTCAAATGCAAGAGGAAAGACATGCTCGGACTCAGGCATCAAGAGCTGAAGAGTTAACAAAGGGAGCAATTAACCTGTGCTTAGCTCATCAGACAGAAGTAAAGGGGGATAGCCCATCACTGTAAATCAAGTGATCAGTGGGGCTCAGCAGAGGCCACAGCCAGAGGTTGCTTCGGATAAAAAAAAGATGGTCCCTGAATGCACATACCAAGATGCCCACACCATAGGCATGTCAAACTGCTGAATCCCCCATCTGACGACACGACATTCCATGCCAAGAGCCAATCAACACATAATAATTGACTTAGTCCTACCTCGCAAAAAGATTTTCAAACATATAAAAATTGGCACTTGAAAACTCTCTTTGGGAGGAGGAGCCAAGCGAGAACTTTACCTGATGGACGGGTTGATGAGCCTGAACCTCTCTTCCCTCCCCAAGAAGGGATGTCTTTTTGGTAAGAGTTGCGTCTCTCACTTTGTCAGATGTATCCCCGGGAACACCTTGTTAACTAAAGCACTAAACCATTACTTTCAGCTGAAGTTTTGTAGACAGTGAATTTATCAACGTCAATCCGAATCTGTGATACCTGTCACTTGAATAAATTACCTATTTCAACTTTGTGAAATTGTTTCAGTGAAAGTCCTTGGAAGGGCTCTGACAGGCAAGTTGAATCTGACAAGTGGCTACACACTTAACCGTTTAGACATAAACCATAAAACCTAGTCTGGGACTAGGAGTAGATCCAGCCACACCTAGGCTCCTCTCTGAGAGAGAGTTTAGAATGCAAGGGAGTCTGCTCTGAACCTCATGACTCAATGGGAGGGCTTTTCTTTTGCTGCTTATCAGACTCCCTCACCCCTCTTAACACGACATCTAGTCAGCCCATGTACACTGTGTTTATGGCTGAGAAGGCTCTCTTATTTCCTTTCCAAAACTATTGTTTGATTATCTTGCCATTAGGTCTCAAAGATTTTAAAGGACAAAGACTTCCGTATTGGCTTTTAAGTGCCATGGGTGCTATAAAAAATCCCGATAATCAGCAAATGCTCGTTGCCTGATAAAAGAAAGGCATTCAGTTGTGTACTTATTCGACTGTATTTTGAAATTGTACAAACTTTCTTAGAAAAATGATTTTCTACTCCAAGGTGCAAAGTGGACACAGGACCACAGTCATGTTTAGTCTTACATCTACTTGGAAATGGGAATATGATATTATTAAAGCTAAAAAAGATCCATATAATTATATACTTTTATATATATTATATAAGTATATATAAAATACTGTATCTATAACTAAAATAGCTAACTAACTAAATATATTAGTGGAGATATTAACCTTTATTTTTGAAAACTCTGTTTAGAATCTTTAATCTCGATATAATATCGACAGGCTAAGTTGCTACTAGGTTTCATAAAAAATACTTAGAATATTTCTAACTTTACTCAGAAAATTGAATGCCTAGTAAGAAGGCAGTGAACCCAATCAAAGTATTAATGAATACCCCATTGAATCTTTTTCATTTTAGAAGTATGAAACAAATAAAATATTCTTACAGAAATAAGCAATAAAGTTACAAGTTAAATACTTATTGACAATAAGTTAACTAATTTAACTTTGACAATAACTAAAACACCTAATTTTACTCCCGTGTTCCAGATAATAAGGCAAATTAACTCATAAATAACTTAAAAAAATTAATATACCAAGGAAATATTTGTAATCCTCAAAACTCTTTCTGTGATGAGATGAAATTTGTGTGGCACTAGAAATAGTCACTTTTATTATTTCACCTCAGAGTACTCACCACTCCACATTTCTAAGTATCATTCTATATGTATGTAAATGAGCACTGTCCCTCCACATTTGCAGCTCTCTGACCAGCAGAACATGTAGACTGTCGTTATAGACTGTTCTGATTCTCACCAAAACATAATCAAACTGTTTCAGTAGAATTAATGGCATACTCTCATTTTTTTCTGGTAAACGGTGGTTAATAGAGTAAGAGGATTTTCTACTGTTTATTGCCACAGTGCAGAAAAAACTCATTTCTTACCACAGTGATTTCGAGTGATGTAGTTCCCATCAGTCATGTGCTTCAAAATTGAACCAACTCTAACCACTATTATTTTAAATCTTTAATTTTATTTTAAATCTGTATCTCAGGTTTTCTGAGAAAGTGTTCCTTTCTGCTTTAGTGCTGGTTATTCAAGAAAGGTCCTGGATGCAAGCTACATCCTCGTGATGGTGATAAATGAGTGTTGTAAGAGATCAGCCATGTGGGGAGAAATAATATAGTGACTGCAGTAGCCACTTCTGCCTGAAATCGCAGAAGTCATATTCCTCAGCGTTGATGCACTTACCTATATATATCTGCCACAACCAACTTATTACTTTAAAAATGCAGCCAAGAGGACAAGCATAGATCTTTACAAATATTCCCTGCAGGTGTCATATTCAGAGCTAGATTATCCCCACTTTACTGCTGGCTCTGCAGTTGTGCAGCAGCCCTGCTGATCTCCTGGAAGAGATAAAAGAAGGAGCTGTAATCTGCTGGTATTTTGGCAACCGGTAATAACAGCATGTTCAAACTGCACTTATAAATTCACAGTCCTTATATAAAACCACTCCTCCAAGAGGACAATAGTGGGTACAATGTAGCTGATTTGTGTAGGTGCATCATATTAATTTATTTTTTTATTCTTGCTTTAAGAAATCAAGAAATTTCCATTGCTGAAGGCAATATATTAAACATGACAGACCAGTGAGTTAGGCAAATCCCGTGGTTATTTCTAAGTATCCCCTGTCAAATTCTAAGAATTATCCACCCATCTGTGACTATAATCAACTTTTGTGTTAATAGAGAAACTGATCAACAGCTATGTTCTTCTTGTCACATAGCTTAGTAACCCAGTGTGCAGTTCCATTCCTTTGGACACTGCAGAAACAGCGAAAATTATTAGATATAGGTCAGAATATAAAGTGAGCTTTAAAGTTTCTGGTTTTGGTGGGTTTTATTTTTTGTTTTATTTTATATAAGAAGTCTTCTACAAGATCACAAAATTTGCTGCTTTAGACCTGAAATTTCTTTTATTTGTTCTGGGGTTCTGAAACATGGTGACCTTTGCTCTGAAGAGGCCACTTCATCATGGACCTAAAATTGTCTGTTTGGCAAGATTTCTAGAGCTCTGAAGACCACAGGCAGAGTTTTCTCTCTAGGATCTTTTACGGCTGGAAAGATACTTGTGACTTGTCAGCAAAGAACAAAATATAATTGGTGAGCAGAGAGTACAAATTAATAATTAAAAAATAATTTATTAATAAAATTTTGTTTTCTTAATTTAAGTAATTTAATCTATGTTTTATTTAAAACTTAGTATCTGTTGCTAACAGTGATTTTTTTTCAACTGCTTATATCCCAGTATATGTGGATCTGTTGTGACATTTCCAAGGAACAAAGTAAGCAAAATTCTTCCCCAGCTAAAGGCATTGAAAGAATTTGAATAACCTCTCTTAATCTCAGTCCTGTAAATGCCATTAAACACTTGGTGGTTAGTTGAGTCTTCAGACAATAGGTTCATTTTAAGGCTAAGCTTTTTGGTTTATTTAACTTTTTCCTTAGTAGTAAGGAAATCCGGACCTATTATACAAATTTCCAGAGAAACTTTGGCGACTGATATCTCTGATTCTCATTTATACTGGTAATAGTTAACCCCAATCTGACAGGATAGGTCTACACCATTTAGATCTTCTTAATGTACAGTTGGTATAATAGTATTACTTAGTATAACTGAAAATGACAACCTGTTTTCATGGTACATTTCACCAGTGCCGTTCCAATGAAAGGCCTAGAGGGTACTAAATAAATATACACTTTTAGTATGTGGATTTATATCTATAAAATATTTGCAAATACATGCACACATACTTATAGATGTATATAAACACATAAAAATATTTTCCATCCTTTTCAGTCAGAAATTAATTAAAATTCAACTTCTTGCATTTTTAGACTCAACTCTTGGTAGAAATTCTATCCACCGTGGTAAAACTGTAGGTAAGAATTGCATAGCCAGGCTAAAGATTAAATAACTGAACAGAAAACATGGTAACTTCCTGATAAAAGAATACAATTACGAATCTTTAAAAATACTGTTTAACTAGTTCAGTAAGAAAAATCGAAGTGTTGAAAATAAGCTCCATGTATCCAAAGGAATAATTTAAAAAAAGACATTTTTTCAGTAAAATATGTCTAGATAGATATTCAAATTCCTTAGTGTTTATTAACAATAAATAATTTTGAAATACTTCTCAGCTTAGAACTACTTAAACACTTTTATTTTGCTATAATACTGGAAAACATTTCAGAGGATGACAAAAACCAATCTGAATGCCAGTTTTTGCTGTTGTTTCTTCTTGTTCATTCCGTTTTCCTTTCACCTGGCAGAAGAGTACAAGCAGCTTAAGATGTGTCACACTTTTTTCTTGCAGAACCAGTTACAGCACTTAAAAAGTATCTGGATTCAATGACTGAAAGCTAGAGTTCTTCCCCATGTCATTGACAGTGCCCTTGTATCTCTTGATGTGCTGCTTTTAGCAGCAAGCACAATGCAACCATACCACAAAGATTTGTTTCTGCCAGAGTTTTTTCTAAACTTACTATATTGTCAAGACTTCCTAAATGGTCTTTCAAGCTTTCTGGCACTTCTGTACTCAGTAGGAGAACAAAACAACAAAGGCATTGTTATTTGTTGCAATCCTTTGTTATAGCAAGTGCAGCTGTTAGGAAGCTCCATGCCTCCTACAAAGAAAAGATTTCAGAAATTTTTTTTCTCTTTTGACTACTTTTCATTTACTGCTGCTATTACATTATTCTTAACTTATTTTTTTCCTTCATTTTTTTTTCCTTAAAAGCATAAAATAAGGGAACACAATAGTGGTCCTTTTTTCAGATATAATTTTTGGTGGTTGCTTTCTGACATTTGCTGGTGTATCCAAAAATTATCACACATATCAAGGAGAGGTGTATTTCTTTCAAGGATGCAATCTGCTTTTCTTTCAGTCATATGTTTTCACTTAATTTTATTTTTTCTAAGGATGAATGATGGGCATGGTGCTCTCTCTACAGATGGTCTGTTAAGCTATTACTTTAAGCAGTCAGTCAGAAGGTAGTGTGGTTGGAAAACAGTTGGCAGTCTCTTCTACTCATAAAATATGTCATATGTATGTTTATGTGGTACAAAATGTATACGTACTACATATATATAAATATATAAATAAATATATTTTAGCAGCAAAACCAGCTTTTTTTTTAGTCAGAAACCTCAAGTTCATCTCCTCTGTATATCTTCTAGTTCTGTCTTCGTTATGTCTTATTTTTCGGTTGACTTTATAGAAAAACTCACATGTTAAACAAATACTATTTTTCCCAGTACGTGCTCTTACCACTAAGGTATTATGTGAGGTACCTAAGAGTTGTGTTGGCATTCTTCACTTTTTATGAAGCATTTATATGTATATGTAATGAAATTACTGGCACGGATAATTTCAGTGGTAGTTTTAAAGTGGTCTTGATTGCTGAATTCCTAATGATATTATCTGTAACAGATGATTTGAATAGTTGCACCTTACCACTTAAAATTACCACATAAAAATTATGTGTATATCAAGTAGATGAAAACAACCCAAACCTCCTAGCCATATGTTTTTTTTTTTTCTTTTCCCTTAGGATAACTGAGTTCTTGGTATGGAATCCAGAGAAATTCTGGGCAGGCGAGTTTGCCCGACAACACCGTGAACCTCCCACACTGACCTCGCTTCTAGCTGGATTGATTTATTCTTTTCCAGTTTTGCAGTGGGTGAGCAGAGGTGAAGAAGATGGAAAATTCTCTCTTCCTAGAAGAATCATGTAAGGGGATTAGACTTAATATTTGTCAGGACTGAGACAAGAATTTATGTACTTTATCAAAGATATGAGACAACTGAAAGCCATGTGACTAGCCAGGTGGACTACAAAGGATAGTCATGAATCTAATTTTTTGCTTTGCTGCACTAGACCCCACTGAGGCTGGATTAAAGCAGAATAGGTGGCGTTGTCAAATGAGCAGCTTTTGAAGAGAATATCTTCTATCGCAGGCCTGTTATAGAGACTTCGTTTCCCACTTTACTATATACAGGAATATATTGTACAGGAAAACATCCTGAAGGAAATTACTTTAACTCCTTCACCTGATGAAAGATGAACAGCATATTGAAATTCTGGACAGAACAGAGAACTAAAAAGTGCCAATATTTAGATCGGGCAGTGCTGTGCAGTCCCAAGCCAGAGTCGGCAGTTGTCACAAACATCCTTCAGGCCAGGAAGGGCAATTGTTGCAAATATCTGTCCTGAGAAACTGATAAAGATTCGTGAATTAAGTTAACTCCTGTATCAGCCATTGTGTTTTGGGAACTTCCTCATCTTGATAAGGGAGTGTGGAAGAGGACTGAAACTCTGTGGAGGCAGTGTCGGCTTGCAAAACCCACCTATGTCATGTAGGCAATGACGCTGAGCACTTGCCTTCGGGGGATGGGGACAAAGACTCAGAGACCAACAAGACACCCCCACACACACCCACTGACTCAGTTTTGAGAACTTTTGGGAAGCTATGAAACAGGTACTCAAAGGGTATAAAAGGAGAGGGGGCCAGCCCCTTGCTGTGCACTACCACCACCAGAGGACCCTGACCATCAGGTATGCGCCCACCACCAGAGGACTCTGACCACCAGCTCAGAGACTGCCGCTGGATCCAAGGGTGGTGATACCTTTTCTCTTATTTAATATCTTATCAGTCTTTTTGTTTTCCAGGCACATAAGGGTAATGTCTTTGTAGGTTTGTTAACTTGCTATATTCTTCGGTTTAGTGAAATCAGATATTATACTGTTGAAAACTTTGATAAGTCAATATCCATTTCAAATCCCACTGCACTAAAAGTGATGTTATGAAATTACAAAGTTATCATCTTTTGTAATTCCACTGCCTTCCAAGTAAAGCTTTGTTTTTAGTCAAGCCTCTTGGTCATAGTTATGACTCTCAGTACCACACAGAGCATTAAAAAGATTACCTTCCCATTTACGCGCTGAGTGGGATGGGAGTGCAGGTTAAACAGACAGTGCATAACTAAAAATGACACTTCATAGACTAATCAGTCAAACAAATTACTGAGCTACATATACTGGGGATACAAAAATATTAAGAAATATCTGTTATCTCAAAAATAATTTTTTAAAAACCCCACAAAAGAAAACAAAATGAAACAAAAGAACCCACAACACCAAAATGCCCCCAAATCAAAGCAAAAATAAAAAAAAAACACATAAGAAAAGAAATGTCGTGCTATAATGCCAGTACAATGTGTACAGTGGCCATGTTCATGCTATTCCATTACATAGTGGAAGAAATATTCCCAGGCACAGGAATTCAATTAGCTCTGCAGCTAGTTGTTAGAATGGCCCCAAGTATGCTTTTGGCCTACAATGACTATCAGTCTCTCCAAAAATTTCTGTGTATGGCCCGTGAATTATGATCATGGCCAGGCATCATTCCCAGTAGGCAGTTTCCATTTACCTAGCTGTTTTAGAGAGTAAAAGAGTTTGCATTACTGTGGTTTTGGGCTGTTCTATGTCATCCACCAGGTCATGTATTTAATTTATTTTAGAGACACAGTTAATGTGGAAAACTAGGAATAAAATGAGTATTTAAACCTTAGAAGATAAGTCTCCTTATAAAAAGCAGCAATTGTGGTAAAAATATCAAGAATATATACTCTCACTTCATGCTGGTCATAGATAAATGAGACATTACCGTGGCAAAAATAGATATACAAAGACTGGATGAAATGCTACATAGACAGTAGAGGTAAAACTTGGAGCTAAAAGTAATGGAAAATATCCCTAGTTCGGGAGTGTGGGAAGATATTCTATAGTGAAATGACAAACTGGAAAACACAATTTGCAAAAATACCGCAGAAAAAAAAGCAAACAAAAAGTCATAATAGGCATAAAGAAATTGTCAAGGTTTCATGTCATCATCAGAATTCACTAATTATATGTATGTAACAGGAGATGCACTAACTGGAGTAACTAAGAATAAAAAAAATGTATCAGAAAGAATTTGAGAATGTCTCTGATGCTGTAAGAAAACTCTCAAACAATACTTAACACTCCACAAGTCCATTTATCCAGTCATTAATTCTACAAGGAAAACCCATCTTTTACGTTGGGAGAAATTGCTTGAAGAACAGAGTAGAAATATCATTTTAGAAATTATCATTTTTTAATTATCGTTTCTGACCAGGTAATAGATTCAACAGAGGACAGACTTACTGACACATTTAGCAGTGAGGAGAAGGAAGTGAAACCATGTACTCTCTCCTTACACAGGAAACCAAAAGTATAAAATGAGCTTTCAATTAAGGAAAGAGAAAGGAAGGGGAAGCAAGAGGAGATATGCCCACAAGTTCAAAGAGCTTTCAATAGAAGAGAAGCTTTGGTTTGAGCCTAAAGGAGTAAAATGATAAACTAAAATCCATCCAAAAACCAAGATAAAAGGGAAACAGTATAGCTGACTAAAATACTAACATAGAAAATAGTATATCAAATTAATGCAGAAAAAGGCAGGTCATGCTAAAATTGAAGTCAGAATTCATGTATTCACTTATCTGTCCCTAATGATTCCTTTCAATATTGGAGAATTCATGTCTTACCCTGGAACTTGAATAAACAAGTTGCAAAAACTATTGTGCAAATTTGACTAAGGTATATGGGATACTATAAAGAACAAGGTTCTTAAAATCAGAAGTCTAATAAACATAATATTTTTTTCTTTTTTCATTCCATCCTCCACATGAAAAGATTAAAATAAAATAAATAGGGGATAAAGGTCACCTGTAATTTTACATATGTCAACAACAGAATCAAATATCACAAACACATAAATATCAGTGCCATATCAGAGGAAAAACACATAGGCTCTTAGTTCTAGAGCCCAGATATAAGAAAACATTTAAAATTACTTACAGAGAGTGATTTAGGTAGAATGCTCCCAGCTGTTGTTAGTAATTTAAATAAGAGCTTTCAATATCAGATGTATTTCTAATTAAAAAATTGTACAAATATTGTATGTAATTGTATCATACAAAATTTTATTTGTCTTTCATAAGAAGAGATTTTAAAGTCCTCAAGAAATAATGTAAAGTTAGAAGTATTTAAGAACATGAACATAGGTGGTTAAAGCTCACCTTAGTGTATAATGACATTCAGAAAGTGTTCACACATACCAAATCAAAGGTGAAGAAAAATTCTTCCTCACTCTACTTAAAGTCAAATACAAAAACATTCTCATACACTGACTGATATAAATCATGTATTTTTCCTAAACTACTATTCTCGCTTTTCTGAACATGTTACTAGAAGACAGCCAAGGTAAGAAAAAGTAGCTGTAAACTAAGCTTGAAATTTCTTCTCGATATTTTCTTAAGTATATCAGATTTCAGGACAAGAGGATTTTGTAGGACATTAATTTTCTCTGTCAGAAATGTAGGTGGTTATGATCTTCATCAAGGTACCATTACATTAAATAGTTTGTGGTCTAATCTTTAGACCAGAGTGGAGGTAGTGCAGCACAGGTTCCATCCACTAGAATAAACTCATTTTCTTTCCTTCCCCAGAGTAGTTGCATTCATGCTGCCTTCTGGAACACCCCAAGCCTTTTATAACATTGATGTGGTCATTGCATCAGGGAGTGCCCATACCCAGAAAAGTACTAGTATTTAAACGTTAAGAATACAGTATAAACAAGACAGTCCCATGATCTAGTTTTGGCCACTCTTGATTTTTAACTCACTCTGAATTTCTGTTTTGGGATTCTGCAGCTGCCTCTTTTCAAGAAGGTCTATCTGTAGAGGGAGCTAGCCATTAACAACATGGATGAAAGCGAATTGTTGCCATTTAGTATCTGGGCTATCAAGTCTTTCATTGCTCAGCTTATCTGCTGAAAGTCCTAACCACCTACAGAAGTAATCACTGGTTTCATGAATGTTACTTCTATTTATAGTACTTAGGTACCCTATGCAGCACCTACTTGAATAGGTACCAGGTGGAAAGGTACACTTACTGTCCTTAGATTTCCTGAATTTAGTCTGGTAGAATTCTGCCCTGAAACACCACATATGCATGGTAAGTTTATAGAGAAACAGAGACTGTAAACCTCTGCAGTATGTACCAGTTTGTATATTACTAGTTACTGAAGAAAACTTCATTCTTACAAGTTTAAGATACAGTAATAGGTATAGGGCTATGTTGCTTATAAAAAGTTTAGCAGTAATATATATTTAAATCTCAAACAAACAAACAAACAAAAGGTCAGGAAGTAAGCAAATAAGATAATGGAAGAAAAGCAAAAAAGATAATACAGCTGTTGAAAACATTTGCTTGTTTGCAAAATCTGTTCTGTGTTATTTAAAGTCAAGAAGTAAAATTGTGCAACTGTTTACGTAGATGTATACAGAAATGAACAAAAGTACAGAAGAAGGATGAAAACATACTTGAGCCTTTTGCATTAGAATACGTAAAGTATAAAAAGATAATGATAGCACTATATAACCTGTTCACTGGTGAAAAAGGGGAAAAATATAAAAATTGCAAAGACAAGAAATGCTAGCAATCTCATCAGATTTAAGTGATTAGCTTTTGAGTTTCTTTCCTTTCCTTTTGCAGATTTCCAAGTTAAATTACCATCTACAGAAGAAACAAGATTTGATATACTTTCACAACATTATCTGTTGGATAGCAACTGCTTAAACTCAGATTTCATAACTGAGAATTTTGTTCCAGGACATGAACCATGAAGGACAAAAAAGACAGCAAATAGCCACAGATCACAGGTTTCTTACACACAGAGAAGTGAAGGAAAAATGACTGGTTTAGGAAGTTTCCTTAAAAAAAACCCTACTTTTGGAGCAACCATTTGGGAATGTATTGAAGATTCCTAGACACTAACCACGAAATGATTTGATAGAAGTGGAGAATTCTTAGGATCATTCTAAAAATATAAACATTTGAAAAACATTCCTTTCCTTAATGTGTTAAATCAGTTGTGGAGAGACACTCCAAAAGTGTACAACAGTTCTCATGAAAAAAATAAAGCAATAACTTTGGGATTTTTCACCCAAAAAATCATACAAACTGTTTCAGAAAATAAAGATCGGCATAACTGGATGTGCCTAGGAAGTTATAAAAGATGACTTTGAGGTAGCAGTTTTAGGGAATAAATATTGTCTTACCTGAATATATACACAGTGGTAAAAATGCTAGTACTTATGGATAAGTGGAGGTTAGTGTAATTGTTGTCAGTCCTCTGAAACTGTAGGCTCAATATACAACATCTGCCAAAAAAAAGTAACAAAATGCTGAGTATGATCAGGAAAGACAAACAGAATATTATGGAGTTTATTGTTTTGCTTCTCTATAAAAGCTTATTCTGTTAACATCTTAAAAACTGCACAGTTCTGGTCTTTGCATCTCAGGGAGGATACAATAGAGTGAGAAAAGGTACAACAAATAGCAACTAAAATGACATAGGAGATGGAGCAGCTGCCTTTTGAATGAGACATTAAAACAATTAGGATTCACTTTAGAGAGGATAAAGCTGAAGGATTTAGTCAAGCTTTGAAAACTCATGAATGTGGCAAATCAACTGACAAAAGATTTTAAATATATAAGAGAAAATATCTCTTTGCGAAACAGGTAATGAACTTCTGTAAGCCTGCTGCCATAAAAGACAATACCAGTAGGTTCAAAATGAGATGAGACAAATTAATTAACTTTAGGCCATCAGCAGATACCAGAAGGAACAGCAAGGGATGTAGCTTCTTAGAAACATGATACAACTACTGTGGATTTGGGGAGATGGTAAGGGTCCATCAGTGGCAGGGAACAGCACTGAAAGGGGCAGAAAAAGTCACCTGCTTAACAGATGGCTCAGGGACTGGTGTCATCGGTCAAATTTTGGCTTTTTTGATAATGGGGAGGTGTACACAGCACCGTGCCTGCTGGCGACAGGTGGAACTCAGCTATCACAAAGGGGAAAAAGGTTTCTTGGCCACGAGCTGGCGGGGCTCATTGAGAGGCCTTTAAACTAGGTTTGAAGGGGGAAGGGGACATCGCCCAGCTCACTAGGGATAAGCCTAGGCTTGGTGTGCCAAGGCCAGGGGTGAGATTGACAGCCCAGCTCAAGTGTGTCTACACCAATGCACGTAGCATGGGCAATAAACAGGAGGAGCTGGAAGCCATTATACAGCAGGACGGCTACGAC
>Ga0065711_1001387_pt1 | contig 43878 bp, 32 predicted proteins | sample Hoacrofraction12_FD_59098 | JGI IMG/M metagenome (GOLD analysis project Ga0065711, IMG submission 59098) | Hoatzin crop microbial communities from Cojedes, Venezuela - Epithelial fraction 12 v2 (version 2) | ecosystem: Host-associated > Birds > Digestive system > Esophagus > Crop | place... | reverse complement strand
AGACAGAGATGAGGGAGTGGGCTGTAACAGCAGGCCACTGGCTGTGTGTATTCTAGTGAATTGTTTATATAATACATTTAATTTCCCTCACTTTTTTTTTCGTCTCCCCAGTCTGTTAGGATTTCTGGAGGGACACAAGGTTTTTGTCCCCAAAGAAAGCTTGGGTGCAGACATCTTTTAACTTCTTTTTTCTCTTCCTTTGTTTACTTCTACAGACTCTTAACTTTTTTTTTATTTTACAGTTAATGAATATTCATAGAATTATCTCTAGACCTGCCCAGGTCTCATTTCTAGATGTTTTTTGGTTTGTTGTTGGGTTTTTGTGTTGTTTTTTTTAATCCCTCCCCCTCTCCCTTTCAGTTGTTTCTGCAGAAGTGGAAATGACATCCTATGCCCTTTTGACGTACACACTTCTAGGAGACGTGGCCTCTGCGCTCCCAGTAGTAAAATGGCTTTCACAGCAAAGGAATGCACTTGGAGGATTCTCATCTACTCAGGTGGGCTGCCCCCGAAAAAGGTAGCTTCAATGCATGCGTAATCAATTATAGAAATCAATTGGTTCAGGAATGGTCAATGCAGAGTTTCCATCTAGAGTCTAGACAGAAACTGACTGTGTCCTGGTAAGAACAAAAACTTTCCATTGATCTCTATTGCTTTCTTCTCGGACTGATAATTTGAAAGGAACCTAGACTTTGTCCTTACAGATGCCTTTGACAGAAAAAGCTAACAAAATCTGATATTTCTTTTGCTATCTGAGTTAATAGGAAGATTCTAATTCCAGAAGCTGATGACTGTACAACACAGTGCTTGCTTGTAAGTTTACTGTGCTCCTGTATTCTTCGCTATTCTGATCTCCACCTGTCCTGATCCCCAGGACACATGTGTAGCTCTGCAGGCGCTGGCTGAATATGCTATCCTTTCTTATGTTGGAGGAGTCAACCTTACCATTTCCTTGGCTTCTACTAATCTAGACTACCAGGAGACATTTGAGCTTAACAAGATGAATAAAAAAGTCCTCCAGACTGCAGTGGTAAGTGGTTTTGTGTTGATGTAGCCAAATTTTTAAAGCGATCTGAGCTGGGTTCTGAATGACAACTCAGGTAAGTTTGGTAATGGTAAAAGCAGAAGGCAAACGCCAAGATCTTGGGATTTTCTAGGGTTTTATGGCTGGGTTCTGATGTGGAGGAGGCAGCAGTCAGTTTTTTCACCATAACTAGTGCCTGATGCTTATTTTGTGCTGCTGCTTGTTTCCACCATTATTAAATGCAGGTGGCTGAAAAGAGTAAGCCATACTCACTTCACTTGTGCAGTCTCCTTTATAACCAGGAAGATTTTTTGTACAGAATAAAGCTAAAATTGATATTAATTTCCACTCTGAGTACCATGTCTTGTCTGTGTCTTAACTGTGGTTTCTCCCTAGATCCCCAGTATTCCAACGGGGCTGTTTGTGAGTGCCAAAGGTGAAGGCTGCTGTCTGATGCAGGTAAAGTTGCCATGGGGCTGGAGAAATTATGCGAGCAGATGGTCTCTAAACTCACAGTCTGTTTGCTACTTTTTTAATCCCAGTTTGCTGTGAGGAAGGAGTTACACTTTGAATTTCTCTCAAAGTAATGATACAATGTGGTGTTGCTTTAATTCAGAGCAGTAAATGTGATTGTACTCAGGTGAATCTGCTCTGGTACAGCTTTACCTATATATGTGTGTTGTAAAGCCTCTGTTGTCACTGTGCCCACCATTACCTCTCTCTGAAGAGATCTGGTGTTTATGCTGGTCTTTGGGGAACATTTGAGGATGCTATGAAATGTTGGGGTCTAATAAACTGCCCTGCTTTGTTTTGGTTTTCCCCCCTTTCTGCTGCAGATTGATGTCACTTACAATGTACCTGATCCTATTGCTAAACCAGCTTTCCAGCTCCTGGTTAACCTGAAGGAGCCAAAGTCAGAGCAGGATCTTCAAGCTCCAAATCTCCTGCGGTCTGTCTCTCCAGATGAAAATCGCTCTGAAGCCTTGCACAGAGAGAGGGCACTGGTGGATGATGATGACCCAGCTTCAGATCAAGACCATCGGGAATACAAAGTCATACTGGAGACGTGCACTAGGTAGGAAATGCCAATCTGCATCATGTCCTGCCTGTTTCTCAGAGACCAGTTTGCTGATCAGCACATCTATACCGATACATTCATCGATAAAGAAAAATAGCAAATTCTTTCTCGCTGCACTGTCCGTATCTCAAACAGCGGTGGTGAGGCTACCGCTTCACTCGACTCAAACAGCACAAGTCAAGTGAACAGCTCTGATGCGATTCATGGAAATGGAAAACTTTTGCTCCCTTATCGGTTTCTGTCTCCTTCCTTCCTGTAGAGGCAATGCCATACAGTGACTACAGTCCTGAAAACAGTTGCAGTGACTCCGGGCAAAGATGAGATCTTGTTATCTCTGGCAACACACTTGCTGTGTTGTTGGCAGATGCATTTCCTCGGATTGCCACAAGCCTGGGAAATCCTGGGCCAGGCAATTTTCAGCCTATGTGAATTCTTCCTCCCTCCAGTAACAACAGCCAGTGACGAGCAACTCAAACTCATCATCCAAAAGTTTGCTAGGGTCAGTCTGGCTGTATATAACACAATCTCACATTCTCAACCTCCTCTCCCCCTGCCTAAGCGTTGCAGCATGTGTTGGGGAGGTAGGCTTACAAAGTCTTGTCAGTCCCTTGAAGATGCCTGTAATTAAGGAGGCTGCCCTGCATCAACACAACCTTTCTGTTGTTATTTCTGAAACTTCTGCCCTGGGAATTGCCCGAGCAAAGACATAAATTTGAGAGGAAGCCCAGTCCAAGGAGATTGATTGCTTGGGAAAAAAACAAAAGCAAATTAAATCTTCCCTTTCCTCCCCTTCTTCCTGTAATGATGCTCTTTTAACTCCATCATCATCTTATTTAGGCAATGTGAATAGAGGAGTACATCTAAGGAAGACAATTAAAATATTTTGAGCTGGGAGTGTCCTTCAGAATGTAATTGTTTTAAGTATTGTCACACTCAGTGAAGTCCTTGCAGCACTCCCAAGGAGTTAGGGAGAAAACAGTATGGGAAATAGAGGGCTGATGTAACAGAGAGTGGGAGAAATGCAGGTAAAGGGATACTACAGGATTTTTTTAGGGAGTATGGTGTATGGAGTTAGACTGGGACTAACAAGGCTTAATGCCTCTGGGAGACTGTCAGCCCTGAACTGCCTTACACGGAGCCAACTGGATCTGTCCACAGACTGTCCCGTGCCACTGTGGGCGTATGAGCTTGGGTGTGCCATTACACCCAGGCTGGCCCTGCCCAGAGCTTCACCACGCTCACACACCCGCCCTAGCTGTGGAGGTCTCCATGTATTGGCCTCCAAGGAGCCCTGCAGGAGCCGGTTCAGATCTGGCAAATTTGATCCTGGAAGCAGTGTACTGTGTTTTCTCAGTGCTGGGCATGAGCTAATAAGCCCTTCTGGGTCCAAGCTCATTGTCTTTGTGGTGCAGCTACACAGCAAACAGGTAAGCTGCCAAGGAGGGATAGTTTAGAGCTGACTATATATGTGAATGCAGAGAAAAGGAGCATTGTTCCGGAATTAGCAGGAGCTGCTTTGTCGACTCTTCTGCCATGCTGCAAGAAACTGAAATATTTTGCAGTGGCCCAAATAATTTTCTCTCCACCCCATCCTGTGTTGGTTTTTTTTATGCACGCTTCAACAGTAACAACTCTGAATTTCAGTGGTTGCTTGGAGTCTTCATTGCCATTGAGAAAGATGGTATAGGCAGTGAATTCTTTAACGCTATTAACTAGAGAGTGAGTTTGCTGACTCATTAGCAGAGATAGTTTTCTCAGTGTCAATTAGATGCTGGAGGAAAATGGCCATTTACAAAACCCCAGGGCTGAATGACTGCCTGGTACTGGGAAGTAACATTCCTCTTACACCACAATCCATTTACAGCCCTCCACTTAGGAAAGAACAGAAGTCTTTTCTACTCCAAGGGTTTATTTCCTTTTACTAAGTGCATTTTCTCAGTGATTAATTGAAAAATAAGGCAAGCAGCTCCACAGGACACTAGATCCTTCCTTCTGCTTTTCTGCCTCCATTTGCCTGGATATCTGCATCTCTGCCCTCTGTGAGTTGTGCTTAATTTTTGTTAAATAAAAGCAGAAAAGAGGATTTTGTAAAACCAAGTAGGGTGTGGCTTTCATCAAGTCCTTCAAAGCAGAGTAGATCCTTTTAATATTTTTTCCTCTGAAGTCTGTTTCAGTTGTTCTCCATCCTGAGTTGTCCATGTACTATTTGTTATCTTGAATCCTGAGGTTGTTTTCATTCTTTCTTTTTGTTCTCATGGGAAGATGGCTGCACTCTGGATCTTCTAACATGGCTGTCTTGGAAGTGCCATTGTTCTCAGGGTTTCGTGCAGATATCGAGAGCCTAGAGCAGGTAAGATGTTGTAATCAGAGTGCAAGGCATGATCTTGGGCCAGGACCTGGCGCTCTAATTGGCAGGGATTCCCTTTGGAGAGCAATAGGAAGCAAATGCCATTCAATGTCAGAGCATTGACCAACGAGATGCATTTCAACTAGGGGGGGAGATTTCACTTGTCAAAAAATATTTATCTGAAATTAGTAAACAGATGTTCTGAGCAAGATTAGCAAATGTTCCGAACATGGCCAAATGAAGGTTTATTACTGAGCACAGTGCGCAGTAATTAAATGAGACCTATTTGGAAATGCTGAAGTGAAAATGTGCTCTAACAGGAGCTGTTTATGGCTTCTTAGTGGGCTGTGTTATCTCCAACATCTGGATTCCATTTCTTTGGAGGCTCTGTGTCTTGGAATTTTTTGCCTTTTTTTTTTTTTTTCCCCTCCCCTTCTGGGAGAACATCGTGTTTATTGCGAGCCAAACTGAGGTGGACAGAATGTGCCTCTCACCCAGCCAGCCCTCTAGGGGAGATGAACTGGAGTCTTTAGCTTTGCTTTATATTTTGTGGAAGCATTACAGTGTAGTCACTTGGTGGTTTTTATGCTGCAAATGTTTTTTTAAGGACTGCTTAACTAAAGAGGTATAAAATCTTTGCATCCTTGAGAACTGGTAAAGAGCTAAAAAGTATTTTGCTTCCGAAAGATCTCTTCTGTTAATAACTTTATTATACTGGGAGGGGGAGGGATTTGGGGAAAGACTTTAAAAGTAGAATCATAGTGAAGACCAGGCAGTTTGACATCCTAATTCAAGGAAAAGTGCACATTGCTTTGTCTTCTCTAGGATTTCTCTTGATTTGGCCAATTCATAGATTTGGCCAATTTATAATATAAACACCATTGCAATACTCTTGGAGAAAAGGACACCAATGTGTTCCTCTTCAGGAACTTACAATCCATGTCAAAAGCTGCTGTTAGATTAGTCTCCTGGGCTGTCACTGAAGCCAGAGAAACTTGTGTATTAGTCCCTGAGAACTGTGTCCTTTCAGTGTTAGGGAACTGCACTGGGATACTGTTGTACAGAGATGTGTGTTTGATCAGATATGAAATTATCCCCGTAAGAGAAATATCAAAGTTATTTTATATCTGTTCACAAGCTGCCTGTTGAGAATTCTGTTTTCAAATGCATGCATGTAGAATGTATAAATTTTTATTTGCGTGTTGACCTTTGAGTCTGATATTCTCTCTCACGTGCAACAAACTGAATGTGGCTGTTCAATGAGGCACGACTACCAGTAGGATCTCTCTAGTATCCCTGTGGTAAGAGAAAGGAGGAAAATTAGGTGAAGGGGCATGTAGTGGGTTTGGTTACTATTTTATCTCCTCCTGCTGAAGGTGCCAGAGTGACAGTTGTTTGTACTGCTTTCAAGTAGGTTCTCTTTAATAGTAATTTATGTAAGTAAAGGCAGAAAAAATATGGATGGAAACCTGGCCTAGGACCAGAGAACTCAGTGAGACAGGAGAACAACAGGGTATCTTTATGGTGTTAAACCCATGGAATGTTTTATCAGCAGAGGAAAAGGCGGAGTAAAGGGAGGGAAGGAGTTGAAACAAAGAGTGCAAAGGGGTTTTCATTACAGAAGAACAGAAAATTCGTAAAGTAACAAATCCCTGTATTCCTTATTTTTCCTGAAAGCAGCTAAGAAGAAATTACAGAAATAGAAGCTCCCATTGTAAAAGGCAGTACTTAGTGAATATCTCCTTTACTGGTTTCAGCAGGGCACACAGAGTTTCTAGGCTGAGAGCCCTGAGAAGGTCCTGTAAGCTCATGTGTTACAAGGGACTGCAGAAGTTCTGCCACTCCAGTCCCTGGACTTTTTTCCTTTTTGCCAAGGCAGCTGTGCTCTGGTATGAGGCTTGTTTACATGGCTGGGCCAGACAGATGTCCCAGATGAAGACTTGTAAACCAAACATGCTTATTTTGTATTTACTTACTACTAAAAGGCAGCTATATGCAGCAATCTGCTGCTGTGCTGATGGTTTACACTAACCTGTGTTCAGGGCATGTTGTACATGTTCTGGGTAGCGGAAACACTGAAGATAATTGTGAATATATGATTAACACTAGGATATACTCTCTGCAAGGAAACTCTGATTCTGGTTCCACAATGAACTAGGCTGTATAATGTGTCTAAACGCTTTTTTTTGCAGTACCTCTTACTCTCTCTCGTTTACTAGTGTGTTGCTGTAATCCTTGTGCTCTGTGACACCAGCCTGCTTCCGATGTTTGGTTTCTCAGGGCTTCGGAGATCCTTCTGTCACATTCAGTGCCATCTTGCTGGTGCCTCAGCACTGCTAGTTCCTTGACCAGGTGCTTGTCAGCACTCCTAAATCAGAAACAAGCACTGAGCATATTGAAACTGGAGCAGAGAAACGGGGAGGCTTAACCGCACTGCTTGTGTGTCAGATAGTTGCATCAGTGTCTGGGAAGCATCATGCATCAGCTTCATACCCTTCCTCCATTCTGTCATATCCCCGAGCCTGGCCTGGATGGAAGCAGTCAGAGCATAAAAGCAAGCCGCCCTGCTGCTGCACAGGAGTTATTTTCTTGAAGCTGAATGAGCTCTCCAGCACATCAGGCTTTCTCTCGTGCTAAGCAGATCAGCTGGTTGTGCTTTCCCTGGTGGCATCTTGTTGCCTATCTGAATCTCATGTTCCCGCCTGTATGGGTAGAGAAGCAACAGAGTCCCGGCGTAGCCCCATCTGTCAGGGTCTCTGGGTGTACGATAACAGGTGATTTGTTTTCCTTTCTCCCCCTGTTTTAATGAGAAAAGGAGCTGATTCTCTTTCTTAATGGGTAAGGCTGAGCTCCTGCAGCACAGGGCTGATCCGTGTTAAGTCCTTGCAGATCTCGGGAAGATGTCAGGTCCTTCAGGCAGCGCGTACTTCTTCAGTGCTTGTAAGATACAAAAAGATGATTGAAAACCCACCGTTTTGAAAGGTCTTTGAGCAAAAGACCATGTAGTTGGTGCCTCAGTTTGGAGAGAAGATTCTACATTTGGGATTCAATACTGGGCAGTCTATTTCTGTAACCAGAATAGAATTATTTCCTTTGGGCAGCAGGAGATTTTGCTAAATTGGGAAGGATATTGCATCTTCAAGGGACAGCATTTCCCTTGAAGAGCTGAATTCCATCGTTCTTATTGCAGAAGCTCTTTGCATCTGTAAAAAATGTAGGGACAAAGCTCAAGCATAGGTACGTGTAGGCACTGAAGATGCAGGTACAATCCCTATGATTTATTCACAGCCATCAAATGTGTGTCAAAATCATGTTGACAAAAATTTAGTTCTTCCACTGAAGACCCAGTACTAGTTTTGTTATGTACTTTGGACATCAGCTTCAGCACAGACCAGTCCTGTCATTCCCACTGCTGCGTTTTCTTGTTACCCTGGCCATTTCCCTCTCCTCCTGGTGAGGAGGGGCAGGGCTGTAAATCAGATTTCCTTGTTTGTTGTTTGCCCTCACAAGGGAGCAGTGTGCGCAGAGCGGACCCACGTGCAGTTCTGGGGCAGTGATGGTTAATGAATGCTCTGTTGCATGATGAGGGCAGCCCCTCTGGCTGTGCAGCCACAAATCCTCCTAATAATGCTGGGTGTCGACAAGGTCAGGAGGTCACCACAGGCTGGTATATATCAAGCTTCACCAGAAAAATGCAACTTTAGCTGAGCTGAGCATTTCCCGGTGGCGCCAGCCTTTCCGAGCCCTCATAAAAGGACTGTCTGCAGCCATCTACTGCTGAGTAATAACAGCCACCATCAGGCCCCTAAAATTATAAGGACAAATTAAATTGGCCCTTTCCATATTGTGTGGGACTTAAACACATGTTCCTTTGCTTGTTACAGTAATAGCAGGAAGCTGTGTGCAGGGTTTTACAACTAGAAGCACTATGCTGAAGAAATTCACAGTTAAAGCTGTTGGTAGCAGATTTGGGCAAATTTCAGTGGAAATGCTTTTTGCTTCATGTCATGCTTTCTAACACATAATAATAATAATTCTTTGTTCTCTTTCCACAGAGTGTTCATTCTAAGATCTCAAAATAACTTAGGAATGTTAAAAAAAAAAAAGCCAAGAAAATATTATCACTATCTCACAAATTGAATTGTCTGACAGAGAGATTAAAGCAATAGGACAGTTTGGAGAATAGAATTAAAGTTAATGCTCTGGCCCTTCCTCTGCTACCCAAACTGGGATTAAAACCCAAGAGTCCTTTTCCACAGATCATCATCCTCCTCATCTTCTGGATTAAATGTTTTTCACGTGATAGATGTGTTCGGAATACAATTTATCAAAATAGTAGTAACTGATTGACTGATCAAGTACATACAGCATGACAGTCATTGTAAGATTGAGACGTTAGTATACCAAATTTGGAAAATCATAGGAGTAACTCTTTTGGAAATTTGAAACCAAAATTTAGTAGAATTATATCAGATGGTAGCATTTATATTGTGGCGGTGATTCATTAGCATTCTGTACTAGGGAGATAGTTGCTAGATTCTTTAAGGTGGTGCAGTAATTCCATAAACGAGGGCTCTTGCACTTTCCTCAGAAGACCGTGATCGTGGTATACGTACAGACCTGCTGTCAGCATAAGGAAATGAGCTAGAGCATTTCTACACATGGCTGGGGTAGATTAGGGACAGTAGCAACCTAGATGCAGGACACAGATTGTGTTCCGATACTCCTTAGATATGCAGATTGTCCCAATAAATAAAAATCCTAAGAAGAGGTAGTCTGTGGGCCTGACTGGTACAATGCAAGTTACAAGTCCACGGGCCTCAGAGGGAGAGAAGGTGAGCAGCAGAGGCCTGGCCTGACCCCGTTGCTTGGAAGGGAGGATGCCTAAGGCACTTTCAAATGGCTGCTCTTTTCAAATGCAAGGATTAATTTTCCTGGCAGAAGAATGTTTTGGATTTTTCAGCTGATGGGAGAAGAGGCCCTTTAATACCTGGTATGATTCAGCAGCATAATTCCCTGGCGGTCTGAAGGAGTGTAAATAAGAGACTTTACTGAGTGTTTGGGGGTCTCTGAGGTCCTGCTTGAGCCTTGGTACTGAAAACAACCAGAGAGCTATTCAGTGAGATTATGGATGATGTGTCAGGCACAGTCTGGGGGAGATAGATGCACCAGGGAGCAGGAAGAACACACAGCACGGTGCACCTTGCAAGCATTCCTTCTGTGAAAAGAACACAGATGGATTTTTTCCTCAGTTGAGTGACAGCAACTGCAATCCTCTTTGCGTTTCCCCTCTCTTGTACTGAAACATCCTTTTCCAGCAGAAGAAATTCCTGGGTTTTACTGTCTGATCATTTTTCTAAGCAGTCTAAAAATCTTTCCTCTTCTCTAATTTCAAACTGTTTTCTATAAAATGCCATAAAACTAAACATGTGGATTTTTTTCCCCAGTTATTGGTGAACAAGCAAATTGGATTAAAAAGATATGAAGTGGATGGAAGAAAAGTCCTTTTTTATTTTGATGAGGTAATGACTTTGTTTCTTATAATTCTATTGCTTTTCAATGAAAGGCACATGACCAGTGGATCAGGCATCGATGCAGTGCATTGGTGTTGGTGGTCCCTCACAGACAAGGATCACCCTGCAGCTTTGTGGCTAGTTGCTTGAGCCTCTTTTGAGGCAGGTGGGTGTTGTGGTTTTGGTTGGACACCAAAGCTTCATAGAGGCAGGTGATTAGCTTCAGCCCGTATACAATTTCTGGGTAAATATCACTTAGTTTTTGCCACAAAATAATCTCACCTTCAGGTACAACTAGCATTGCTAAAGGGATGGAGTAAAAATGCAGTCTAATTTGGATCTCACAGTGCATACCTGAGAGTGGAAGATGAGATGTCTCCTGGCTTGGTCATCAGCAATAAATTGTTAGCTAATTGTATTAGCAAGCTGGCTGATGACAGGAGTGGTGTTAGGTAAGCCAGAAAATACAGCTTGAGTTTCAGGCTTGACTTTCTGAGCCTGTTGTATGGCAAGTATGTGCTTTAAAGGCCAGAGTAGAGTATTGTGTATTTTAATTTATCTTGTTTGGCTTTTATTCATTGTCTTTGTCTCTGTACCTAGTAGTGGAGGTGTCTTTGTTCTCCCCAAGTGTCAAGCACAACGTGTTACATTAGGGGCACATGCTACATTTATTTGTCTCTCTCTTCACTTAAAGTGCAGTTTTTGTTACAATGAGTCTTTTACATAATTTCCTACAGATTCCTAGCCAGTGCATGACCTGTGTAAAGTTTCAAGCTTATAGAGAGCATATAGTTGGGAAAACAGCTCCTGTTCCTATCAAAGTGTATGATTACTATGAGCCAGGTATGTGCCTGTTTGATTTTTGCCAGCGTTAGAGCTCTAGACGTAAGACTCAGTTGTGATTTTTCATTCTTGCTGGCCTGCAGCTTTTGAAGCAACTCGTTTCTACAACGTGAGTGAAAACAGTCCCTTGGCTCGGGAGCTCTGCGATGGGCCAACGTGCAATGAGGTGGAAAGCTCAGCCAGCCAATGGGTTGGTAAGTTGCACCAAAGCCAAGCAGATTTTTTGGAAAAAGGGAGCCTACAGACATACTTTCCAGGAGTTCAGAACTCACAATTATATTTAGAAAAATGCTCTATTGCACTATCTGTGTTAGTGGAGGTTTTACAAAGGTTTGTGGGATAGCAGTATGAAACTTCTGACAGCCAGACCAACGTAGTCTGCTCTTCAGTCACCAAAGTGACTATTACTTGCCTCAGAGGCAAGATATAACGTATGATTCTGGAAGAACCTGCACAAGGTGAGGTGTATTAATAAACATGAAGATAAAAACTCTTTAAAGTGCAGTTTTGTTTTCTTTCTCTGAAGTATCTTGCAATAGAGTTTCACAATTAACTGTAGGAAGATTGAGCAATTTCATGCATCAGTGAAAGGAATAACTTTCCCCAGAAACTGTATGTTCCTTTCTATCCTCTGTGCCTTACAAAAAACTTGCTTTATCCTATATCTGGAACTGCTGCAATATGATTATTTCAGAAAGACAGCTTTCTTCCCAGAGCTTTTTATTCTACCAAGGCTGTAAATTCCTATGAGAAGCCTGAGGGGATTCAACATGAAAATGTACATCAGAGAAATAGAAGAAAATTGACACTCCATCTTCCCCTTCCCCATGCGATGTAAAAATACTGCTTTGGATGTTTTTGTTTGCTTTTCAGGTTTTGTTCACTCTGGACCGTGCAATAACATTTTTGGCTGCTTGGAGGATGAGTATTTTGAGCAGTGCATGTGTTCGCGAGACTGTGGCTACGATGGGGAGCCGGTGTGTGGATCCGATGGACAGATTTACCCGAACCATTGCCAGATGGAAGTAGCATCGTGCAGGAATAATACAAGGATAGAACAGATGCCCATGTCTCAATGTTCTGCGTGTAGGTTTCATTCAGTTCACTTTTCTGCTATGATCTAGTTGCAGAACACTATAAATCCTCGTCTAAGCAAATAATAATTACATACACGTTGTAGGGGAAAAAAGGACAATTCACAAGCTTCTAGGTATTATTTTGCTATTCTCACTACAGGGGATTAAATTATAAGAGCAGCTGCCTTCCTGCTTAGATCAGAATAACTGTTTTTGTGTTCTCGTGAATACATGTTTTACCAATCAGAATGAACTTCAGAGGAAATTAGTCGTACTGTTTTATCTGAAGTGAATAATCCTACATAAAAATGACATCCATGAAATGTAACTTTCTCTGGAGATTCTGCATGGGCTTTCAAGATGTGCAGTGTAGTAGCTCAGCGAACAGAGTATGCCACCTCTGGAAATGCAAACATTTTCTGGAAATTCATTAACAAATTTTATGACCAGTGCATTTATTTTTCCTTTTGTATACAGCCAAGAATTTGCCAGAAGAAAGGGAGACACACTCCCACACAGTTGAGCAACCTGGTGTTCAACAGACTCCAGCAGGTAGTACCATACCTTTGCATTTATCCAAGACCTTTTTCTTTAGCAAGGTTAAAGCTTATCCTATCACTGTATAAAAGTATATGTGGCTCTTAAGCGTGTTTAAGTAAAGATGCTGAATTTCTTCATCTTTTCTAAAAGACAGAACATTCAGAACTCAGAAAAAATGAAGAGGTCATGGAAACTTAGGATGATAGCTATTCACCAACAGACTAGCTCTTCTAGTCCTTTTCCTTGCAGGAAATCTTGCGTGATACCTGCTCTATTCAGTGCACATGCAAGATTTGGGTAATTGTTCATCAGGAGTGGGCAAGTGACCCTCCTGTTTTCTCAGCCTTGGTATGTTTGAACAACACACACTCTGTCATCTGTTCTTCAACATTAAACTGGAAATTTCACATTTAAATCCAGGCTGATGTAATGTGTTTCAACAAACAACTGAACAGGACCTGACAACAGACCAAACCATTGCAAGAGCTAGAATCCAGGTGGATTAACTTTGTCTCTAGCAGTTCTGTGCAAAAATTGAGCTGGCAGTCTTGATTCTCTCAGAGCTGCTGTTTGGAATAAAGGGCCTTAGTGAGCCAAAAGGTCAGTAGATGGAATAGCCAGGAATCTGGCTGCTCATTTTATTTGGTGCTTGTATTCATACACTTTTTTCCAAGACTCATGTCGAACTTGCTCATGGCTCACAATAAATCTCACCAAGAAGCAGTGGAGGGTCAATAGAATAGTTTGTTTCATGCTGTTTCTAGTAAATAAACTGGACTAGATTTTTCCTGGCTGCTTTCCACTCATTAATTTTCCCCTGGCCTCTAACTTTCCTAACAAATCGGTAAAGACTCTGTGCCTTCTCATGTCCTTGTGCACCAGAGTTCAGGCTAGCATATGTGCAACATGAGAGACACCATCTTGTTCTTTGCCCTTCCTCTGCTCTGCAGAAATTGATGGACAGTTTTCTGATGAAGGTGTAAAAGCATGGTGAATATTCCATCGTGACTGTTTCTATAGGTCATTAGTCTTACAGTGTTTACACAGAATCACAGAATGGTCGGGATTGGAAGGAACCTCTGTGGGTCACCCAGTCCAAGGCCCCTGCCGAAGCAGGGTCGCCTACAGCAGGCTGCGCAGGACCTTGTCCAGGCGGGTCTGGAATATCTCCAGAGAAGTTTAATGTCTCTCCTGTTTTCCCTCCCTTTTTTTCTGGACTTAGTGTGACTATATGTATATATATCAGATTGCTTCCTGTTGGAATAGCTGAAATGAATGCTTGTTGCCTTTTATTCTGTGCAAATGCTATGTACTCAGCATGGAAACTCTGTTTGCAATCTGAACCCTTCAAAGCAACATTCCCAAACTGCTCTGTAGGGCACTGCTGGTATGCAAGGCCATGCTAAGTGTTTTGCTGCTGGTCTACAAAACGGGGCTGCAGTTACATTATTTTCAAATAAAAATTTGATAGTAAACATATGGTTACCTGGGAAAAAAATTGTGGAACTTGATGGTAGTCCACAATCCAAATATTTTCAGAACAGTGTTTCTGAAATAATCTACTTTAAAGTATCTGGCTAAGAAAAATAACCCTCAGGTTTCTGTTCTAAACAGACAAAAGCAATGTTGGCTTAGTGGGCTTATCAATAAGAGCAAAAGTGGAAATTCTGATTTATTTTGTGTGTGTGGCATTTTTATACAGATGTTACATTAACAAACCTGTATGCCATAAGGGTGTGTTTGTCAAAGCACAAGCATTTAGAGTTGGCTTTGTTCTAGGATCTGTGAGTGTTCGAGTTGAGAGCCTCCTGGAAGGCAGATACTCCTCTGAACTGAGCTGTCCAAGCAGCCATGGCAGAGTGAGCATTCAGAAATAAAACTGACTAAATCCTGCATCAGGAAAAGCGCCCAGCATGTGATTTTCATTAATCCTCTAGGCTCCTCTCAGGTCAGCCACACGGTACATGAATCAAAGTTTAACAAATGAATGAATCCCTCCTTACACACGGGTCTTATTTGGACTCACTGGTTTGTTAGCACTGAAGCATGTGATTGGTTTAAGTCGGCTCAGGTGCTCTGGGTTTCTAGTGAAGGTTCTGATGAGCCATGTGTAAATCTGTGATTTCCTAAAAGGATGCAAAACTCCAGGAGCCAAATCAAGCTTAGGGCAGGTTGGTGAAACTGCCTCAGTGTGTTAATCTTCAGGAAATACCATTTTCTTGGAGAACCGCGTGGTGTTTATATTGTCTGAAATCCTTCTGCATTTGCCATATGACTTGTGCAGGCTCGGCTTGGTTTGATCGATGCTTTCGTTGTTAGCTCTTGTCTATGTTACCCCAGCAATGGAAACGATGAGAGCCAGCTTCCTTCCAGCAAACAGTGGGGAACTTCAAAATGTGTTCGGGCTCACTCTGGCGAGCAGGCTTGCACTGTAGTTCTATATACACCAGTGAGTTTGCTAGAATAAACAACAGCTTTCGAGTTATGCTACTCAGAGTAAGCAATTGTATATAGAAGTTCCTGAAAAATCAGGGTGCAGTGCTTCTTGCAGCACCTAGCTATTGTCAAAGCACTTTAAAATGCTTTTCAAAGTCTGCAGCAGATGATGCAGCAAGTGAGGCAGAATGGCTGAGGTTTGCTCTTAAAACTGTAGCCTGTTCTTGTACAGATGGGTAGATCTGCTTCGCACCTTTAGAAATATTCTCTTGGCTGAGAGGGAAGTGTTCGGGGTGACAGGACTCAACTGAAGTGAAAGCCAAGGAGGGGCAGTCATGGCTGAATCCCCTTCCTCAGCTGTTCTCACAGGTGAATTGCTGAGACTCAGAGGGATGGAACAGGTTTTTGATGAGTAGCATGGACCCACCTCTGCCTCTAAGCCTTGAAGCTCTGCCAGTATGGTTTCACAGCCTGTTCCAGCCATAGTTGTTTGGACTGAAAGCTCCTGGAGCAGGATTTTGGTTGCTAACTGGACTGTCAGTATCTCGAGTGCCTTTCTGACTGTGGCTTTCCTGAGAATCGTTGTCATACTAGGCTACAAAAAGATGAGTGGATTTCAGAGCCTCAGGAATCCTCGGTAGCTCTGATACCATCTCTCTGATGAAGTGGTGCTTTGCTTCCATAGATCATTAAGGCTCTTCTGAAATTGCCTAGATCTTCTCTACCAAAAGTGCTAAACGGGTAGCCGACAGTGGTGGAAGACAGTATGTTGATGTCATGGTAATGTTGTGATTCTACACATGTTTGGTGGAAGAGCAGTGTCCAGGTGTGGTGCAGCGGTCCTCAGTGGTGTCGGTGCTGCTGTGGTGTTGCCCCCTGCGCTGCTTGGAGCCGGCAGCCCACCCAGCTACAGGCTGCCTGACCCAGCAGCTCGAGCCATGCTCTTTGTACAGTTCTGCTGTAGCACTTGCAAGGGCTGGTAGCTGGAAGAAAATTCTTGGTGGAATTATGATACTTTCATGTGGTGGTGGTGGTACTATTTTTTAAAAAAATTAAATGCCATCACCCATCACTAGCTCCTAACAGGAACATCAGAGCGAACTCTGCTTCCAGGTGGAGTCAACGCGCAGCGCTCCCTGGCAGCCGCATTATTCGCAGAACTGCAGTGCTTTTAGGACTGATTGAACGGGCAGCAGGCCATTTTTCCTTTCACCCCATCGGTGTTCAGCAAACATTGGCTTAGGCACAAACATTTGGAGATGGGGGAGTGGTTTGTGTGCAACAGGAAATGTCGGCCTTTCGTCTTTGCTTTGACTCCAGTGGTGCATTCCTGGGAAGAGCGAGGTCTGTGATGTTAATTCTGTCCCTGGTGGACAGCAATCATCCATTCATAGAACGAGCTCATGATCTGGCAGATGCTCACATGGAGAAGTCCAAGAAGAAGTGAACACAGAGACTGACTCCGCTTTCAGGCAAGCGTTCCCTTACCTAGGGCTAAGCCTGTTGCTGGGAGGATGTGGGAGGCATCAGGGAAGAGCCTTCAGATATTTTATTTCCAGAGAATAAACACTTTCAAAGACCTTGATGAGTGTTCGTCTTAAATAAAGCCAATTTTGCAGGGGAGGGAAGGAGGGGGATTTTTCCTCCCTGCAACAACTGTGTTTCAGTGATTGCTTTGGTTTGGATTAGAGCTGTGTATACTGAAAGCAAACAGGAAAGATGGACAGCTGAGCTGGCTCGAGGAACAGTTTAGAAAACAGGGACCTACTGGTGTTCCTAGAAGTTTTATCTTGCACTCTTACCCTCTGAACAGTGAGCAATCACCCAGCATAGAGAGGCAGAGCCTGTTTTAAGTGAGATATGCACTGAGTGACCGACCTGCCAATGTCTTAGTGCAGACTGGAGTGAACGCACGGAGGATAAACCCATGTGCCTGCCTGTGATGTGAACGTTCCTACCTTAAACAATGGAAGGTTCTCAGTAGTATGTGGCTGTGCTAAAGCAGACATAGCTACTGCTATTTAAGGCTGAGGGAGAAGCAAATGACTTTGATGTAGGCTTCTGGCCTATTGTGCCAAAATTTTCATTCTTCTTGGGTTGAAAGGAAATCTGGCTGCTTACACTGATCTTTTTCGTGAAATGCACCAAGTAAACTGCTCCATCGCGCTCTGCCCTCTAGCTTTGTAACTTGCTTTTATAAAATGATGCCTAAAAGAGCACAAACGTTTCACATCTTCATATAGACTGGTCTCTTCTTAACTGAGGTATGTGGCTTAGACCTAGTCAAAGGAGAGAGGTGTATTTTCAGGGTGCAGAGTAACTCATCTGTGACACCTGGTGATCCCAGAGATACCTCTTACTTTTACCTTACTATGCAGGTCTCAGGGTGAACTCGTTCCTAACTGAAGTACCTCAGTTAATTAGATACTTTAAAATGAGACTTTGAGGTTTTTCCAAATTACATGGCCCTTTTTGCCAGTGCCCAGGTCTCAGACTGGGAAATTGAAAACTCTGATTTACAGCAGCTTTTCTCCTTGCATGTGAATCTAAGCATGCCCGAGGATGTCCTTTGACGTGTAAGCACTCGTTCAGCCCCTGATTTGCCTCCCTGATTAAAATTCCTTTCCGCTTACACCATTCCCCTTCTTTGTGATGCAATATGTGATGCCAAAAAGCAGTTTCTTTGGCTAAAGCACAACCTGAGACTCTGGTTTCCTTCCCAGCAGAGGAAGGCCCTCCGCCACAGACAGATCTGTCTTACTACTCCTATGAATATGACCCAGACCCCTATGCCTCAGAAGCTGACGTTTTTGAGATCGTGGCAGAACTGACAACAGCAAGCACGTTAAAAGAAGTGGACAAGATTCAGGAAGAAGTGACCACGGTAGAATGGTGAGCAGGGGATCATACATCTGGTTCATAGTAAATCATGTCTTGGGTCAAATGTATTCAGTTCCTTGAAAGGGGCATTCTTACACCTGACTTGCTAACCTCTTTAGCAAGGAATCGGCAGGAACAAGGTCTTGCTGGCGCAGCATATAAGAGTCTTTGTGACCCGAATGTCTTCATCTCCAGCAGAATAAAAAGTGACCTTTTAAGCTTTTCTCTGCCCAGCCCCAGTGATGTTTCACAAAGATATGTAAAGGAAAAGTGACTTTTCTTCATTATGGTCTCTTTTCAACAGAAATATATAATTTAAATGAAGAGAAGAGGCTCGGAATCAACTCCCGTATGAGTTTGTTCCTACAGACGACCTGCTGCAGAACAGAAACCGAACGATGACTACTTCCTGATGCACTCAGAACTGTACGCTTTGCTGCCCCGCAGGGGGGGATCTGGAGCGCTAAGGGGGGACACTCAGCGTTATTTTTCTGTCAGTTTTCCTGCCTTTTGTGCATCCTCTTTGGAGTACTTCCAAGGATGGGAGACCAATATGCTGTGCCCTCTAGGTGAGAGAAATAGGGGCTGGAATTCAAACTTATAGACCATTTCAAAGTGTTTTCTCTACTATCAGGATACTGCAAATGCCATTTCCTAGCTACATTTAGAAGCTAAGTCCAGACCTTGTGCTTAGCTGAACTGCTGTTTGAGGAAAGATGGCTGAGAAGTTTTCTTTCAAATTACAATAATAAAAATCAGTGTGTTTTGCTAATTATGACATAGCAAGAGGCTAATCTTCCCAGCCCGAAAGTCTGCTGCACTCACAACAATGTCCCACAAGAGGAAAAACTTCCCTAGAGTCTCTGTGTTCAGGGAAGTTGTTGGGAGGTACATTTTACAAGAGAACACCGAAATCCACTGCCAGGGCTGAAAGGTCTGACTGTCCACCACGTGGCTGCAGGCTTCAGGTGGGGAGTTTGCTAGCCATAGCAGTGGCAAGGATTAGGTGGGTGAGCTCTCTTCGTGTTGCACTATGTGCTGATGAGGGCTGCTTGCAGCCTTCTCAGCCCCTTTCCTCCTTGTAACCCTGGCATGAAAATAAAGCTGACCCAAGGCGCAGTCCTTTTAAACGCTTGCCTGGCTTCACCAGTTGCTTTTATTCTGCTCCCACTAGGATCCCCATACAGTGGTTGTTTTGGATATGGTAATCTATGCAGAGGCTCTGGGTTTGCTGGCCAGTACGAATTGCTGGTGTCGGAGGCTGGACTCCCTTAGACTGACCTGCCCCAAGCAATGTGGTAAAACTAAAAACAAAAGCGTTGTGTTTCCAGAAGTGCAGGAGCCAAGATGTTTTGGTTTCCCTTCCTGCCTGGAGCAGCATTGTTCTCTTTGGAGGAGTTAGATGCAATTGCCTCTTGCAAAATAGCATTAATATTTTATCTTCCCACTTCTATTGTTACCAGGACCCAGAGTGGGGTGGAAACTCCTTTTGGGGGTGTTTATTGATGAATGGAAACAGGAAAAAGCCCAGCTCCATTCATTTTTAGGGCTTGTTTACACAGGAACCATGACAAGAATATATCCCAGTATAGACATTCCATTCCAGAATAAAGGCAATTTTATTCCAGAAAAATGTCCACATGGGGACAAAACGGGAGGTATCCCAGAAGCTGGGCATGTGTAGTTTCCAGTCCTTTTTTTCTGGGGCCAGATATTTGCAGAATGTAGTTGACATGGTGAAGGTCTGGGTCTCGAAGTTCCCAGAAATTTCAGAAGTGCTTTGTTGGAAGGTTTCCAAGCCTTCCTTCGTGGCTGCTCTCAGCTCTCCTCACAGGATCTTGACGTGGCTGCTGCCCATATGTACCCACTGCTTCTCAGCAGAGGTTTTTGTCACGTCTCTTCAGTGTGCGTGAACAGACCATGTCCTCACTGTGTCCACGCAGCACAGGGGAAACACTGGCGGCTGCATTCCTGTCTGGCAGGTAAATAAATACCTTTAAACTAAATTCCATCTCCAGCAACTGGCCTGGCAGCCACTGGCTATTGTGTACACACACGGGACTGAGTCAATATTTATCCCCTGGGTAAATAACAGACCTAGTGTGAACTGCAACAAGAGGTTGGTTTTTTTCTTTTCTAAATATCAAAGCTGCACAATACAAACCCTGCTGTTTGCTGGTTCCAGCCTCAGCTGTTTAATGCTTTGAGTCTGGGAGAATGAGACTTTTAGTCACCTTGATAATGTCTAGGCAACTAGCTTCCCACAGAAGATGGGGCCTGTTCTGGATTCTTTAGCCTCCTGTCCTCTGTCCATTTCTGGCTTTAGTTTCCTTGTCTCGTCCATTGTATGCTTTTGGATAGATATTTGAAGTCATTTTATATTGCTTGGTCCTCTCATAGATCCTTGGGTAGTCAGACAGCATCACTGGTGGGGACAAGGAGATGAAGGTAGGGAGTTTCAGCCCAGTGTTACAGCCTCAAGTTGCGTCAGGAGGTTTAGGTTGGATATTAGGAAAAATTTCTTTACTGGAAGAGTGGTCAGGCATTGGAATAAGCTGCCCAGGGAAGTGTGGAGTCCCCATCCCTGGAGGGGTTCAAAAATGTAGATATGGCATTTTGGGCCATGATTTAGTAGGCATGGTAGTGTTGGGTTGACAGTTGGACTTGATGATTTTAGAGGTCTTTTCCAACCTTAATGATTCTGTGATTCTATTACACCTGACTTCACTTTCCTCAGGCTCTGGTATGTGTAATATACCAACTCTAGATGCAGACATCTCCCCATCGTTGCCAGCTAAATAATTCCTCCTGGTGGGGCCAGCCCAACAATCATGGCCATCTTCTGTGGGGTCTTGGTGTGCTAGTGCACTCATCTGCTTCAGGCAGAGGGGTCTTGCTTCTATTTTACAATTAGAAATAAAGCCAGAGAGACGTGGACCCTCAGAAGGCCAAAGGCAGAGCAGCCTTAGCATCCTTAAACAGAGGCAGAACAGGACAGTGCATGTGAGGCAATGTGCCAGGGTTTCTGGGTCCTGGAGCCCGACTTCACCCCCAGTGCTTCTTCACAGCTTTGGCACTTTCAGGGAAATCACTAGTCCGTCTGCTCTTGGCAGTCTCCGCCTCCCCCTGGTCTTGCCACACCAAACTAGCTCCTCTCTGTAGTTTAAAAAAAAAAGGTCATTTTATTTAAGGAATTGAATAAAGGAACCTGCAATTACACAGCTGTGGTTGACTTTTCTTCCCTATTGCAGGAGTAAAGGAGCAGGTCTCTGCCCTCTTCTCCACCCCAACTGATAGTCCCTCTGTCCATAGCTTTCCCCTGTCCCAGACTTGTTGTTCATGTTTCTTGTAATCATCATTAATTCTTATCTAGGAAAAAAATTTTCATAGTTTTTTTTTTTTTTTCCATTCTTCAAAATCCTGCTTGGAGTACAGAAACTCCTTAGGAGTAGGTCCATGAGAACCACTGGACACAGCATAGCCTTGTCGGACTCAATGTTATTCATAGGCTTTGGCCCAGTTCTGACTCTGAAGCTTATCAGTCACACCCCCCTCCCTGAGAACACAAGGACATCTCAGCGCTGAAAACTCAGGCTCCAATTTTATGAAGACAAGCCAACTATAGTTTAGAGATAAGGAATTGGTTGGGTTTGGTTTTTTTTTCTTTTTTTCACCAAGGAAGAGACCAACTCTGTGGTGGAAAGCCAGCAAGGACAGCAAACCTACTGCAGCTTTGGGCTTTGAATTGTTTCTGGCTTAGAGACATTTGCCTCTCTGACAGAGAGATGCTCCTGCTTTCCTTTCTCTAATGGTCCCTCACTGCAGAAGGAGAAAAGTGCCAGTGGGTTTGTAAGACAGAGATTCCTACTTACTTCAAGTTGTGTTACTGAATAGCTGCAGCAGTGCTAGTTATCAGTGATTTTTGCTTGCAACCCTTTCAATGAAATTAATATTTATATGTTTGTAACTGTACATTATGCAGAGTAATCGTTACCATGGTATTTATTTTAAAACAATAGTTCCCTTGTTCTTTCTTGTCCAAGTGTTTTGGTCTTGCCTGTTTCCCTCCCTCTTAATCAGCCTCAGTAGAAAACAAATACCAGAAGAATGTTCAGCTTGCTTGAAAAACGTCATTGAAACAACAGCACTTGCTTTGCTGACATCAACTACTGACATTTAATGCACAATAACCTGGTTTTCATTATTGCAAATAGATCATCTATTTAGAAAAACCTCAGCTCAGGTTGGGTTTTGGGGCCGGGTTTTGGGTTTTTTTAGTTCTTGCTATTTCTGACTGAGTGGGAACAGCCCTAGCTATGCCAGATCTGTGCTCAGTAGCTGGCACGTCCACTGCACCCCTAGGAGATAGGCTCTAGTTTTTCACCTACATTTCACCCCCGCGCATACATGTACACACAAACAGTTTTATGACCCTTTTTGTTTTGTTCACACAAATCTTAGCAAGTCAGAATCCAGAAAAGGGCTTATTTTAGACTCTGGTAAATATTTTATTAAAAGCTGATTTTAAGACAATCGTGTTTGCCTCTTCTTATTCATATTGTAGGCTGTACTTTTGTTTGACCACAGGTTATGGTGAGGACAGAAGTCATGTCTGTACCAGTAAAACTAAAGAATTCAGGAACTCCAAGGAGGCTTATCACTCGTTTTCTACCTTGCTGCTTACTGGGATATGCCCTAGTTGCGCCTGAGAGATGAGCTGGCTGCATTTTGTCAGGTTTGCAACAGGTTCCAATAAACAACAGGCTTGGTCACATGTTCCATAAGAAACAGCTCTTGAATTGTGTGTGACACTACACAAAAGAAGGGTGCAGTTCTAGAGTGAGGGTTTTCTTAATTACTTCTTTCAATATTTCCCATCAAGAGACATAATAATCTTTTTAAAAATCCATTCATACAATTTTTGCCCCAAAGAAATTATGGATGCCATAAATAGGGATGAGCGAATGGGATTTTTACACTTGTTACCAGCAATGAGCTGATATTACTGTGGTGTTGCTTATTTGTCAAGCCAAGAATGTATTTGCTAGAAAAGCCAGTGCTTTACATTCTCTTGACAGAATATTTTAGTTCAGGAGAGTACCTTTCACATAGGTACCTCCTAGTACTTTTGAAATGTTTAGAAATTTGGTTTTGCAAGCGCCTGTTCTTTTTCAGTTTTAGGTGAAGGGATTATGCATTCAAGGACAGCAAGCAAGTCAGTAGCAGAAAAAGAAACAGAACACAAATAGCCATCAGTCTGCAAGATGTAGGTGTATTGGCAAGAGCATCCCTGGGAATATGTGACCAGATGTGAAGTTGCATGCGGTGTCCCAGTAACAGATCCATACATGTTCAGCTCTCCACATCTTGACTGGACTCCTCACCTCTCAAAGAATCCCATGGCCCAGGTTTATTCAGTTTTAGCTGTGCAGGCAGGAGAAAGGACTTGTCTTCTGGGAAATACTGCTCACTGCTCTGGATGAAACTTGTGGGATCCCAGACTTGTCTTCATCTCATCCCCGATGCACGTTTTGAGTGCCTTGGGAGCAGGGAGCTGGGATGGAGGCTTACACCAGTGAATCTTTGGAATCTTTCTGAGGGAGTGTTTCCTTGGAGGTTTTTAGGGATGTGGTGTTTTGTTTTCGGTGACTGTAGAATCTCCTCCTCACCTTATCCCTGAAGTCTTCAGAAACGTAGTAGTAGACAAAGGGATCAGCGCAGCTGTTGAAGGTACTGATGGCCAGGCTTACCATGTAGCTGATGTACAGGTTGCCATACAGCTTGGAGTTATAGCTGGAGTAATGAACAAGGAGGAGAACGTTGCTGGGTGTGTAGAAGGCCACAAGCGTGAACAGCACGAGCGCTGTAAGCTTGATAGCGTAGGCGTACCGCTTCCCACTGCCCAGGAGGGCTTGCAATACCGAGCAGTAGCTGAACAGCATCACTGCCAGAGGAGCGAGGAAAGCACAGGCAATCAGGCAGATGAAGTAGTAGAAGTAATACCTGTCATCCTCGTGCCTGGGGAGAACATCGTGGCAGAGAGTGGCATCTGCCCCGTACAGGGGATACGACTGCTGCTGCAGAGTCAGGGGCAGGGTGAGGACAGCAGCACAGAGCCAAATGGCCGTGCAGGTGCAGGCAGCAAAGGCAGGGGTGCGGAAGGAACGTGAAAAGAAAGGATGCACCACAGCCAGATACCGGTCGACGCTGATGCAGGAAAGCAGCAGCACTGAGCAGTACATGTTCCCGTAGAAGAAAGCCGTGGTGAGCCGGCACAGGCCTTCTCCAAAGAGCCAGTTGTTCCCCAGGAAATAGTAGAAAATCTTGAAGGGCAGCACCGATATGAGCAGCAGGTCTGCTGCAGCCAGGTTCATCAGAAAGACAGTGGAGGTCAGCTTCTCGGCCCTGGTGGCCAGGACCCACAGGGCCAGCCCGTTTGAAGGCAGCCCCACGAGGAAGACGAGGGTGTAGAGGCAGGGGATGAGCCGCACCGTGACCACGCTGCCCAGCTGAGAGCGTGTGGCCTCGTGTATCAACAGGTACGTGACGTTGTTTATCGTTGCCTTTTCCCCGGGGATGGCTCGGGGACACGGTGTGATTTCTGGTGTCGTTACCTGCTCGTCGGTGCTGTTCTGAGAGTAATCTGTCAGATAAACACAGTCTGTTACTTGCTGTTTGCGCAGTTACCCTTGTCCTTGGCAGAGCAGGCTGCATACATAACGCTACCCCAAAGGCTACGGTTTTACATTTTACATTGGGGTCCCTAGAAGTGGGAGAATTCTGTGAAATGCTGTTGTGTGATGGGCAGGAAAAGCTGGCAAACAGAATTAGTGTGCGGGAGTAACCATCAGCAGCCTTACGGAAAATTTACACGATTCCTCTCTCGTGTGGTTTCCCACAGCTCACAAACGATTGCTGTGTTGTACAACTATCAGCAGGCCTGGAGAACCAGAGAGCAATTCCCCTGCCCGGCTTTCAAAGGAATCCTAAGATCTGTGGCCAGTCCAGGGTAAATCATGGCTGTGGGAGTCACTTTTAGCTAAAGATTTTGTTTTCAAGCGCTCTCTGCTTTATTTCTCTGATTTTTCTTTCTATTTTCTTCCACCCCAGTTTCTATCACCTTCTATTACCTCCTGCTTCAATTAGAGTATGCACGAATCTCAATTAGAGCGCGCTGCCATGTGATAGCTTTAAAAAATGAGTTTTCAGGGATCTTACAAGGGTACTGAGTATCCAAGACTTTAAGAAGAAGCAATTTTTCATGCAAAGATGCACACTCACCATCGTAGTCTGGAGAGGCCAGGCAGAGTCCCCAAAAGGCGCAGCACAGCACAAGCCCGTGTGACAGCCGTCCGTTCCCGAGGGTCTCCATCCTGGGGCAGGACCCGACAGCGCACTGCTGTGCTCGGAGCCGTGCGGGAAAGGCAGTGCTAGTGACCCTGCTTACGCATTTCCTTCTGTTAGTCCTTAACTCACGGAAGCACCAGGCTTATCCCATGAAGGATGAGGCATATGAGGGGCTGTCACGACATGCACGAGTCTGCGTTGCCCAAGCAGAGCTCGGCCCCAGTGTCAGACGTGGGACTGGGAGGGGCATACGTATCCAGACCCACAGTATATTGGGGCCGTACTTCATCGTCAGCGCTAGACGATGGCATGAGTGACTCATCTGAGTCTCCTTCCGGCTCCAGAATATTCCTGGAAATAACAAACGTGGTCATATTTGATGCAGTTTGAATTTGGTTTAGAGTGTAAACTGAGCTTCTGACCTCCTACGTCAAGCATCCTTCCACCCACGAGAGACCCAAGTGGCTCTGCGTGAGATCTGAGGTCTTTCCCCACACCCTGATTCAAAGTGCTTTCCGGTAGTGCAGACTGAGCGGATACCATCCCCTCACAGAAACAGAAGTGCAGGAGAGCTGCAGATCCAGGGAAACCTCCCCAGCTCCCAGGAATTACACAGGGCTCTCGCAGCCTCTCGTTGCAGCAGTTAAGGGGTTTTAGCGTTTGCCTTGCAGCCCCCAGTTCAGGCTGGGCCTTTCAGAGTTCTGTGTCTTTATTTCTGCTCCTGCTCCCTGTCTAAACAGGGGACAAAGATCCGGCACCTTCCTTCTTGATCCCACTGCAGAGGCTGATTAGAAGTCCCGTGGGTTGGAGCTATTTGCGTTTGAAAGAATCAGCACTGGCACCAGCCTGGAGTGCCATAACATGAAAGGCCAAGTGGCGAGGTCTCACGCCTTGCGGGAGACGCTGCGCGTCCGCTGATAAACTACTGGGAACAGGGAGAGCAGCTCTGTCCAGCCGGAAAGGGGCCTGACAAGGGCGCACAGGAAGACTCTGCTGGTGGGCAGATAATGGTGAATTTCGGTCACTCTTGCCCAAGAAGAGCTGTGTTTTTCCAGAGATGTGCAGCCTCCCCTCAGTAAAACCCCACAGGGTTGAGCACTCTGTAGCGGCTTGGAGCAGCGGTGTGCTGCCACATACCTGCTGCTTATATGGAGAAGACGACTCACATAACGTTGTAAGAGGGACTGGCAGATGTTACCTGAGCCTTTAAGATCCTTTGCTGCTTGGTTGCCCCTTCTTTAACTCCTTGAGAGTGTCAGTCCCTTCCATGCCCTGCTGGAAAAGTCCCAAATCCTCTCCCGTTGCCTGCGGAAGGGCCCCAATGTGACCCAGTGGCCATCAAGTGGGTAGGCAAGCAAGGCAGGAGGCCATAGCTTGAGAGGCTGCTGGTTTTTAGGCTTTTGCTCTCCAGTCCCCATCCTGGCTCTGCGAGGGAGTAAAGACAGAAGCTGGAGTCCGGGCAGTAGGAACTGTAAATTTGGTTTGGCAACCTGAGGAGTAGCTCATTTCTTTCTCCTCAGCTTATGAATGGCCTCTTCTGTGAAGGTTGCAAATCTGAGCCTGGCTGCTGTTTGATGAGATTCTTCTATTCCAAGGAGAAAATGATCCTATTTCCTTTGCTTTCACCATATTCCCACATCCTTGTGCCGAGCGTGTCGAGAGGTGGAGTTCCACTGGCAGGGACAGGGAAGATGCAATGTTAGATGTTTTGCTTTTGTGATTCTCTCCGGATTTATGAACCATTACAGAATGACTCATGCGGCCACATATTTTCCATGCCTCAGCCAGGATCCTTTCCATGCTCTGTATGCAAAAAATTAGACATAATCAGGTTCAGATAGTGTGCAAATCACAGCCCTGCTTCCTATGGCCAGGTCTCTGGAGTGGAGCAGGGAGAGGTTACTCCTTGCTGTATCCTTCATTTTTAGATGCTGTGTGATCTTTAGTGACTGCTTTAGATGCAGAACAGCTTGCTTGAAAATTCTAATGCCAGAGGTTTGTCATGGCTCGTTAACATCTCTTTAAGTCGTGTGATCCCTGCCCTGTGGGGTAACAATTCTGTTTTAAAGTAATTCATTGAGCAATAGATCATCTCCTGGGAGAAGGCGCTCTTTTATTCCATGGCTCTGAACCCAAAAGATGTAATGCTGGAAAACAGGCTAGGGATTTTAAAGCTCAGAGGGCGGGTACAAACACCACCTGGCCTGTCCCAAACATCTTTAAGGCTTGGAAGAGCAAACTGTGGTAGGCAAATAATGGGGCTTGCTATTTCTGCTCTGCTCCAGCGGCGCCATAGAGTTCTTCAGCTGCAAGCCAGCAGGTGTGAAGACCGAAATCTCAGTGCAGCTAATACCTGCCCCAGGCTGAGCTCGGTTTGCGATGCAGACACGAGAGGCAGCTCACCATGGAGGCAGCAGCTCGGCCCTAGCGCCAGCAGCATGCAGCGTTTCCATCGGTGTCAGCACAACCTCACATTTTCCAGGAACACAATGCTGGCCCTGCCTTTCCCAGTCGCTGGCTGTGCAAGCGTCGGAGCCTTCTCAGAACCACAAGGCACAGAAAGCTTCCACCAAGCAGTGAAATAGAAACGATGGTCCTTTGAACCAGGATTCCCCCACCACAGATTTGTCTTTACACGCTCTGGCACATACAAGATAGCTTCGTGCTTTGGGCACTCTCCCTGACTTTCCCATCACTCCAGCTCCCCTTCCTCTCGTTTCGCCAGGTCTCTTACCATCACTCCGAGACTCTCTGCAGCTCCAGGGAATCTCCCCGCCTCTTCTCTGCTGCTTGTTCCACAGTTCTCCCGTTCCACTGGGATCCCACCCAGTCTTGTCCCTCGGTTATGCCACTCCTTTTGTGCTCACATGCTCCTCACTGGTTGTAAGCCTTATGCTGGTGCAATACTTTTGGGGAGACAGGGCTTTTTCAAACTACTCTTATGCTTGCTTGCAGTTTTCACTTCAGAATGTAGCAAGTCCACGTGAAGCCATTTTTCAGGAATATTTGAAGTTTATTAGCATCACTGGAACTCATTAGAGGACCTGGAACAGCTTATTTTTGTCCTTTCTCAGCAAGAAAAGGACACCAGGCTAGGGGCTACCTTGCCTGATACACACAACATCCTCCCTTTTCAGCACTGGGGCTCAGATGATTCTTTTCAGATTCATCCTTTAGCACAGGTATGGTTCAGAATTGCTAGACTTTAATTTAGTCTTTAAGCTTAATTTTGGTGAGTGGAAGGTGGAGCATACCTCTAGTTTCACTGAGGTTGAGTTGGTTTTAATCCAGAGGAATGGCTAAAGCATGAAAAAACTCAAGTCATGTTTACACACGTACTTCTAGACTACCTCTCAGTGGGTTGCAGCCCTGTCTGTCTCTCTGTACATCACTGTGATACGGAAATGTGTGAAAAAAAAACCGCCCTGAAATATTAAATACTGGATTCAGGTACTCCTTTTAGCAATTCATAATTTAATTTAGAAAACCATTAATTGTTATCCCATCCCACAAACCTGAAAGGTATTTTAAAGCTCTTTGTCGTTGCCAAAGCTGTCCACTTCCCGAGATCTCCAACTGCTCGTGGGTGATGTCAGATCTGGCTGTCCCTCCCCTTGAGCACAGGGAATGTCCTCTTTGTGAGAAGTCCAAGATCTCCGCGAGAAGACTTGTGTGAAGCAGACTGTGTCCTCTGAGACACCACTACCATCATTTTAATCAAATTATTCCATGCAATTTATGCATCAGAGGATTGTTATTAGAACAACAGTTTGTTTCCCTGTGAGCGAGTAATACGCTGTGCAGAAAGCAGAGTTGCCTTTTGTTATGGCAACGGAAGCGTTGAGAATGATGTAAAGGAAACTCCTATCAGATCTGGGTCACATCACTACAGCTTAATTTGCAAAATCTACACATTCATTTGTGGTGCAGAGCTCACAGGGAACACAGTTAAACATGTTATTACCCAGGAATTTGGGGAGGTTGAGGGAAAGGCGGGTGGAGGGTTATTTTCATGGTTGCAGTTGTATTGTCTTAACCTGTAGCAGATGTGCTTATAGATTTCCGAACTGGAATCAGTCGCTTTTCTTGAATGCCTGTTGTATTTAGCGTGCGAGTTCTTGGGGGCCAGGCCTGGACCATATTTTTGCGCCACACCTCTCATGGCAAAGGTGCTGCTAGAAATAAACCAAGCTGCAAAAAGATAACGCTTTGCTGGCACTACATGGCCTTTTCTTTTGAAACCGATTTCTGGGTATCTCTGCATGGAGCAACTCTGCCACCCCATGGGCTCCCCAGCTCCGTCCCGGCTTGGCAGCACACGCGTGTGTACGTACAGAGCTGCAGGATCTCCTGCAGCACCCTACTTGCAGGAAACTTCTTTCCCTTTTGTGCTAGCTCCTGCACTGGCTTACATCCACTTACCGTGCACTAACTTTTCAGCGTGGGTATGGTTAAAGATTTACTGCCGGCCAGAAGTGAGCTGGCACACATCGGCATCGAAGATCCTGCAGCCTGGCCTCCAACTGCTTGAAGGGAAGTTGATCCAACTTCTCAGTTGCATTTTTCCACCATTTAAAATTCAGTTTCAGGTGGAAGACAAGAAATTCTGGGGCTTATCAATAAGTTTAAATTATTTAAAACAAATTTAAGACAATGAGAGCTGCAGACTTTTAAAATCAATATTTTATTTTACTTGAATGTGCAAATAAATATAAAAAAAACTACATTCAAAGAGCTGGCAAAGCAATTACAAGCCCAAAAGCAAAGATCCTTCAAAAAAATGGAAGAACAAACTCTTGAATCAAGGTCGCGCTAGGAGATACACAGCGGTTGAGCTTAAACTCTCAGACATTAGCAAGCCCCTCTCAAACCTGCACTGCCTGCTTATTCCATTCACATCATTTGCTACTATCATTTTTGAGACAATAGCACTGTAGAGGGTGAAAGTCTTACCTAATCTGTTCAGATTATAAATTAAGGTTTACAAAATAAGGATGGTTACAAATACCTGAAGTACACTTTAAAATGGGGAGGTGGAGCAGGACGGTGCAGACGTGAGTTACCCTCCTGCACCTTGGTACACTTGGACTCAAACGCATTTTAAGCCACGAGTTGCAACCTATTTTCTAGTAAACATATTTCTGTATCACAAAACCAGAAAATTTGGCACAGTTGTCATCTCCACTGGAAGACAGCAGAGAGGCGAACAGGACTGAGGTGTGTTTTGCTGAGCTGTCTGGAAGCAAAAGGGGGGTACTGTGCTTTGCACCGAGCTTGTCCCCCTGCTCCTCCAGCCAGCCCTCCCGTAGCTACGTGGTGAGTGTCCTTAATCGCTTACCGCAAGGAGAGCAGGGGAAGAACCTTCAGATCATTGCAGGACCCAAAATTTAACAGAGACACAGACAACAAGAACATGAGTTCTTGGTGAGAAGTCCTCCGCTGGCAGTGGTTGTGCAAGTGGCCACGAATGTCAGAGACTGGCCTCCCTCCCTCCTACAGATTATTTTGCAAAAAAGACAAAGAGTCAGTACAGTTTTCTATTAAACATACCCCAAAGGCCAATTTTTTCTACTGTCAAGTGAGACAATTGCAAAACCAAATGTTGTACAGTGGAAATAACAGGACAAATCCTACAGGCTGCTACTTAGGTCTGGCAGAAATTATAACCCAAAGCCACAAAAAATATCGGGGTTGGGGGGGTTGTTACCCCAAAAGCCAGGAAGAAGTTGGAAGCAAAGCTGAGAGGAGGCTGGACCTGCCTCAAGACAACAAGTCTGTAATATGCTCCATGGACAGTGTGCTTGCCCTTGGCCCCTGAAAAACACGAGCGAAGTCACAGTGGGGTGGCAGGACAGACACAACTAAATTTTCTTGATTTTTTTCAACAGATTAATTCAGATGATTGACGTAGCGTACTGCACGGTTTGGAGTGGTTTGTTTGTTAGGTTTCATTGCAAAATAGCTTAGATAGAAGTACAGATGGTTCAGTGGAAAAGCTCGTCCACGATGGTTGTGGCTGGATCTAACACTGCCCATTACAGATTTCCATGTGTCACTGCAAACACTGTGCGGACCCAGCAGGAACAGCGAAGGAGCTGGGACGAACCCAGCGCCACAAGAGCTCCATCTGCTGCTGTTATTGATGTGGTACAAACCCAGCAGGGCCACCGAGTCCGGGCGCGCGCAAGGAAAGCGAAGCGCTTGAGAACGCAGTCTCCAGAGGCTGCCAATCAACATGCAAAATACAAAAGGGGGAAAAGAACCCCGACAGGCCAGACCTCGCGCTGGATATTCCTCCCCACGCACACGCTCCAGGCAGCTCCAGATCTGCGAAGGCAGAGTCCGCAGCAGGTTGTAAAGCTCACAGAGCAACAAGACGGGATCCGGTGCGCGTCTGCAGAGGGGCAGCTGATGGGCCTGGGCTGTCTTGCGCCGCAAAATGCTCTCTTGCCTAGCACTGCGGCTCAGAGAGTTTCTTCCCTTTAGTTCGTGCTCCAAAATACTTAGTTCATGAGTGAGAGCTAGAGCATTTAGTACGCCGTTCGCCCTTCTCTTGCTTTTGGCATTTTTCTCACCAGAGCACCAGTAACGAACACTGCATTCATTGCCTTATTAGTACACACAGATAATGAAGCAGCCCATAGAGGGGCTAGCAATCTGTGCCACGTGCTCTCAGCCCCGCCGGCACTCGGAGGTTACACTGAAGAGTTCTGCAGGCTCCAAGATGGCATAAATTCAGGAAGATAGGGAACATTAAACCCTTCAAAGTGGAAGCAGCTGCCAGCACCTGCTCAAACGCCAGCCCAGCTCCATCTCTCCAACAAAGCCACTACTGGTAGTTCGCCCAGAGCCTGACCCTCTCGCTCAGCTCTCCAGGACTGGCTGAGCCAGTGGTGGCCTAAAGCTCGGAAACTGCTAAAAAGTGTGTGGCAATGCTGACAGCCCTCTTCCCATAAAGCTTTTAAGAGTTTCTTCATGATGGCTGGAGGATTACACTGCAAGGAGACAAGTCTATGCCATATGGAAAATACATCATAATCCAAAGTAAAATGCTGTTTGGATAAATATAATTAATACATACATTGCATTCCCACCACTATTCTCAGAGTAAATGTGTTTCACCAGCAATGCTCCTACTTGTCTTGGTCCCAGGAACAAGTCTCTGCTCACGGTGAAGCTGGACGGCGACTGTACTGAACTCTGTATCTGTTCACTGGGACCCCGTGGACATTCACCGTCTCACAGGTTGTTTTACAGGGCACCATCTCCTCATCTTCGTCTCCCATTAGCCAGTCTTGAACTACATCAACTGCCTCCATGGTCACGTTCTCTTCCAGCCACCTATTGTGCCACTCTTCGAACTGCTGGTGATGCTTTAGCAGCACCATTGGCTGTACCTGAAAGCAGGACAGTAGAGATCACCGAGAGGTTTCTGGGGGAGAAGCCAAAACCCTCACCTCTTTCTATGTCTGAGATGTGCATGCTCTACAACATAACACAAACAGCAAAACAGGAAACCGCGTACCTGCATTTAGAGATCTCTATTTCTTAAAGTTTGCCACTCCCCCTTAAAATTTGCACGGTAAAGTAAAGGCTGCTAAACTAAACCAAAGTACAGAGCATTTACCAGCTCTCCTCCATGTTTCATCCAACACAGAGTAGTAACTTCTGGGTGTAGTCTGCAGGAATTCAGCCACAAGACTTCTTACTGGTACCTGTCTTTTGGCTCACATCCTCAACCTCTGCTACTGCCTGAGCTGCAGAGAGAGTAATAGGAGATGCACCTGCTTGGCTCGGCAGAGCGCTCCCCGCCTGTACATGTAATCCTCCGAGTTCATGATGAACATCATTTTGTGGGTGTTGAGCTTGAACCGGCAGTCCACGTTGCAGGCACTTTCCACCCCAATCAGCCTCTTCCAGGAGCTCTTCACTTCGCTACGCAGAGCTCTCACTTGCTTACATTGCCACTTGCGAAACTTTTTTAGGTTTCTAGAACAAAGCAAGGATTACGAAGCATGTGTCACACTTGGCTATCCATTCTCTCAAGCTAGCAGAACTGACAGCACGAGTATGAAATTTTTATTTCTGCATTTATTTTTCAGACTTTCTCCAGGATCTTCCTCCATACACTCTGACAAATAGTGAAACGGGAACAAGTTTGACCTCGAATTCCTCCCAGAGGGACTGCTTACAGTCCAACTCCATTCTAAACAGAGTGTCCTGAACAAACCTCAATGCAGCAGTCATAAACCTTTTCTTCAGCATTCTTACGCAGCGCACTGGGCTACAGCAGCCCCTTTGGACCTCAAAGACGAGTGCATTTCCCCAGAGCTGTTCGTATGGCACACCACCCAAAATCCCATATGGAGAGAGGCAGCAGTACCAGCTGCTGCAGTGCGACTCAGGAGAGGAGTGCGCTCACCTTTGCAGAAAGACCGGTTTCAGTAAGAAGCCATCATTCTGGTTGTTCGCAGCTCCTTCTACCCCAACATACTGCTCCATGTAGTTAGCCAGGTGCTACAGGAGACAAATTTCAAGTCAGATTTCACTCTCATCAAGACAAATGTCACTGCAAAGAACTAGTTTATTTCCAAGCTGTTTTTTATGAAGCTGATTTATGTTGAAACTCTTTTGTTATCATACCCATTTCTGGCAATGACCACAGTCCCACATGTAATCTTCCCACCTCCCAGGTAAACTTCTCCTCCTGGCAAAGTCTCACAGTTTAGACAAAGAAAGTTGGGAAGCGTTCTTAGACGTCAGCTTTGTCTGTGGTACACCAGACTCCATGGTGACTGTGGTATTACCTGGACCTCCACAGGATCTTCTGTCTGGGTTTCTTCCGTATCCAGAAGCTCAATGGTCATGATCACCTGCCCTTTCCGCTGAAGAAACATTACCTGTAATGAAGTTACAGGCACAAGATATTGGCCACATGGGTTCACAATAAAATGCTGTATATTCACAAGTCATTTGGACAAGTACGAGCTAGGAGAGGAGTAAGCAGCAGGGCTTTTCAGCGAGCCAGTATGCCACTTCACTGTCTATGCTCTGGTTTTGGTACCTTCTCTCCATATTGCTCTCTCACCATTGTGGCCTTGGAGCGTCCAAACCCATTTCTCCCAGGTAAAGTGCCACAGTCATTTTATGAAGTTCCCTGGCAGCAAATTCTTACCTTGAAACAGTTCTCATCCGCCATGCAGCGTTCAGCCTTCCACTGATAGCTGGTCTCCTTTGCTGCCCGGACACACCTAGAGGATAAGTTACCTCCAGCAGCACCTCGCTTCCTTTCGTTCAAGTAGAGCTCCACAACCTTCAAGCAGATGTCATCGCTCACTAGATGGTGAAGCTTCCATTAAAAAAGGGGAATTCAGTCAGCAAGGCTGGGCCAAGAGTTAACTCTAGCATGTTATGAAAGGAGCACAGAGCTCAGCACAGCATCACACTCCAGATGAAGCAGCAAAGCTTTACGTCCAGAGACTTCACACATTTCACTCTCTTTTTTTACTACTTTGCAATAACAGGAACAGAGAACAGTGAAGGGGTGATGTGCCTTAACTGTAACACAACTACAACTGGAAGGCAGGTTTGAGTAAAAAGGACTGGACTTCTTTTTTTTGCCTTAGATGCATTTTGGGAACGGCAGAATTTTGAGAAGACTGGAACTCAAAAAATGTTGGAAAAGGCCAGAAGGAGTAAATCCCCTAAGGTGGTCCCTGTACTGAAGCTGAACTATCTCACTGAACACTGTCAGAGTGTTTCCCCTACATATGTAACTCTTCTGTGAATTTGCTTTAAGTTTAGTGAGTCCTTGCACCACAGGGTACTGTGAGAAACCTATCTGTCCACAGAAAGGAGATGTGCGGCCCCCCAAACACAGAGCACAGCCATCAAATTAGTTACCTGGCGGACAATATTCTGCACCAGTTTGTCCATAGTAAAGCCAATATAGGCATGGATAGTGAACATCTCCCTCAGAGTGTCCTCATACTGCGTCGGGTCGATGTTCCCATCCAGCAGACTCCTCACCATATCCAGGAACGCGGGGTAGTACTCCTCCAGTTCCACCTCACCTGGCAGGGGAAAAGTGGAGTCACTTAACGCATGTAAGCGGCAGAGTGAGGTCAAGAGATACAGGGGACAGCACTGCTCAAGAACGATCACGTTCAGTATTGAGAACGTGCTTGCAGACAGACAGTTCTCTGTAAGGAGTGCTGACAGACTGTTAACGGTTTTATCTCACGCACTTCCATGACTGCCTTGTGTAGCTAACTATTTCGTTGTGAAGCCGTTTACATTTCAAAGCAAAGTAACAGATTCATGCAATAAGACACCTGAGAACATCTGACAACAGTGGGCTTGCATGAAGTCTCTATGAACTATGCACGAGAGCCCTCAGAAGATAAATTAAAAACTACCTATCCCGTTAAACTACCTCTATCTACAAATCACAAATATACTGGAGGTTTGTACCACTACACTCCTTACAAACTTGCCTGCTGGTCTCAGTTACTCAGATATACACAATTAAGCACTAGCAACCAGAGCATTAAGAATGGAATATGTTCTGGATTATTCTTACTTGGTTGCTTCAGTCTTAGTTCCATGGCTGGATCATTGGTTTTTTCTTTTCTTCCCTCACAAAGGAGTTTCTCTCTCTCTTTTTCAGTCCGATATTCTAGAAGCTGCTTCTGAGCTTGACGATAAATCTTTAGGAGCCTTGAGCACAGAGTCTGGTGAAGGCGGAGGAAGAAATACCAATTATTATTGACAAAGAATAGACTGTAAACATCATCCAGAGTGTTGTGGGGCTCAGCAGCTGTAACATCACAGAAGGTTGCTTTTGCCTCCAAAGGGCTGCTGGGAGGCCCAGGCACGTGCTTCTTCCGTAGTTCAGGAGTATCCAGGTTCTGCCCTTGATGGTTTTCTCTGTCCTCATCTGTCGATTCTTCAGAAATACTGTGCTCAGGGGGCTGAGAGAAAAACAGCTCAGGTATGAAGTGATGCACTATCTGCCGAATGGTTGCTTGATCCTCCTTTTGGATAGTAGGCTGCCGTTTTACGTAATAGCTGATAAGAGACGCTGCATCTTCCAAAATCTGCTTATCTTCATAGATAAAGATAAGATGAGGCTCATTTGTGGACGAACTTCTCCCCTCTGAATGCTGCTCCTGATGCTGTAATCAAGAGACAAATAGGTAAAGATCCTTCCAATCCATGCTCAAGAGCCATTCCTGCCAGAAGAAATAAGCCAGTATTAACTCTATGCTTGGGACAGTTCTTTTCGACTGAGAACTCTTCCGAGCACTACCACTTCAACAAGGTCCCAGGTGCTATGCAAGCATCTAGATAATACTATAAATGAAGGACAGACAGGATGGATTATTTACTAGCATACGCACCTCATCATAGACACTCTCAATTTCATTCAGCAAGCTCTTGGAGCGCAAAGCTTTGGTGTCATTTTGCTTGAAGTTGACAGCCTGGTGGTCGAGGGACTTCAGGTAGGCCTTCTCATACTGCTCCCGCCAAATTTTGTTGAAGCCCTGCTGGGCCTCCCGCCATTCTTCCTCTTTTGCTTTCAACCTGCATAAATGTATAATCTACTTCAGTTCCAAAAGACAACCACAGAAATACACACAAAGCATTTTTAACGTAGCCACCTGCAATGCACAAAAAACTTTTAAGTATTCCTGGGAGCAATAAATAAATTAAAAAAGCACCACCACTGAAGATGAGTTATCCTTTGAAAGGAGACAGAAGACAGTTGTTTAAAAATGCTTTAAAAATTCTGTATCAGCTTCTTAAAGAACTGAGATCACCACAGGAGAATGGGAATTACCTCTTAAGAACAACAGGAACTGCAGTAACTGGGTTTTTCTTAAGACTTTCAATGATCTCTGGTGCTTTATCACCGTAGATGCGATAGATGGCCCTGCGCTGGATCACTTCTGATGTTCCCCCCAAGCAATCATCCAGTCGAAATTTCTCCTGATCCTCTTGAGTCAGTCGAGACAGTTTTTTCTGCACGCTCTCCAGCACACGTATTGTGGCTAAATTGGTCTCCAGGACAACATCCAACTGTAAAGAGTTCACAAAAGACACAGTGTAAGAACAGGCACAGCAGGAAAATGGAGACCAGCGGCGCCAGGTTTGTGGCATGCATTCCAGCCCCACTGGGTGGAGCTGACAAGCATCAGCAAGGTTTCTTAGTGGAAAAATATACCTCCACCAGTTCTCCCAAAGGTAACGTGCTTTTTAGAACTGGACTCATGCCTACAAAGAACTATTAGACTCCAAGCAAGTGGAAAACACCAAACTGTAGCTCAACCCAATGAACATTAACGGAACTTTGAGTAACTGGCCACCAATTAATTCAGCCAAAATCCTCACAGCTGGAAGTTTTGCTTTCTGAGGAGGCAGACAGGCAGAAAGGAAGCTCAGCAGCAGAGGTACCTCAAACCGCTCATCTTCGCAGCGGTGCAACTGCTCCTCATAAGGAGTCTTCTTGGAGCTGACAAAAGTGGAGTCTTCAGACCAGGATGGAAATGAAACCCAGGTATCGTTTAACACCTGCAACAGTGCAAAGACGTGACATTGAACAGAGAGAGCCTTACGAGCCCAGAGCTGCTCTCATGGGGTCCAATACTTCTCTGTCTTATTTTTGCATGGTTCTTCCCTGAGTTTCTATTAGAAGATTCAGACCTAGTTCACAAGTCACTGTCATGACTGCTCCTCAGAAGACTGTGTGGAACTGTGCCAGGGCCCTGGCTCAGAAAGCTCAAAAGCCCCTTCGCTATCATCTCAGCAACCACGAGATCACTCTGCAGTAATCAGTGACCGTAAGTAAAGAAGACAGAGTTGCCAACAACAGTGAGAGGTGGGAGCGCCTATGCTGCAGATGTCTGTCCTCAGTGCAAACAGTGCCTAAGACATCGGCTCACAGTGCTCTTTCAGGAGAAAAACTGCTTCTAAAGGCCATGCTGGTCCACTGCTAGAAAATTAATTTCAGGCAACTTAATATTCTTTTCTGCCTATGGGAACAAATTTGTCTATGCACACAAACTCCAAAGGCATTAAAGACACTAATTGAGATGGGTTTAAATGAAATTAGTACAATGCATGTGGATACTCGTATTTCAGTAAATTAGATGAATAACTGATGGGAGGTTAAAGCTGGCTAACCAGCATTAAAGAGGGGAATCCACATGCAGAAGCTGCAGCACTAAATACCCCACTTCAAGTTATGTAAGTGCCACGCGTGGTCAGGGATTGCATAGGTTGATCCCAAAGTACCTCCTTGCAAATGGCTGTTCTTCCACTGCACTTGGGCTGCTGGTAGGTTTTTGGGAGAGCCCGGTAGCTTGATCCGATGCGTTTGCAGGAAGCGTAATCAATTTCCCGACTCATGCCATCCCCAGATCGATCGCTCAGTGGAGAAGCAAATGAAAGCTCTTTCACACCAAGAAAGGACTTGAACTGTGCAAAGAGTTCTGGGAATTTCCTTCAAAAACACAAGTAAATGTATTTTGTTATTTTACTCTGACAGTTTTGGGGGGCCTAATGTGTGTCATAGAAGTGAGGGAGAAAATCTAAACAAAATCAGCATTTCAGTGAGAAATCTTTTACCAATGTTTTATCTCTGTTATCATTCTCTCTGAATTACTTTAGGGTTTTTTTGACTTGAGACAGGAAAAGAATTTCCCTTCACAACTTGACAAATACTCCCCTTAACTGACTGACGAGTCACTGATCCCCGCCACGTGACTCTCCCTCTTCTTTGGAAACCAAACAGCACGAGAGGCTCACATCAGAGCTAAAACTATTCATCCTTTTCACAGCTCTGTTCTGAGATTTCATGTTTACACCTGTATTGTATTTAGAGAGACTACAACAGGCAGTGTAGACAGAGACCACTCTGCAGAATTCACGCGATTCTCTGCCCCCAGTGATTTAGTCTAACATCAGGTAGTGTGCTGCTTGTGAGCCTTTCAACTGGATGCACAGACAGAGGAAAAGATCTCCCTCAAAATGCTCTTTAAGAGCTGTGTAGAAAGCTGTGTTGAAAGATTCAGATTTTATTACTCCTCTTTTTGGATTAGCCTTCAATCTCTTGCATGCTACCTAGGAGATATTTCTGAAGTTAAATCCAAAACTACAATAGCAAAGTTCACAATGTCTACCAAAATGTAACAAAGTAAGACCTAAAAAGTATGACACAGCAGAGAAGGTAGTCAGTAACTTACCCTAAAAACGGCGTAACTAGCTGGAGCAACTCAGAGCCAGAGACCAGCTCCTGGTTGAAGAGAGCAATGCAACGGAGAAAATTTTCATAGACTTCCTGACTCTTTAGCACCCTACGCACCTAAAGCACAGTTTGGAAAGAAATGATCAGATCACTCGAACACCGCTTTTATTTAGTTCATATTCTAAGTAGTCTGAACTACGGGTACAGTGACAAAGCTCTGTCTATATTGCAACAGAAAGGGAATATGCACAAAAAAGCCCAGTTTCAAACAATAATGTAGTAACGACAAATGGTACCATGAGGAAACATCACTGAAAAATAGACAAAAACATTTCTGTAGGAGACGAGCATTCAGGAAAAGGTTAATTACCAGCTTCCATTCCTCTTCCAAACCCACCTATTTTCTCTTTCCTTGGCCTGCCTTTCTGTACCACTTGAAAAGTCAGGCAACTGCTAAGTGCTGACACGTAGATTGTACAGAAAACCAACCAATTAATAACCACACAAACGGCTGGAAGTAAGTCCACAGAATGTGAGGACAGGCCAAATACCGACCTTATCAAAGAAGGAAAACTCTTGCAGTGTTCCATATTTTCCCACCGTCGCTACTGACAGATCTTTGGTACCTCGCAGTTTCATTTTCTTCTGTTAAAAAAGCAAACAGTTATCCTTAAAATGTTGTGACTCAAATGCTATCAAATTCACTTCGCTGGCATGTAACAGCTCTCTGGAAAGGCTGAAACTCAGTATTTCCCAAACAGAGGTCTAGCATTGCTGCGCCGAGTCCTCCACAACAACCTCTACCAGACGACTCCCCGCTAAGCAGAGGAAACAACCACAAAACAGGATTACTAGAGAAAGAATTCCAAAGAAAGATTTATTTGTAGAAGCAATAAATTGTCCCTTCCAGGGCCAATACTTAGTACAGAAGATCTTGATATTTAGTATTCAACATGTTAGCACACACATTTAAGCACACTTTTAAAAACTCTCTCTTTCTACAGTAATTATTCTTAAAATAACTTTGAAATTTTGCTTCTCGTATCTAACACCTACATACCTCAAAAGACGCTACTCATTACACCTTTATCTAAGCAATTATCTAAACACAACAAGTAATACCAGGTTATTCTAAGTTTTTACTTCCTAAGAGGTACCTTTGCTGGGCCAGAAACAGGACGCAACAGCAGTGGTCTGGATCGCTTTTTGCTGTGTTCCAGATTCTTCTCATGCTCGTTTTTTTGGACGCTGTTCACTTCACATGGTCCATTTCCTGTGAACTGAAGTAAATAAATAATGATTTCAACGTCCTCTTCTCGATCCGCACACACAAAGGATCCTATCTAGCAGAACAGGACACCGAGTGAGCAGTTAAGTCACCTGCTGTGTGAAATTCCAAAGAATGAAGAGGAGCAAAGTTCATCTACTGGCTGTATGTTTTTCCATAATGTTTTGCATTCCTAAAGCTTCTTTATGCATTCTACTTACAAACAGAGAGTATTCAGTATTCTGCCTTGTTCTAAGCGTACACATACCAAAGACCTTTTCGCCTCCGGGAGGAACTGTCCAAACTCAGAAAGCAGATCCTCCTGTCCCCTGAACAGATTTGCTACTTCAGTGAACACTTCTTCCTCTGACATGCCTCGAAAGGGTCGGCCTTTAGTGTTCAGCTGTTCTTTCTGAAAAATATACGCACAGATGTCAAGCAGAGTCAAAACCACACCTCACTCTGCAAGAAAACTCATCAACTCAGCCAAAAACCCTATGCTACACCATCCTGAAATAACTATCAGATAGCCCACGGTTCTTACAGTGCATCCTTTCGCACAGAACATCACTAAATCAACCAAAGGTTAGTGAAGACAGATCTAGGTACAAGCCCTTTACACCTCAGACCCTGGAAAGTTCTACAATTGTCACACTTTTGTCATTTCACGTGAATATCTACGCGGCAATTGCTAAACAAAGGTTAGTGCTTGGGAAGTGTATAAGCCTGCTCAATAGGCAGACATCTCCTTTGACAACTCCTAACAGCAACAGTGCAAACCCACAACCGCTTCCGCGGCAGACTTTTTACCTGGTAAGTATGAAGAATTTCTAAAAAGGATCTGTAAATTTCTGGATGGTCAAGGAAACGCGTTTTGATCTTATTGACGTAACTGATAGCATTATTGAACTCTACAGAATCAGACTCCAAAGGAATTTGGGATTTATCTTCTTTGTACGGAAGCTGTTGCCTAAACTCCTCGGAACAGTCACTGTGATTGTGCGAATTCTCCTGGGAGTAATGCAGCAGCAGCCCGCTGCCAGGGAGAGCGCTGGGCACAGGCTCTGAGGGCACCTGGTGGCAGAAGACACACCGTGACTTGTACAGAAACATAGGTGTGAGTTCAACTACAATCTAGCATCAGGATTTTCAAGCTGCATAGCTAAAAAAGATTACCACATAAAGAAAAAAGATTTAATTAGTCAATAAATTTCCTTACCTAGTTTATTAACACCATCAGTTAAAAAAAGTCCCATAAGTCGTATCTGGCTTATGAACCATCTGGCTCATTACCGCTTTTGACTGCATTATCCACGACACGCGAGAGGGTGTACCAAACCACACGCACTGCGGTTTCTGTTACCACTGTTTTATTTCAGAGGAACTGTCAGTTTTAAGAAAAATATTAAAACATAAGGCTCTTAAAGATGCTAAATTTCTAAGCAACAGAGAGATCCAAGGGAATTGAGATCTAAAAGATATTTACTGCTACTAATTAGGGTTAAACCACAAGTTTATCAGTAGAATTCAGGTAATGGCTCTATTTCAGCCTCCACAACCACACAACAACAAAGCAGCAGAGGCCAACGTGTATCCAACTGTATTGCAGCAGACGTCTCTCGTTGCAGGATATCGGCAACTGCATGGCAATCCCTGACATGTTATTTTTTGCCCATTGCCTACACACATTTCCCAATTTCTTAGTGGAAGACTGGAAACGTGACTCTTTCAGGATCTCTTTTTGAAATTTGTCACTGCACACATCACATACTGAGACTTTATATAAACATGTCAAATCAATTACAATTTCTTTTTTCAAACTTGCCTGAAGTATTTGAAGTTGCACTTCATGCAGGAAAATCATTCTTATGTAAGCTAAACTAACAACTGGTCTGAGAATAAATATTTAAATTTGTATTATACCCATTATCATAGACTTTGAAAACCATGTAAAAACTTTAGCAACATGCAATATGCATAAATGTACAGAGTCTAAACTGTGCAAGAGGCGAGTATAGTGACACATGTCACAGAATTTATTTAGCAAATATGAGCTCTGTAACCTACCTGACTATTCAAAGGTGACTGTATACTTAACTTCCCGTTCTTTGGAATTTCTATCCTATAGCCCAGAGGGAGGAAAGCATTGAATCCTACAATGAGGTCGGGATGCTCATGGAAAAGCTGTGAAACACGTCGGATCACCCCAGGTGTGTCAATGCTGAAATTGAGAAGAGGTTGTTACTTACGTCCAAATCAGAAACACAAGTTAAGCCTAGCAAATTACAGATGTATGTGAAGCACCTGGCTTCTTAGAGATGCCATTTTTTAACAAGCAAGTTTGGGAACCTCAGGCCTAGAAATCAGCCCAGGCCGAGGGAATCACCACTGCCAGCCCCGTACTGGGAGTGCTATCCACAGAGAGGAGACGTGAGTGTGCGGGCTGCCCAAAACGGGGAGACAGCCATCGCCTCTAGGGGTGACAGGTCACAGGGAGGCTCTGCACTCAAGCTTCTTCCCTTCTTTTCAAGATCTGCATTTCAAAGCAGGAAGCAACAATAGAATTAATTCCCTTTTCCTGTGGATTTCATCTCTGGGAAAGGATGGGATGGACACAGACCCTCTGGCTCCAGTGTCTAGTGACTGCACTACCGGGGGACAGGCCAGCAAGGTGGCTTGTGTGTCTGCAGAAGTGGAAAGATGGTGTGAAGGCCAAGAGACCCCGTCGAAGGCAGAGAGACCCCCGCGAAGGCTGCGGAGCTCCCCGGAGCAGCCCTGGGGCGCAGGACCTGGGCTTTACCTCTGGCTCTTGAACTCTTTCATGATCTCCAGGAAGCCGTTGTAGGTGGCGGGGTCGCTGCCAAAGCGGATCTTCACCTGGTCCAGGTAGGAGAGCGCATCCTCCACCTGCACGGCAAGAACCGCGGGGGGGGGTGAGGCTCAGAAAGGGGGAGCAGGCCCCGGGGGCACCCCACGGCCCAGGGACGGGGGCAAGGGCACCCCACGGCACTGAGAGAGGTGGGAGGAGGCCCCGGGGGGACCCCCCCAGCAGCGGGGGAGGGGCAGAGGGTACCAGAGGAGGAGGCCCCGAGGAAGACAGGACGGGCGGGGCCCCACCGTACCGGGAAGGGTAGGCTTGCACGTACAGGGGGAGGATGGCAGGGCACAGAGGGGGCACGGTACCGGGGAGAGCGGAACGGTCCCCCCGGGGAGGATGACCGCGGTACCGGAGGAGAACAGCCGGGCTGGGGGGGGAGGGGGCACGGATAGCGGAGCGGG
>Ga0065711_1028075_pt1 | contig 43883 bp, 19 predicted proteins | sample Hoacrofraction12_FD_59098 | JGI IMG/M metagenome (GOLD analysis project Ga0065711, IMG submission 59098) | Hoatzin crop microbial communities from Cojedes, Venezuela - Epithelial fraction 12 v2 (version 2) | ecosystem: Host-associated > Birds > Digestive system > Esophagus > Crop | place... | reverse complement strand
GGCGGCGGACGGGCTCTGCCGAGCCGTGATTAATTGTTGTCGAGTGCCACCGTGAGGGCGGCCGGCGGGCACCGGGCAGCGCAGCGCTTCGCCGCGCCGCGCCGCGGAGCGAGCAGCAGCGACAGCGACAGCAACAATAATAACAATAGTAATAATAAATGGTGATGAGGCTGATGCCGGGAGACGCCGGAGGAGAAGAAGGGGCGACACCCCAAAGCCAGCGCTGGGGCTAGGGCTGGCCTCGGGGAGCTGCTGGCAGTTTGGGAGCCGAAGTGTTTGGTAAAAGATCTGTGCCTTTCCCTTGGCCAAGGCGGGTGCAGTTGGCCCCGGCTGACCACAGCTTCGTCGGGAGTTGAGGCTGGCAGTGTCCGTTTGGGTCGGAATCAACCTGAGTCGATAACCCAAGCCACAGAGCTGGCTGCGTGGTGCAGCTGGTGCTGGAGGACGTCTCTGAGCAACGCCGGCACAGCCGTGCCTTCCAGCTTTAAAAACCCAGGCAGAAGGTCAGTACAGCGATGGGCTACCTACATGAGCCAATGCCATGCAATAGTTCTTGGTTTTTAGCTGTGTGCTTCGCTGATACGTAGGAACAGAGGTTCTGCAAGGATGTACATCGCATAACACAATCCTCCACGAGCATGCGTTCAGCCTCGTTAGTTGGTATCTTGTTTAGACATCACTCGGACAATGAAATAAAAAAGCTGTGTTTTTCATCTTGCCCTCCAAAGCTGGCCAAAACAAGTGACTGGCTAATAGTCATTCAGGGATATCTGGTGTATCTAAGTATGTCCAATGGTGTTTTGGGAGGAAGCATGCAGTAAGTTAAAAACAGGTTAAGGCACTAGTTTGGGACTCAGGAGACCTGGCGTCAATTCCCAGCTCTGCCACAGACTCCCGATGTGACCTGAGGCAAGCTATTTCCCTCCCAAAACACTTTCATAGTCAGAGAAGGCAAAATTCTACTTCATGTGAGTTTTGCCTTTGACTTCATGGAGCCAGCTCCCACCCACGCATTTCAGAGCTTAAAAATTAAATACAGGCTTAAGCACCTTGCTGAATTAGTGCCAGAACTTCCCTGCATTTCGGCTTCCTACACCTACGAGAGGAACAAAGATTCCCACTCACTTTGCATGCCTAGGCTGAAGTCTGTTTTGTGTAGGACCGAGTCTAACGACTGGGAGCGTGCTTATGTACTGGCCCGTTCCTCCGACAAACTGCAGCTCAGGTGAGAAGCAGACTTGTTGGGGGCCTCACATCTGGCTGCCTTCGTTTGCACTCGGGTGCTGCCATACCTTACTGGACTCTGCGCACTGAGAGGGGCTTTCTCCACTGCCGGCAGATAACTGGGGGTTAATCATTCGCAGCCCATGTTAACAGAGAAAAATCAGTAGAGTTAGGTTTCTAGTAAGGGGCTCCCTTGCATGCTAACGCCTCTTCATTTTCTCATGGAGTGGTCTGTTGTGGCAGCATACAGCTAAGTTTATATAACTGGCACCTCTGAGCGCTCCCCTAAACAGGATATTCCTGTTGGCAAAGGACTGCACATTTGCTTAAACCAACAGTCGTAAGTTTCAGCAACCCTTGACAGGTACAAACAAGGAACCGCGCTGATAGCTGAGGGGAGGAGGGATTACTGCGCTTAACAAGAAATAGACTTTGGCATTTACATGCATATCGCGGATACGCTCTACAAGGTAAACAAATACGGCATAAAAGCATATTTGGCTATTCAAATGACCTGATTGTTCCTATTATGATGATGTCTCCTGGCATGTATTTAGTAACACGCTAATTGACTTTGAGTGCATCAGGAAGAAAACTTTTCACTATCTGTTTCAGGATGCTTTCTGACGCCATTTTCTTTCAAGTTTTATGTATTTATTCATTTTGGGGGACTGTTTGAAATCAAAAGAGATCTTGGCTCTCACTGACACGCTAGGCTGCTTGTGCCAGGGCTGACCTTTGCCGGGGCACAGGCAGGACAGCCAGGCCTTCTCAGGCCGCCGCAAGCCGTGCTGCATCCAAGTCAGGCATTGGCAGGTCCCTCCTCAAGGTCCAGGTCCTCCTTTCGCCTGGACGGTTGACGTGACGGTGGCAGCTCAGCTCGGCCAGGCATACAGCAGTGACTTCTGAGCTGCCTCCACTTACAACCTGAAAATGCAAAGCAGTAACCAAAGACAGCCTCGGTGAGACTTGAGTTATTGAAGCCTCAGGTACATATGCATGGCTCCAGCCTGACGGTTACAGCCAACATTAAGCCAACAAGTGCGACTGAAGCCCTCCAGGATATTCAGCGAACGACTCACCCTCCACACTAGGTTTTTGATTTCAGCATCAGATGCGTCAAGCAGTTTGTTTAGCTCTTCTGAAGAGGAAGTTAAAAAGTCCATGGGGTAAGCAGAGAGCAAACAGGCCATTCAATTCAGTGGCCCTCCATGCTGGCGACATGCATTAGAACAGCAAATGAGATTTGTAGACTTCTGACTGATAAAATGGTTACTAATGCTTCTCTAGTTATGAGAATAAATTTGTTCCGGTCATATGGCAACAGTCAGCAAAATGAATCATAACCAGAAAGATAAACACTTGTGGTAAAATAACCTTTGCCCCCACATTTGAGCTATAAGTGGGTAAAATGAATCTAATCGGCCCATTTGTTTTACCCTTATTGCATTTACAGAACTTCTGGGAACTCGTACGAATTTCCCCATGTACTAGTTGTTTAGTGCGGTTTGAGCGTTATTTCGTGGACGGAGTCAGGCAGGCAGATGATGTGCAAAGGTTTAAAAAGCACCGTGTGCATTGACTGTGGGGGTAGTAGAGACGGCAGGGCCACGCTTCTGCTCCTGCGGGGCCGGCATACCCAGCCAGCTGCGGCAGGGACCACCGCAGAGCAGCACGTGAAGGAAAAGAGTGAACAGCCTTCCCCCCGCCCTGGCAAATCTCTGCAGGAACGACCTCGCGGAGGCGCACAGCCTGAAATTTCAGCAGCTGGTACTCGGGCACGCATGCAACTCGCTTACCCCACGGACGACAACGTTTTGGACATAAACATGCTAGCGAAGCCTGGTAATGCGGTGATTCACACGCACCCCACAACAAAAGGACGTCAGAGGCGCGTGAACTGAAAACTGCCTTTCAGGTAGCGCTTGGGGGGAGTCAGGCTTGGTTTCAGGCCCAGCGTGCTCTGACGAGCATGCAAAAAATTCAGCCCTGGTTTATAGGACTTGGGGACGTGGTGATAGCTTGCTTTTCAGAAACAGACCAGAGGTCTTGCAGCCTGTGGAGGCATAATCGATCTTTATCCGTAATCATGGATGCTTCTCGGAAGCAGAGAAGCTCCAGGTACCCGCCGAAACGACCTCCTGTACTCCTGGCTGTCCTGTGGGCTGAAGCAGTGCCAGAAGCCCAGGAGTGGTGCCAGCCCCAGCAGGGACCCAGCAGAGACCCCGCGCTGCGGCTGCTGCTCGGGCCGCACCGCTGTGGGCCTGGGAGCGTGTTTCACCTCAGGGAAAGCGCGTTTAGAAAGAAAGCAGCAGGGGGGGAAAGTCTAAGAATGGTCCTCCGAAGCCTTCTCCAGTCACCGCAGCCCGCAGCTCAGTTTTAAAAGATGCAATACACTGGTATTTTCGGAAGCACAGCCCCGACTGTTTAAATGGCAAGAGGTGTGCATGGTCAGCGGGGCCCTGATTTTGTCTGGGCTTGAAGGCACTGCCATCATATAAATAATCACTGAACATTTCAAAGCCTTTGAAAACATTTCATTTAATTTAACATTTTAATGCTAAGAATGGGTTAGGGTTTAGGGGTGTGGTGGTTTCACATATTTTTGGAACCTGTTTATCCATTTTTTATGAAGAGTCTGAGAAGGCACCTCAAAATACTTTCAGTGACTCCAGTGATGCTGTAATTTCTGCTTCTTTGTTTTCTGAATATGGTTAAGTTAAATTCCTGTCTCCATCTCAAGCTGCTTCCTGGAGAGACACTTAGAGGCCAGCATCACAAGGCTCTGTTTGGTTTGATCTGATTTCAGATCAACAGCTGAGCTGGTGAGCAAAGACATGAAAACCAATTTTAAATCTGGCATATCTTAGACTTACCCTAACAACCTACCCTCCAGCTAAGTTTTGTATTTATTTTGTCTTCTTCTATTTAAGATGACAAGTGAATAGTTGTTAATAAAGTATATCATGTCCTTGCAGTGCTTGCTGTCCTTATGTCTTTCATAAACTGACATACTTTAACGGTGGAAAATTAGCAGTGGAAACATCACTCTGACTGGCAAACTTCCAGCCTGCATCTCATCGCAAGGGCAGGGTTTTTCAAAATGTCTTCAGCAGTGGTTGCCCCAGTTGAAGAAGCTTGAAGGACTTCAGCATTAAGATACTTGGTTGTTTCATGCCTTGCTGCTTCTTCCAAATCAAAATGCCAGTGACAGCAGCCGAGCTTTATCAGCTGTTTCGGTATCCACAGAACCACGTGCTTTGAAGGCATGTTGCTGTCGCCCTATGTCTCTGACCAGCTGTTGATAACATGGACCAATGTGCACAGTGGGAGGCTTGTTAGTAAAACATGAGTAACTTCATGTGCTGTACAACACAAGGAAAGTTTATGGAAAATTCAGTCCATATGAAGAAGCAGAATCTAGATCTGGAAAAGTCTTCCTCTGTTAAGTAATTTTTCTGCTCATATTAGCATAGAACATGAGTATCCAGGTGTTCATCCACCATGGAGCCCACATTACTGCCCACATCACAGATCTGACCCTGTTTGTGGCTTTATGACTAGTTACTGACACAAACCACCAAGCAGATATTTAAGAGCTTTAGCTGTCCCATGCCTCGTTGTTTTACAATAAGTTATCCCAGGTCAGCTGCTGCACGGATATAGTCTCTCATGCCATACACATCACAGGCTGGTTTTCATAACGTGGTGGTGAATTGCCTTCAAGTGTCACTGTGGATGTTTTTCAGCAAAATACTGCACAGAGGGTGTTACCAGCTCATAGAAACTTTTCCTTCAGTCTGAGGCAGGATACGTACAAAACTGAGATTCTCAAAAGCCGAGTTTTAAGTAATGCCCTGCTATGAACCTTTGATTCCCTCAGATTTTTGGTTCCCTGCCTACCTATAGGTTTGCCAGTAAATAAAGTCTCTTTTTTTGTTTGTTTTGTTTGTTTTTTCAAATTGCATCCAATATGTGAAAGGGACAAGACAGCTTGTGGAACTCATAACTGCAGCTTGGCCCATCTCAGCTGGTGGGATACTACTGGATCCAGCGGAGATTATTCTGAACAAGACACGGCACTTGCGAATGCAGAGTGAAGTCAAACACATTTCCAGTCCCCTCCACAAAATACAGTGTTTCTCTCCCTGCACAAGTCACTATAATGAGAATAGACAGTGCAGACGGCCTGAACATATTTGCACCGCGTCTTTATTTTTCAGTTTCCCCTCCCTGGGACACGAGCAGGCCCAAGCAGAAGGATCACCTTTTCTGCACCACTTCTTCAAACAACAAAATAAGGCAGTGACCACAGTGTCCTGTGCGTATCTTTGTGTCCCTCCCTCACTTTGCTCCAAGAAGGGACAAACAAGTTAACACCCTGGGAGAAGGAGCCCTGACCACTGCACAGTGGAGATACTTCTTCACTGAGATGAACAGGACAGTTTTCAGCTCACCAGGGCAGTGCAGATTAACTTCTGCAAGGGCTTCCCTCTGCTGAATCTCTTTCCTCCCACGCTCTTGGCTCTTCTTCCCTCCCTACAGCAGACAGGCATTTAATTTACTCATTTTGAGTAAGAGCTGCGAGTTTGGAGAAGGGAACACTACCACCTTCAGAGAGTTGGTGGTAGAGCATCTGGAAACGCACATGAGCTGTCTCCAAGCCCGACTGCAAGAGCTGAAATCAGAACACCCTAGGCTGCTGCTAGTTCTCCTTCTGAAACAGGGTGTCTTTCTTTAGCTAGCCCCATACCAACAGTAGCAGATCTCTCCTGACCATTCTATTCTAACTTCGGGATTTTTTTTTTAAAAAAAACAACTTTTTTTTTTTTTTTCCCCTGTTTACTTGTCTGTAGATCCGTTAATTCAGTTTGAAGGGTCTGGGATTTCCACAGGATATTTAGAGCCAGTCATAACAAAACCCAAGCTAAAGTAGCCCAGTAGAAGTCTCACCTCAGCAAAATCAGATTTCTCTCTGCGAACTCAATTTTCAAAGTGAACTTTCCTATTCTGCACAGCTATTTGTTACTTGTTTACAGCGGTAAACTCTTGCCTGCACGGTGGTGCTTTTGCACCAGGAGGTGCTGGTCCTTCGTGTTCCCTGTGAGAAAGGCAGTCCGGCTTGGTGAAGTATCATTTTACATGCTTTTTATTCAAGCTAACACTATAAAGAAAGAGCGGGAACTGTAGCTAATGTTACATCCCTTCAGGTGCCGGCAACCCCAAGCTGCCCAGCACCTAACGATCCAACCCACATGCAGCGTGCTGCGCAGATCCCGTCCACAGAAGGGTTATCCCAATTCTGTCATTTGAGACACGACAGGATTTTCTTACAAGAAAGCCACTCTATTCATCATTCCTACTGCCAAACGAAGGTGATGTTCAAACCAGAGCTTCTTGCTACCCTTTCAGATAAGGGCAAGGCCATGCAAGTGGTGCAACTGCCGGTACTGAGCGGGGGGAGCTCCCGCAGGGTCCCCCATCTCGGTGGACAGGGCTGAGGGACGCCAGCAGCACAGCAGAGCCTGGAGCCCACGCTGGACCTGCAGCCCCTCACAGCCCGGCGCAGGCTGTGGCTCCTCCAGTTAGCTGTTGTGTGGATCTCCAACGCCTCGGTGAACACCGGTCTCCTGGTCAGTGGCACAGGAGGTGCCACTAAAATCTTTTTTTGCACTGGGGCAGCAACTGCGGAGAAGCCTCAGCCTCAGCCACCAACTGTCACAATTACGCGGGGGGATTAATGAGGAGAAAGCATCCACATTTTGCTTTCTCTTGCTGGCTTAGCTAAAACACAGCCTTAGTGACAAGAGAGCTGCTGAGCTGGCACATCTGCTTCGGAGGCAACCAGAGTCACAGGTGGGTTACCTTACCTCCTGCTGGGGGAACCTCCACCCGGTTTGAAGGCAAAATGCACCTTATCACCAGAGCGTGATAACCTGCTGATGGGGTACCAAGGGGTCCGGGAGGGCAGGGAAGGCTCGGGCACCCCGCAGCTGGCGTTGAAGCAGCAGGCCAGCTAGAAACATGGCTGTTTCAGAGCATGGCTTGCTATTCCAGAAACATGGACCTGCCGGCCAAGAAAGGACGTACTGTAAGTATCGCCCAGTGATCCAAAAGCACTTCTAGAAAAGAGCTGTTAGGCTAATGCATAATATGCCCTAGAGCAGAGGTCTGGCACCAAATCATCACATCATGCCTGCTGCTGCAGAGATCTCCATCAGAAAACCACAGGAGGGCTGTGAATCAACGTAAATCAGTGCTCGTCCGCTGGCTGCAGTGGAGCGGCTCCAAGTCCTTTCGGTGCTGCGGGGCCGCACGCCAGAAGGGATGGCCTATTTTGGATGCTGCTGCGTATGTATAATTGGACACGCCTGATGCAGGCAGGCTCGCCAGGACCGTGGTGAGATTTGCAAATGCATTTGGTGAAAAGCATGCCAGGAAGAGCTGCTGAGCCTAAACGTCCTGGAATTTTCACCCCTTCTGGGAAACCCTTCTCTGGCGTGTGAAGCTGCCATCCAGCCAGCCACAGCCAGAGCACGGTGGGTGGCAAGCATCAGCACATCTCACACTCACTTCTTGAGAGAAGCTTCAAGAAGATCAAGCAAACAAAATTCCCAAATTTCATGCCACTCGAATAAACAGCTTTTATATTTTGGTGCAAGGAACAAATGCCCATCAACCTAGGGATAATTTTAGGTGCAGAAAGACAACTTCAGTTTCTCAGCTCCTGGACAAGACAGTCTGATACTTTTCACTACTGGCATGACTAGCTGAGAGTTGGGCTAGCAATCCAGGAGAGAGACATCTAGTAACCCATTGCCTTCCAGCTTCCTCCTCCTGCTTGTTCTAAGCAGGCAAAAAGCAACTATGCAGCACTGACTTATCCTTGTCATTTCCCCCTTGAGGGTGAGCCGGTTGTTCTTACTGCTTTCCTTTGAATGACGAGAAGAAGATTCACACCTTCTAAGAACAAAAAATGGCATTACAGACTCCTGTTCCGAACAGAGTCTCTGCTTTTGTGCAGTTTTCTTTCTATTTATACCAGCTGGAGTAGACTGCAAACACAAACGCTCTTGCCCCCTCTTAAAACAACAGAAACACTTTATACTCCTCTCTTGGAAATGTACAGGACACACCAGAGGTGAAATTTTTCTCTCCAGACCAGAGCCAAACTGAAACCAAAGCATCAGTGTGGAAGCCCTGCTTAGGATATTTGGGTTTGTATTGCCACACTTAGGAGGAGGATTGTGCTTCACACTGCATGTGATGTTTTTAATGCACGTTGTAAACCTTTGTTTTCACACAAACCTTCCCCTCCCTGAAGCAGTAACGAGCGCTGAGGCTGTAGCACATCCTGGTCTAGAGAACAAGCCTAAATGAAGAGTGGGTGAGGGAGCTGGGGCTGTTCAGTCTGGAGAAGAGGAGGCTGAGGGGGGACCTTATCGCTCTCTACAGCCACCTGAAAGGAGGTTGCAGTGAGGCAGGGGTTGGTCTCTCCTCCCAAGTAACTAGCGACAGGACGAGAGGCAATGGCCTCAAGTTGAACTAGAGAAGGTTTAGATTAGACATTAGGAAAAAGTTCTTTACTGAAAGAGTGGTCAGACATCGGAAAAGGCTGCCCAGGGATGTGGAGGAGTCCTCTTCCCTGGAGGTGTTCAAAAAACCTGTACATGTGGCACTTCGGGTTGTGGTTTAGTAGGAATGGTGGTGTTGGGTGGATGGTTGGACTTGATGACCTTAGAGGTCTTTTCCAACCTTCTATTCTATGATTCTATGGAAGCAAGTTGATGTGCTTCATAAGGCATCCACTGCAGCACGTGTCCGATACAGCAACAAATTTGGTGCTTTGAAAGAGACAAACCCAACCAAGCACCAAATGGACAGCCAGCCACCAGCTGCGAACCACCCGAAACGCTGCTGCGCTTCGTATCAGAAGCGGCAATGTGGCTCAAAGCCCCAGGAGAGCGGCTTTGGCATTAGCCTGGCACACACACTCACCTGCCTCCGTTGCACCCTGTGTAGGAGCACAGAGTCTGTGCTCACCCTGGCGCTTCCCATTTCTGTATAAATTAAGGTCTCCACCTTGCAGCATTGCTGCACTTCAGCCGCCGATGCCCAACTAAGCTTTGTTTGGCAGGATGCTCATGCCGCCGCCGCGGCAGCATATTCTGTTCCAAGTGCAAAATGGCTATGCGTGACAAGGACGGGAAAGATGGGACCCACTGCTCTAAGTTAGGCTGACTTTGTTCTGCTCTACAACCCTCCCCTGAAATTTTGAAGGATTACTCCTCAATGATCATGGTGAATGGCTGCAGCTGTTTGCTTTCCATGTACCTTACAAAAGCTTGGAATTCAACTTTTGGATCTGGATTTGATCCCGAATGTCTGCATTCTGGAATTTGATTCAACCAAGGTCCATATTTGGCTGTGAAACTAACCTCCCAGATGGCTCCTTTTTAGTAGGTGTTTGAGCGTGTTTCAGTGTGGTATTTAGCACATGGGAAAAGCACAACAAAACGAAACAGACCCACCATTTCATCATACTTATCTGAAATTTGTATCTGGGATCTATAAACAAAAAAGCTGAGTGTTTCACAATAAAACACGGTGTATGACCATGTGAGCTTGGGCTGCTAGTGCTGCCCGCATGGAAGAGCTGGCAGTCGGGTGCTAAACCGTCAGGAGCAGCAAAAATAACATATGTTGAGACTCAGTGATACACAGTGTGTGGGTACAGATAAACACGGGCAGATAACCATTAAGTGGTGAGCAGAGAGCCCTGCTGACTTACTCTTCTTCAGCTCTGTTCTGTTATTATTCACACACCGATTAAGTCCGCACACATACTAATCTCTGCTCAAGGAAGCCCAAGCAGACACCCTGTATTGAAAGGACGTTCCCTGTTTTAAGTCTTCATAGTGGTGGCACACCATGCTTTGCTTCTGATCCATCTTCTAAAAGCTGGGTGGAAGAGAAGAAGGACTCGTTTCCTATTTGCTTTTTAAAAACAACATTTTTTATTTATATAGAGTCAACTTTTAAATTGTCCAAGCTTGGATCACCTACCATTCCAGCTTGCTGGTGGACTGAAATGTCTCTGTAGAGGGAGCTTAGAGCACGTGCTGCACCAGGCTCATCACCTCTGTCCCCTGGACGTCAAGACCGTGCCGCAAGCCCCAGGGAAGGTTGCTTGGCCAGCAGGGCTGATAATACACGCTATTCCTCTTCCAGCTCAGCAGAGGTGCAGCATCTGGCTTATATGTTGTTTACCTTCAAACTTGCCTCTCTCAGTGGATTTGGAGAATGGTTGTGGCCTAATGCAAAGCTACTGTGAAGCCATCAGCCCTTGACATAGCCACAGTTAACACAGAGGTGGTGCCTACATCCTCTCTGAGGCCAAGGTGCAGGGATGAGCTTGTTCGTGACACCTGACTGTAGCAGAAGAAAATGGCCCAAGCTGATGTTTCCAAGTCTCAGCCCACTTTGAGTGCGCATTTCTGTGTAGAACCCTGTTTATTGGAAGAGACAATTTCACAGAGACTCGCATGAGCTTCCTACAAATACGGGACCCACCCATTGCCTGGAAAGCATGGGAAATCTTCAAGCAGGCATAATCACCAAAATACTCGGTATGGATGAGACAGGAAGCCATCAAGAGGCTGCAGAGCACAGAACAACACAAATGTGACAGTCAGATGAGCCTAAGCGTTCTTAGGAGAAGTCTAGGCTCTTTTTGCCAGTGCAGAACACAAAGCTGGAGAGACTCTCACAGACAGCACCTCACTAGTGGGCCAGACAGAAACTAAGCTCGTTTTCCCAGTGTATAACATCTGCTCCATGGTAGTGATGGAGTCATAGTGGAGCCACAGCAGCTCAGAATTGGCACAGGGTGTGGAAACTGGGGCCATGTGAACCTGAGGAAAGCCAAGTATGTCAGATTGCATAATGACAATTTGAAGGAAAGGCAACATAGCACTTCAGGGTTCTCACTGCCGTGATGGCAAGCTACAGCTATTTTATGTTACGTTTTTGGAAATACAAAACAAAAGGTGTTAAGGATGTCACTGAAATCTCCCAGCACTCCCATGTTTTGAGGCCAAATCACTGAATCTAGTTCTACAGACGGGACACCGAGGCAGAGAAAAGTAGTAATTAATTGCATAGAAAGGCAGTGATTGGAAAAGACAGCCCAGTGCACAAGAATAAATCAGCCCAAAAGCACATGTCATTCCCCGTGTGCTTTCCTCCACTGTGACCAACACCATCTGCTTCAAAAAAAAAAAAAAGGCATATGTTGCTATATTGAGACTTCTTTGAAACCCAACTTTGCTCATTTAGAGTCTTTGTGTATCTCTGCACTACAGCACCATGCAGAAATAATCCATTTTAAAATGAAGGGCATGCCACATCCTACCGTATTTAACATCTACCAGAGAAAGGCCTAAGAGGAACTAACAGGAGCTGAAAGCTGGAAGTGGACACATTCTAGGAACAAGGGCTACCCTTTTCACAGGAAGGATGGATGACACTGTAAACAGCAGCGGGGCAGCTGCAGAGCCACTGGCTCTCGGCGCTCTCACATTAGCTCAGGCTAGGAAGATGTGTACAAGTTAAAACTAGTTATTGATCTCAACATATTGGTAGCTGCGTAATAGCTGGTGAAAGCTATGATGAAAATCAGGGCCAGAAGACCTGCTGGTCCTCTGCTTCAAATTCAATGAAAATGTTATCCGCATTCAAAGCATATCCTCTCTCTTTCCTTACTTTTTCTGTTTACCTTTCAGTTGGATCCCTAATCTATGTAATGTTTTTTGTTTTTTGTTTTTTTTTTTTTGCAGCACATGTGCTCCAAGAAAAGGAAGCAGGCATGCCTTCAGATGGTCTGAGACTGGTGCACATGGTATACCACTGGTTGGAGCTGTGCGTGACATTGTTCCCTCAGGGGAAGCTCAGGGTAAGTTCTGCCCTCAGGAGTGCCAAGGTCCATTCCCATCAGAATTGCATGATTCTCATTACAGACTTTCTGAGATTTATCCCCCTCTTGGACTAAGCATGAAGAGTGTTCAGTGCCAGCACATCAGTGCACATCAGTGCAGAAGGTACAGAGAACCTCCACGGCAGCCCGTGGTGAGGATTCCCATGCCTGTCCCCAGAGCTACAGAGACGGCATGCGGCAACTTGGGCTAGCGTGGTAAGAGCCACATAGCAGAAAGCTAGAATGTCCAACACGGCTGTCCTGTGATCTGATTTGTGAAGTGGACAGTGAGAATGTGTTGCCTAACCGTGTGCTGCTTCATCACTGCTTTTAGCAGCGCGGCTGAGGAAAGCAGATTCTTCTGAGATTCCCACGAGCTCAGAGGCACAAGCATTGTCACTGGGTGGGCCGGGCTTACTGGTCTGGAGGAGGCAGGTGGGACTTCTGCATGCAGGGTAGCCATTTTAGAACCCCCTGAAGCACCTGTATTACCCATGGCACAGGGAAAACTCACTGATGTTTAGTTCACCTCCAACCCCAAGCACCGTAAAGTAAGATGTCCCCCCCAACCATCCCCATTTGTCAGTCTCTATTGGAGCGTGCATACTTAAAGTGATCCTGGTATATGAAGCTTAAGTGAAGTAGAATAGTCTATTGGCATTGAAACAACAGAATTATTTTTCCATTCTTTCTCATGGGGGACATCCTTTTGCCTCTCATGCACTTATGAAAAAACCTAATCCAGATCCTTCACACATCAGTAACGGCAGCTGCCACAAGGACCAACCTCTTGGATCATGCTCCCAGCTGTTAGGACCATGCAAAGGCACAGCTGGCTGCTGTGGTATTTCATTTTTATTTATTTTTGTCCTAAACAGGAATTTAGTCCTTTGGCTTTGTCCTTTAGCTCTGTTAACTCCTCAGTGTGAAAGCCCCTGGTGAACCCACAAAAAAAGACTTTTGCCAGTCAGGCATTGTCAGGGAAGTTGACTTTTCTCCACCACCCAAATAAACAGCAAACCAAGCTGACATGCCAACAGCAAATCAGTACAGAGAAAGACAACATTTTTGCTACTGCAGACTTTCCCATAAGATTTGTAAACAGAATCTGCCTTAGGTGACTGCTTAGGTGATGCATGAGACCATGAATGACAGGACATCCACTGAGGAAGCAACGAACCATGAGTGCGGCCGGCAACCTGTTCTGTAGATTTTGACACAGCAGCTTTGAAGACCTCTCTTTTTCCCTTCTGTTGCTTTTTCAGAAAGGTGCATGACACAGTTGAATGCCACAAGGAACAATTCCATGAGATGATGTCCATCCCAGAGACGCTGTTGATCAGCTGTGAGATGCACCACCGCTGAGAAAGATGCCATTAACCATACAACTTCGGCTGAAATTGAGGCAAGCGAAGAATGGTGGGGCTCTACTTCTGACTCAGCTGCAGACCTGCTGGAGGCATGGCAGGGGTGAGGTAACAACTCCTCTACAGAAGCCGCAATTAAGGATGTGAGCTGACTTGTGCAAACCCCATCGCCCTGTTCCCCTTGTAGCGCTGTGATTCACGGCTCGCAGCTGTGCACACTGGGGCCTGCCTTTCACCACCACTACGCACAGCTGCTGGCGTAAGGTCACCCAGCTTGAAATAAAACTTGGTCAGTCCAGTTGTTTGAGTGGGTGAAGAACCTGAGAGACGTAAACTTTGTCCCTTTCCCACAAGCTTCCTCCTGTACTGTTTTTTTTTTAAATCTTCCTGTTACATTAAAGCCTCAGCATAATTATAGACTCCAAAAAGCAGCGGCTTTATTCCCCGTTACCCCACCAGAGCAGTAGGGTCAGTAGTACAGTAACATTGCTGGGTACATCCTGGAAGGGCTGCTCCAGGAAAAATAGGAAGACGGGTACATATGTATTTGTAGTGACTCTTCATGCACGTGGAGCCCAGTGTCAGAGGTTGGACTACAGACCTCTAGAGGTCCCAACCCGTTTGCAGTGTTCTGAGATTTTTGTCAGGGACGCCAAGCAAGGCAACCTTTATATTACCATTGATCACACATGCCACAACTCCAAAGAAAGTCAGTGACAGAGTACTCAAGCTGGTGTGGGGGCAGAGGGACAGTATCTGTGATAGCACATAGAAAATAAAAGGTCAAGAAATGCACTTTTATGGCAAAATATGTAAAGCAATGCTCTTTGTTCAGCTGGTACAGCAAACCGGCTGTCCACTTGGTAACAGTCTCAACCCCAGTACACAAGAAGCCTGCCCCTCAGGAAACATTAAAAATGCCCTTGAATTTACACACAGGATGCGTGCCCCCCCCAAACACATGGCGTTAATGAGATTTATGCTGGCCTTTTCAACGGCCAGCATGTACAGACAGGCACATACAATTTGGAAATAAGCAGGCTGACAGCAGGCCATCAGTTCTGGACAAGCTCTGTCCCCACAGAGTCAAAGGCTGAAGAAGCTGCGCCTGTGGGGGAGAGCTTGGCCTAGCCTTAGCTTTAGCATGATCTAGCTAAACGCTGGAGCTTGCTGGAAGCACCGGGCTGTGGGGAGCACCGATGAGGAGATGCAGACAGGCCTTCCGGGAGGTGAGTTGGATGCTCTGGCACAGATTCAAGCAGAGGCTACACAGCCACCAAACGTCGCGTGCTGTGACTCTCTCCAAGCCAACATACCCACCTGCCTGGACAGTTTTCCTTCAACACTCCCTTTGGCCCCGCCATTAGCTGGCTTTCCTTTGTGTGACCATATTTGGTCTCCTGCATGCTCCTGTGATCACACAGGGGGCAGATGCTTTGGAAAGGCACAGAGGGAATGCAAGGGTAGTGAAATAAGTAGAGACTGAGATGGTAGACTTGCGTATGAGGACTGGAGTAAAGCTACCTCACTATGCTAAGCCTGGGTTGTAGTAAGACATTTCTTGAGCATTACCAGACATATGACCACTAAATACACCAAACACCACATCAGCACCAGTTATGGTACCAGAACTCAGATCTCCATTTCCTCAGTTTCATCTTTTGGATATTCAAAAAAAGGGTTCATTTATATTTGTACAGCTTTGACCAAATTCTTGGCTTTCTGTAACAAAGATACAGATGGGATAAAGTTTATTCAACTTCAAAGACATACTTCAATCACATATGTGCTCAGTGAAGCTCAAGGTCTTTGTACAGCAGTAATCTCAGTTAAGTGAGGAGGACTTCACAGCAGCTTTGACCCATGCCATACAGTTTCCTCACGTTCCTTCCAGTGCAGATCATGCTGCAGTGTCACAGCACACATACCTACACACATTGTTACATGGGAAGATACAAGCGTCCCAGAGCCATCCCTTTACCATTCTGGGCTACTGTCTCTAGGTTCTCCTCACTGCTGAGGGTGTTAAAGAGTCCCTACCAGCAAGTTAGCCTTGGACCAAAGATCAGACCGAGGAGGTGGGCTGAGCTGACATAAATGATTTTGCCTTCCTAAACCATATGCTGGACAAAGCTCACTCCTGCCCTGGCTGGTGAACAAGAAGCAAGTCAGGGACCTAAGGACACACTTCCTCAACACAGCTTGTGCTAGGGCAGCTGCCACCACTGTCCTCGCTGCATTACCCCGGTGTCCTGCCACCTCCTTGCTGCGGGTAGCAACGTGGATGGTGCAGAATCCTGAGCAGCACAGCGACCCACCCAGCACATGACACGGCAGAGAGAGGCAGAGCTGGTCTTCGTGGCAGGCTTCTGACCACGGGGACTTGCTCTGCTGGTAGACATGACGAGGGTGCCTGTTGAGAAAAAGATGTCCACCCCTCTTAGTCCATTTTCTGACACCTTTCATTACCTAGACCCCAAAGGAGTATGAGAGATTACTGTCACATCCCTCTCAGCTCAGCTGTTTCTGACACTCAGGTCCATGTTTCATGGAGCCATCCCAGGAGTAGAAACCCAAAGATGGCACCATGGGAATACCCACATTGAAGTGGTTTCCTACAACTTTTTACCCAATATTCTCATGTCCCTTTCTTTTTTGAGCGCCCAAGCACCCCTGGATGCTTTCCCTGTCTCCAGTCCCCTTTTGCCACGAAATCACCTACTTTTTTACACCCCTTTACCCCTCAGGTTAAGCAAACAGAAGCTGATTCACAACAAGCATGTTGATTCACTTGCCAGTGGGATAAAAGGCTGTTTCACTGGACTTTCCACCTCCTCATGTGAAAAATCAGTTATGATATGGAGTTCACATGCTCTGAGGCTGTTTGCTGCTGGGTCATCTGTGGTTAGCAAATGGGTTCACAAGTTATTCAGGGCTAATCCCTCAAAGACAGAGATGATCAGAGAGGGGCAAGCAGGGGGAATGCCTAACCCCTGATTTCCTTAGGAAACCAGTTTTAAAATAACTTTGCATCTAAGTAAGTACTTTGGTCTTCCAAAGCCCTAACCTCCTGGGAGAATTTGGCCCAAGGTGCTGCAAAATGCTGATCTCTGCAATCAGCCAGAAAGAAGATACCGGAAGTCCTGGGGTTTCACCACCTACCTTTGCCCTTAATTGTGTTTTTTACATCACCTATTCCTGAATACAGGGTCATTACAAGCAAAGGAAGTCAGCAGAAGGTGTTCAGTTACATTACTGAGACTAGTCCCTCCGCAGTTTAGCTAAGTGATGTGTGCCATGTTCAGCTACTTCACAGGACTCCAAAAGACACTCAGCATCTCAAATTTTTTCCCCCACAGTGGTGCTGGCAAGAGAAAATTACAGTTGGAGGAAACTGGGACACAAAGCAGCACAAAAGCAACCCAACGCACGCAGCAGCAGAGCCTTCAGTCTGTTTGCTCTGTGAATTTTAAATGTGGCAACACCAGCAGCATTAAGCAGGGTTTAACCCCTCTTGTGACCTCGCGCACACACATGCAGGCAGAGCCTACCGTGAGAGCCTGCAGGCTGCAGTCACCCAGTCAACCCCTTCAGCCACCCTCAGGACACACAGGGGAGCGCTTCACAACCACAGAGCCTCTCACAGATAATCCCACCCATTCCATACGTGCTACATGCACACATGCATGCCAATTCCCTTCCCACTGAAGCCAGCACAGCGCTTGAGCCATAAGGACTCTGAGCGAGCTGATGCAGTGCTGGCATGAGTGACCTCCAGCCAAACAGGCTGCGAGGGGGCGAGGGGGTGTGGATTAGCAACGGGATGCCCTTCTCCCCAGCTCAACTGTAGCTGATCCAAGGACATCTGCAGCAGAAGGGAGTGCCTGGTGCGGGAACGTCTGTGCTTGCAAGGAATTACAAACATTTTCTAATTCTGGAAGAATCTGCGAACAGCTGGCAAATACAGGGCCACCTTATTCCTGGTATTCTAGCTGCAGATGAACGCCTCCTTCAGGAAGCAAAATGACAATTGCTTCTGGGATATACTGACAGTCTAACTGGTGTAATTAATACCAGCCAGCACACCTTACGAAATAAGCATTTTATTTCAGTGAGATTACTGTGTTGACTTGATATACTTGAATTTTCCAAGGTGTTTTACCTTACGGTCTGTTGTAAGATCTTGCATTACGGAAGGTTAAGAGGAGAGACATGATACGAATAAACACTCTCTTCAGCTACAGGTCTTCCAGGTTCTGTGGTTGCTAATGAGATCATGAGAAATGTGTGGGTCTGTTTTACCAACACCCCCAGATGCAATCCTTGCTGCAATATTGTTTTGTTTGACTACCCGCTATCTAGACAATGATGCCAAGTCTTTGCATGCAAACTCAGTGGATGACTCAGATGCTACAGGCTAGCACAACCTAAGGAGGATGGGTCACCCTTACAGAATGATCTGAAATGACCGGTTACTGGTCACAAGACAACAAAAAACATATAGGTACCACCTCTGGGCACAGAGCATAAGTCATACCAACAAGGTGAGATGCTGTCCTCTGCTTCCTTATAGCTAATCCACATCTGTCCCCACTCCTAAGAGCTCAAAAGACAAAGATAAGCAAAGAGGGCTCGTGAGTAACAGGAGGGCTACTGAAAAAAGGTGCAGAGCGAGAATGGGAGCCACTATGACCGAGACACAGCTCAGCCCAGATGCTGGCACACGGAAAAGGCATGAGATGCTAGAGAGCAGCTCATGCTTGCCAACAAGGATAGCTGCTGAAGCAGCTAGCTGTTGAAACCAGGCAATTCTTAAGATATGGGCTGTAAGTCTGCATGTTGCCAGCTATCCATACTGGCCTATTTTACTCTGGAATTCTGAAAAACACCACAAATTTTCTTTCTCCCCTATACATCTCCCAATGTTTAAACACGTGGTTATTGCTTGAGCTCAGGTAGAGCAAGCACAGAGGACATTAACACCAGCCAGGACCCGGTGTTGAAAAGAAACATGCCCTCATTACACTTTGAGAAGTCAAAAAAAAACCCCTCTCTCTTTACAGATGTGAAGAAGAAATTACTTCCATACAGCAGGTCAGGCTGGCATGGACACAGCAAGCAGGCTGTTTGACCGCTACAATAAATTATGTGGCTGAGTCTTAGAAATCACAGCAAGGATCATGTGGCTGAGTCTCCGAAATCGAGTCCCTGAGACTCCACCTTCTGTGTTTGGCATAATTTAATCTCCCAAAAAGGGTAATACCTTTGTTCAGGCCAAAACTCTTGGCAGGAGAGCAGGAGGTATTTTATTGTAATGCTGACCAGTTTCCCTGGCTTCCAGCTCTGAAGATCTTTGTGACAGAGCCCGAGTGACAGGACAGTTGGGCATACCTGGGAATTCAGAAGAGCCCAGCAGCCCTAAGGATGTGCGTTTTCAAAAGCAATGCATGATTTCTAGGAAATTAAATACACAAGACCTCAGATTTTCTAGAAGTGTCCCTGGTACCTCCTGGTAAAGTCCATCCAAACAACTTTTTAAATGCACTGCTCCTTCCTGAAAATGTGGCCCTCTATGTTACTTACTGACTTCACTCCATGTCATGCAAAAGGCTGTCCCCTTTCCCTTTGTATGTTTTAAACTGTAGCCCCCAGCTATGGATTGCAAACTAATGTATCTAGGATGGCTCTTTTTTTGAAAACAGCTTTCAGACTTTCATAGGAAGCCGAATCCCCCCAAAAACCTCTATCCAGAAAACAGGTCACGGATGCTTAGATTTTTGTGGTCAGTGTAATTCATTATGCCATTTAGTCTGACCCCCTACATTGCACAGGCTACTGGGAATAAATCTCAGGCTGCCTGGAAATGTTTCACCAGTTCAGCTCTGCAACTCAAACAACTCACAGATTTCATTCTCTATTACAGTACTACATGGTTTTGTAACTATTTTGAGACCTTTATGGCCATTGGGCAATAAGCACCAAAGTTCATTCTTTTGAGGATTATACCTCACCCACACAACAAAATCAAAATAACACAGCTTTCCCCTTAAAAAGGATTCATCCCAGGCTCGGAAATAGCCTCTGTGCTAAAAAGGCGAAGGACTTACCCTGAAACGCACAGCCAATCAGCGGTGAAGGTAAGCATTGACATTTCCCAGCACTGAACCAACACCGTACCTTCTAAACTCAACAGTTCCTTGAATGCTGTGTGTTCACCAGTACGCTCGGATTAGCTTCAAACTCCAGTGATGCTGTAAAGGAGCCTTGCTCGTGACCTGGCAAAGGCTACAGCTGAGGGCCGCGAGTCCAGCAGCGCACGGAGATGTCTCATTTCACAAACCACAACAGCTCTGAGTGGGTGAGGATGGCCAGACCTGCCTCGCTAGGGAGAACCACGCAAGGAGTGAACCCTACCTCCCAGCTCCAGGGAGCAGACCCCGTGCTCTGCTCTTGCACTCGACATCCGACTTCAGCACCTGAAGCATGGGTGAATCCTGCCCTCCTCTGTGCACACGGCACAGGAGAGAGCAATTAAGACTATATTCACATGCATGCTTTGTTCTCTCAGCTTCTCAGCTCTCATGGCAGGGGGACAGGAACCTTTCAGATCAAAACTCTTTTCTGATCTTTCCTACTGAAAAGACTTGGTTATCTAGCATTAAGGCTCTGTTCTCCCTTCCCTCCCCTCTATTCCCTTGTCCATCAAACCCAAATGAGAAGCACGTGGAAAGGAAATCTTGTCACTGCTGTTTCCCACAGGTTTAGTATCATTTTGGTCTCAGCTCTGTAGAACAGCAATACTGCCCTCATCTTGCAGGGCTATTAAAACAGTAAACTGGTCAGCTAGCAGTCCTTGTGGGTGTCCGACTGGTAGTTTCCAAGGGTTTCCTTTGGGAACACTCAACTTTCCTCTTTCCGTGCAGTGCCACAACGGTATCACTTGAAAAAGGGCATAACAGCTTTTGCAGATGGCTTTACTAAGGCTCAGGAAGAACTAGTTGTCTACTATCAACTGAAAAAGGTCCTTTGAACTGCAGCGCTCCCACCATGTATGCTCTTTGTTGGCTCAAAACATTCCTGAGCTCATGGGCCACGAACTTTCCTTAACCAACAATGGCAGTTGCTATTTTTTAAATCTCCAATGCCTTCCCTAAGTTTCTGGAGCAAAGCTTGGTCATTGCCACACTTCAGAGATTATTCTAATGATCTCCTCCTACCTGTCAGCCCAGGTTTGAAGGATATACTTCCATGAACCTTTCAAGCAATTATTCAGCAACACTCTCACACAATAGCAATCATTAGCTGACCAGTCACATACTCACCTCAGAAAACACCAGTCCTTCTCTCTGTAATCTTAATGACTCAGTGCTACAAAGTGCCCTGACCACGTACTGGTGTAAAGGGACACATTTTCTATTAAAATAGTGCTGTTTACTATGAAGATGTGCAGTATCTTCGAACTTTTGCTCTGCTGCTTCTTGCATTCTTACCAACATGCTTTAGTCTGTCCTTCCTGTGGTTGTGACACACTCGGGAAGTGTTTATGTGTTTATATATAATTATTATTAGACTTTCAACACTGAGAGACTTCAAAGTTTCCAGGTGAAATGCTAGGTCTTCACATCTTGGGCCAGGCTTTAATGAGAGACTTGATTTTTGGAGGTATAACTAATTACTAGCACAACAAATTGCTATAGTGTGCGTATCTGAGCACCTCAGAGCAGCCATAAACCAGGCAAAATCTTCAAGGTAAGCTGAAAGCTGAAGGATTGAGCTATTTTATGTCAACAGGCAGTAGGACTTGGAGTAAGTGTTCTGCAGATCTCTCATCTCTCACATCCTTCTGTCTCCTGAAAGAAACAAGTCACTGGGCTGCTCTTTAGCTCTGAAAGCTTATTCATACTCACATAATGGTCACTCTGAGAGGTCTGAGCCTCGCAAATTAGTCTGTTCAGACTTCTCTTAAATCACGCAGCCAGCTCCCTGGAATGAAAAACCACTGGTAACTAAGGAAAGGGAGAGAAGCCTTCAAATGCTTAAACATGGCCACAGCCACCACCACCTACTGCAGAAGAAAGGCTTTTCCAACAGGGTTCCTCTCAGCTGTTTGCTGCTGACATTTCGCCTGAGAAGCCAGTGCACGGTGAAGCCCAAGGCTGAGTGGTGTCTGTATTTCAGAAGACGGTGCATTCAGAAGCAGATGTGGAACCGATGCTTCTTCAGCTCCTCTGCAACAGACTTTCCCCAGGAAAGCTATTTAATGCTGCGCCTTCTCAGCACAGTTATGGGCTTAAAGAAACAGGAACAAAGTGGTGGTTTCTGAAGCTTCTAAATGCCTTTAAAAAAATCACACCAGCCTGTCATTCACATCTTGAAGATCTGGCTTTTCATCTTGGCCACATGCTCAGTTAAAGACGGGGACATGCAGACGGGGACACTTCTTTCCCAGCCTCATCACGCAACAGAGAATAAGAGTACCAGAACAAGACAGAGTAATCTACTGCAGACTGAAGTGCTCAGACATGATGGGGACAAAGGCCAGAACAAGAAGAACAAAAAGCGACCCAGACCAACCAGTTTCTAGGAAGGAAAGACGAAAGACTCGCTCCGACTGATACTGAAATGAGCGGAAAGACTCTCATTGACTTTAATGGAAGTTAGATGAAGGACTTGTTTGTATTCACCTTTGTGAAGCAAGAAGCATGGATGCAAACCTGCAGGTAGGCCTGGGAAGTGTCAGAATCAGACATAAAGACGGGTCCACTGCAGATAGAGGAGGCAAGAACAGGATTTCTAATCTGGTTAAAAAGCAAAGTGCTACACCCTGAATAGAGCATACAGTTAGATACAAAACATCAGTGGGAAGTAATGGAAGCAACATCTGTCTCACGAATTCGGTGGAATTTACTGCATTTGGCATTCAGGACTAATTCGACTGAATTAGTCAACCTATAATGCCCCTTGGTTGGATCACATGTACCTACTCTTGGAGACGTATCTGTAAACCAAGTCACTTGAGTTTTCTGAATACAAAATGCACCAGTAAATACACTGCACAAACAACCAAGAGTGTTAAACAGGTTTGGTTAGCTGTCAGCCCACGGGACAATTTTATTGACCTCTCCTCTTTCTACTGCCCTGCCCCAGCCCCATGTAACTGGACTGGAGTACGACTGCAACAAAAACAGCATAGGCAGAGATAAGGCAGATCCCTATCAAATTTATCACCAGCGAGGCACGCTGCCCCTTGCAAACTTAGCTGTGTTATAGCCTGGCCTTCTCCAGGCACCTGCCCGGGACCGGAAAAATCCCCAACACATATAGAAGTTGGCTGTCCCAGAATGAGATGAGTAATACATCTGTCATGTCTTTGACTGATGACTGATCAGACTGCATGTTCTGGCAAGACCATCACCAGCCAGGAGTTAATTTCAGCCTTTCATTAGTACCCAGGAAGCAATGCACAGTTAAGTAATCTACTATTTGGAGAGGAGGAGAAGAAAAAAAAAAAATAAGAAAAAGAAAAAAGGAAAAATAAGAGACCTGTTTATTCGCAGGTATTAAGTTTACAGTAGGAATTTCCAGAGGATTTTAGTCTGGTTTTTGGAATGAAGCCCCAGAAGTTACACTAGAAGGCAGCAACCTAGAAGAAAGAGAATGAAACACAACAGTTCTGCATTTCATTTTGCTCATGTGAGTAACACCTTTGAAGTCTAAGCACCTACTTATAACAGGGCATGAATTTGCACTTTCTTAACATTATTTCAACTGTAAATCCAGTAACTACAAACATAAAGCCTCATATTTAACAAGACCACCCACCACTACAATCATACTGCTTGTACGAATAGTCACTAGAACCCCATTTCCAAATTAATTACAAAGTGTAGGCTTCTTCTGTTTTGAAGTAGGCCTTCAATGCCCCACATAACTAAAGCAGACTAATTTTTTCAATGTCGCTTTTTTGTCTCCTTCAATGTTGATGGTGTAAATCACTAAACGATCTCTCAGTGACATGCTGCCAGCTGAGACGAAGGGATATGAATCCCCTGACCAGTAAAACTATGACAATCTACATCAGCAGATTCTCCGGCTCTTGCAATATCCTTTGTTGCTCTATTGCAAAAAGAAAATTAATGGCTGTGTTTGTCAGCCCTCTGCACTCTAAACAGTATCTAATTCTTATTTACGCTTTGCTTTCCTTACAGCACTGGCTTTGGAAAGAGGCCTCGAAAAGAAGTGGAATTTCCAAGAGGGAACCTTGCAGTCTTTGTGTCAGTTCCTCCTGTGCTGCAAAGGGTCTGGAAAAAAAACCAGCATCATCTGAAACACGTGCAGCAGCCAGCATGCCATTGTGAAGAAGACTGGAACATTTGTATCATACTGTTTTTATGGGGTGCCAATAAAACCTGCAGAGGGGTTAATGGGAGACCTGGAAAAGTTAAGCAAGAATCCAAAATGTAATCATGCAATTCCATGCTTTAGCTTGAAGTTCACTGCATCTTTATCAGACACTTTAAAAATAATAAAGGCCTCTTAAAAAAATCCTACTTGGAAGAGCAGTTGGGAAAACTGGAGTAGCAATCTGAGACATCCATCAGCAAGTACAGGAATGGCTCAATAATGGCTTCTCATCCAAAGATTTTGGATGGGTTCAGGCATTCAATGTGGAGGAAAGCATCCAATATGGCACACAGGGAACTGATGGTGACAAGTTCATATGCCACTGAGAATTCAAGGTTCAGTTCTAGGGTTCAGAGTTTTAGCTAAGTTTCTGAAGAGAACCTTGTTTCCAAAGGAGTTGTATCAATGAGACAGATATATTCAAAGACAGCTCGACTCATTGATATAAGACACATCCATGTTCACACGACAAGCGCTACCAGCTGCTTCAGATGAGATCAGAGATGATGCAGGCTAACCTAGTTACAGGGGACCAGATTCAGCTACGTGTCAGTTGACCTGTCGTTTACAAGTGATCTCGTCCTTTACTCTAGTTACTAAAAACTGCCATAAGGCTACTTTCTAATTACACTTATTCTAAATTTTCTCTTGCCATGAATATTGAAAGTCACGAGTGCTGAGGTGATGACAAATGACCCAGCTGCCAAAAATTTAGTACGAGTGGTCCACTGTCAAAAGTTTTCCAGAGAACTGAAGCCTTTCTGAAGAAACCAAACCCTCATCAAAATCTCCATGAAGGCTGAGCTGTCATGTGGGCACTGAAAGCCCACCACTTTTTAAGAACCATAAAACTCAAACTTACATTCAAGCTGAGGTGTAATTCAAGTGCCTCAGAGAGCCCCACCTAGCTTGGTATCACAGAGGGAAATCCCCTCTGAGGTTGACCACTGCCATAAACAAGAACACCTACGGATCAGCTTGTTCCTCATGTGAGGAAGGTTTCCACAATGATTACAGAAGACTTGCAGGGACAAGAGGAGACCTAACATAATAGGGTCCTTTATGCTGTAGCATAATCTAGCCTTGGCCCAACTGATGTAAATCATACTTCCATGCTTTGTTAGGCACCACCATCTTTTTCATAAGACAAAACCAAGACACAACAGAGAGGTGATTTGGGTGTACCAGGGTTATTTTGGACACGAAGGTTGAGAAAAACTTCTTCCCTCATTACATCAGTGTGATTGTTTCAAAGGTGACCTCCAACATCAGGTCCAGGAGGGATGGAAAAAGTGACAGCAGTTAGAAGTGTTTTAGTTTGCTAATACAACCAAAGAGATGTACAGACAGCAGGCATCAAGCAAACAAACCACTGCTTTATAGTGTATATAAGTCTAAAAAGCAGACAAGACTATTTTCAGGCTCTCAGACTGGCACCAAGCAGCAGCCTAATTGTGTGCAAGATTCATTCCTATACTGTCAGAGTTTATCTGCAGTCCTTCACAGCACCAAGTACACTTTTCTCACACAAACAGAAGCAGTACCACTGCTTGTTTTCTCTGTCAGAAAACGCTGTATGATACTGTCTGGTCAGCAGATGGCTCTTGTTCGCACTGGATACCCACCCAGTGTGTGGCTTGTTTCTCTCCTTTGCTGTTGTCTTCTCGGTCTGCTCAGGCTCCAGTTAAGACAGACTGCCCAAGCAGGCACTCAGAATGCAGACCTTCATCCAGGAGCACAGCGGAATACTCTCATAGCCTAAGTATTTCTTTCCACATCCACTGTGGAAAGTTCTGTTCATTGGTTTGTCAAGGCACTTTCAAGCACTCAGGAATGAGCTCAAAAATTTATGGGCTTGAGACAGCTCGGACTGCATGCATTACAAAGACAGACAGGCTGGAGAAGCAAATGCTTACTTCTATCCCTCTATTTTCTCACAACTAGAAAAGTGCATGGTAATTTCAGGACTGATAATGAGGGGCTCCTTGAAAGTGAAACAGCAGACACTCACAGCACCTCATTTGGCACCGTCTCCTGCCTTGTCATTCCAGAACAGCAATTCTTCCTCCCACCCCCAATACGCTCTTAATTCTTCAGAGATTATCAGGTGACAAATCCTGAGAAGCTTCCACGTCGACATTCCTTTTCATATTGTCATTTTTCATTGAACAAAGTGCTTCAGTGGCATGAAGACCAAAGCTGTTCAACCTTAAAGGATGAGGAGACATTTAGCAAGCATCTCCCAAGAAGCAAATGCACTGCCTTCGGCGATGAAAGGAAGTTTTGACCTTCTGGCTCCTGAAAGTCTTGATAAACACGCTGTTTTACACCTTGTGGATTGACAGACTGATTCAGGATAACAAGAGCCTCATTTCTCATTGCAGACAGCTGGAACATGCACGTTCCAAAGCATAATAACCCGAGAAGACGACATGACAGCAGTAGTCACTGCACAATGGTTAGTGGTCAAAGACTGGTTTTGTTCTAAATTCTCAGCACCAGCTGTTACAAGAAGTAGAACAGATTTCCACCTCTTCCCAGCTTCCACCCAAAGAAATAATTTGTTGACAAAATTATTTCTGTTTAGAAATGTCACTGTGCTACTTACCCCTTAATCATCACTGTTACTAGCTGAACTCAAACATATCCCAACAAAGTAAACAAACCCATCCTGGCAATTCATCATGGCAGTCCCTCAGTCAGAGAGTATCAAAGGAAATGACATCTAGCTAGACAACAACGCAGAGCAGAAAACAGGAACAGCAAGCGCTGGCCTGTGCATCCGTTTTGTTCCACGCTTACCAGAATGGTCTGAAAACCCAACTCACGGGCACACTGTGAAACATTACCCTGTTTCCTCCAGGAGAACAATCTCGGCACATGATTTTTAAGCACTCCCTGTTACAACCTATGGGGACTCTGCTATGTGATTTCACAGAATCACAGAATGGTAGGGATTGGAAGAAACCTCTGTGGGTCATCTAGTCCAACCCTCCTGCCGAAGCAGGGTCACCTATAGCAGGCTGCACAGGACCTTCTGGCAGCTCACACAAGGGACTCACTGGTTTTGTCCTCCAGACAAGCCCTGGAGTCTAGGTCACTGAAAGCTGATTTATTTTATGATTTGTTCTACTCATTTCTTCCCAACCCAGACAGTGTGAACAAGATCGTTAACTTGATGATTGATCAAAAAATTGTAAGGGCTTTCTAGTAACATTTTCTAAAATTACTTCAGTCTACACTTCCAGAAAATTGATGTTCTTACTCATTTGGATGATCTGTTAAAAAACACCCAAAACAAAACACACAATTAAACTTTTTAGGAGGGCTTTTGCCTCTTGAAAAGAAGATCTTTCACAAACACTAACAGATGCTTTTAACTGGAAGAGATGTGAAAGTAAGCCCATTGTGGAAGCAACATTTTTGAAAATAAACTAATGGGCAGTTGTTTCCACACCAGGTAAAGGAGGCCAGATTATTTTACAGTGAATAATACAGAGATGCATAGGGCATTTATATTATATGCCATTCAGAAATCCTTTTTTCAATTTATGGAGATGTCACACATCATTGGATAAGAACTGGCGTCTAACTCTACCTGATTCTGCAACTTGTTTTCCTCACACATCAGAACCTAAGAAAGAAATAAAGTTAAACCTAATCTAACTTGTGCTGACATCACTGATGAATTCTTAAAGAACTGTCAGCCAAGCTTACTTTGTTAATTTCTACAGGTCTGCTTAAAATATGAAGAGTCACAGGATGAAGGTGGCAGAATTGAGTATTCAAATACTGCTTAGTAAGACTCTACACTTAAAAAACCCCAAAAAAACAACCAAAAAAAAAGGACAGGATATGGAAACCAAGGATAAGCCTTCACTGAAGTTAAGTCCCCACCAGAATGGTAAGGTGGCATGATGAAAGTGTTTAAATTTGAGGCACTGGATCAACCACGGACCTTGAGAGATGCTTAGCCCAACCTCCTGCTCAAAACAGTGTCAGCCATAGGATCATACCAGAATGCTGAGAGCTTCAAGCAACTTGGACTTGAAAACCTCCAAAGATGAAGACAGCACAACTGCTATGGGTAAACTGTTCCAACATTTCGTTTGAATCTTACTTCATTCTATTAAGAACAATGTCCTCCATTATTCAAATAAGATTAGACACAAGTGATCCTGAAACCTAAAATGATCCTGTGTGAACAGCACATCCATCTGCCAATCTGACCATATAGTTAAAGGTTGTTCATATGAAAAACTGATTCAAATTCCATCCCTTCGTGGTTCACACATGGTCGTCAAAACCACACAGCCCTTCCACTTCATCTAAAGAAGCAGCTTTTAACTGTTATAGGATATTATCCTTCAAGCAGAACATCAACGAGAACAAGATGACAGAAACTTTGTTAGTAGCCTTTACAGATATTTGCTGACAGCAGAGCACAGGCAATGCTCCAGGTTCTCAGGACTCATTTCCACAGTTGAATGTGCCATAGCTTTGTGATTCATGCCCTGTGATCTGCACAGCATCTGCAAGCAGGCCAACAAACTGCTGCCAAACAGAAATGGAACATCACAAATTAAGACATAACCAAAGAGAAAAAAGTGAGGAAAAAAAAAATTAACAAAAATGCCATCAATGTAGAGCTCAAGTTTTACACAATTGTAAATGAACGTTATTGTAGCAGCACAATATAGTCTCATTTGCTTTTGTTTTAGTCCAAGTGACTCAGAAACTCTACCTCTTTTAACCAAAGCCTGATTCCCTGTGCTCTCTTCCTTTCCACTGCTCCTGTCCAAACTTCAAGCCTACAGCTTTAAAGTGCTAACTTCTTATGGCAGTCACGTACAGCCACCTTTCCGTGCCTCCAGCGAACAAGTGGCCTGTGCACGAATGGTAAAATCAGCTTATTCAGAAAAGGTCAGATAATTGTTTTATGTACAGACCAGAAACATTAACTTGCTACATACAAACTCTCAAATTTGTTGACATGGGCATGATTGATATAGCCAAGCCTTCCAGACTTCTTGTATCACAGAAGCTCTGCCCGGGCACTGAACATTGGAAGCCAAAGAAAAAAACCTCAACCCTCACAATTTTTCCTCTTCCTGGCCCCAAGCATATAGGCAGAAAAAAAGAGAACATATCCAGAAACATCTAGATTATATGTATCTCTGCTCAGTGAAACTAATTTGGAATTTGGAGACATAATGCATTCCCCTTACCCCCAATATAATTTTCCAGAACAGCAGAATTACTTTTTATCTGAAACATATCCAAAAAACAGAAGAAGAAAAAAAAAACAAGTCACAGGCAGACAGCAAGCATGGAAAGTTTCCTTCCAGATCATTTAAAGTTGAAAAGTTAGAAAAAAAATAATCAGAGGATCTTAGAGTAGAGGATGTAAATCAGAGTTTCCATTAGCGAAGTTAGCTTTTTGAAAAGTCCCAGAACGGCAAATATTTCCAAAACCCTCATCCCACCTCCATTGTAATCATTACTTTTTCTGAGTATAATAGTTAGTCCTTTACGCTAGTTAAGCTGCTGAATCTGTCAAACAGGACCATACTCTAGTCTATTCCCTCAGACAAACTTAAATTACTGTGTTTCCCACCTCTATGACTTGACTCTCCAAAGTTATTTGCTCTCAGATTTACATATTCAGATTTGGGATAACAGACTCCGTTAAGAAGTAGCACACATTCTGGCATTACATGTTTACAGTCCGTTTGCATGACAAAAGTGATGCAATTTTGAGTAGAAATAACAACTTAAGTCCAACCCTGACACTGCAAGCTGCATATGCTTTCACCTATCTATCAAAACCCTCACATAAACAATAGAGAAGCTTCTCCCAGGTATCTACCCTCTCTAGCCACCTCATTTGGATGCTGTTGCACTCTCTAACCTAGGACTTAAAACTCTACAGGCCCAGGAAAGCTAAACAGACTGCTACAGTAACCTGGAAACATTTTACCTTCTCTTGCCCCAAATGCAAAATGAATCACTTTGTCCCTTTCTCCCCTCTTCTAACAGTTATCACAGTAAGCCAGCCACACAAGAAGCCTGGCCAGCTTTGTGTGACCTCTATTTACACTTCCGTAGCTGTTAATTTAATTTGACAGCTGAACTGTTAGTTCTTCATTTTCATCTCCCAAGTGTAGTTCAATCCACAACTACAAAATCTGAATGTTAACACAAAAACAAGCAACACTGTGGCTGGGGTCAGAGGTGAAGGGAGAGCAGGATTAAAACTCAGCAACCTATACTTCCATCTGATTAAGGCCACTGCATAATGATGACCCTGCTACTGTTTCTACTGAAGGAAAAAAATTGCAGCCCTTTTCAGGGCACTGGAGTGTCTACAAACACACAAGACTGGAGATTAGAAGAATCTAGTAAAAGGTCAGTACACAGAAAACTTCATTTCATTTGTGTCAGTGTTCCAAATTACTTGTTTTCTTCTTGCCATACAGCAAAACACCCATGAATAAGATACAAAAGAAGAGGGACGAAAGCAGTCTCCCAGACAAATGTAAAATAAACTAATTGTTCTATGCAGGCTATGAAGATGATATGGCAGCCAAACAGAGAGCATTTATTCATCTTGAATGAGTAATACGATGCCAAGCTTGCACTTTCTTCACCTACAAACCACAATCATGCAAATAACATCTTACCACTTAAGAGATAACTTATTATATAAGCACAGGCTTCATCACTTAGATATAAGGCATTCAAAAAGCACTATTAGGGCATGTTAAGGCTTACTAGTGCATAATGCAGCATTCTAAAGACACCACAAACTACAGCAGTGCAGCAGTGAAAAGAAACTGCAGCATCAGTGTCTTCAGTTTCAAAATCCAAATACACAGAAGATGACAGAATTCTGCCTATGCTCTAGAAGAAGTCCATTAGTCAAACCTATTTTTCTTGCCACACTAGCTTCCAACAAGGTATTTCTCTCTCATTAAAAACACCATTTTATCTCTGCCACCTGAAGGCATGAAAAACATACAGTACATCAAATGCATGACTTCAGTCTCATTTTGCATCAGTATGCTTCAGGAATGTGACCCCAAAAAAACACTAAGGTCTTATCACTTCATGAGTGACCTTCCCAGTTCTCCTCACCTGCATTCTCAGCTTTCAACTAGCCTCCCCTTTAAGTGGTGTAGGATATACAATTCACAAGTGACAAAGTTGACTCTTGCAAAGCAACTGATCCGTTCCACCGGCTCTGAAGCAAATCGAATTCTGAATTCAGAACATGAGGCTACCCTCATTCCTAGCAGCAGCTGATAAAACCACCATTAAATGCTATTTACATGCCTCTCCCACAGACAGTCATGTCAAACAGCTGTATTCAGCAATAACCGCTCTCCGTTCTGCTATCCTGCATGTGAGCAAAATCATCACTCTTGTTCACAGCAAACTGAGGTTCAGTGTTTTAGGGATGTCAATTTGCCACTGGATTTTGAACAGCGATCTAGGCACTGTATGCATACTGTAACCAGGTGTAGAAAATGGTCTTTTGTGTATTTTAGTTCTTTAATATCTGTGTACCAGTGAGCCAGTTACTTCAAATTCTGCAAAATGTGAAAAACCATACAGCTATGTATTCATTTAGCAACAATTTAGTTTCTTACTGCAGCTGAAAAAAAAATACCTCTCTCTTGACTTATAGCCATATTTCATATATCCTGGCAGCTTCTCATCTTAACCCTGCTGTTCTTCTGAGCCATTCCCAGTTTTTGTGGCAGCTTCCCACAGGTCACAGTTTACAATTTAAGACACTTACTCATGGGTCACAAATTACGTTCACGCTCAACAGGCATAATCCCATCAGAAATTGTTGTCCAAGTGAACTTTACAGCATTGCTCCATCGGTATGGTACATAATCCTGCCCTTTGTCAAACAGGAATTTGGTATTTTACAGGGAAGATACAAATAAAGCAAACGGCAATACTACTATGAAATGCACACTTTAGGTGGATCACTCGTTTCCTCACTTCAAACAACAAAAGTTCCTGAAGAGACTCAGAAAGCAGATCAGGGTAACGTGTAGCTAGAAATAAAACTCAAATTACTTTTTTTCTCCACCTTTAAGGAGAAGCACCTGATTGTGGTTAGACTACCCAAGACTACATGTTGTTTGTGAGATCTATACAAAGGTACAAACTGGTTTGTTTCTTTTTATTGCCCTCTTTGTTTTGCAGCCTCTTTATCACATCTCAGTTACAGCTGGTTTTAGAAGCAACACGCTAGACAAAGAGCTATTGGCTGAAAATGCTCCCAAAATTTGTCTTTGAAGTCCCCTTGAATATAAATGTTAATCTTGTTCCCAGCTTCTCTATCATCTAACTCTTCTTTATGTACACAAGCAGAGTCCCACCAAAAGTTTGCTCACTAGCTGACTCTCCTCCATTTGGTCCTGCCACACCACTCCACTCCTCTCAAACTTCAACACACTGTAAACTCTTTCAGGCATGGCCTTTCAGAAATGCTACTGCCTCTTCCAGGCGCAGGCTCCTCACTTCAGCCTAACCTCCCTACAGAGGAAATCTCTATCCCAAGGTACGCATCACTTGTCATTCGGTTTCATACCCTACCCAGAGCACTGACCATTTCCTTATTCAACATCTGAACTCGTTCCTACCTCTGAAACCTTGTTCTTCCATTCTCTAACAGGAGCTGACAGCACTCCCTTTGCAGCTTGTATACTTTCTCCAATACTGAAGAGAAAAAAAAAAATTGAAGATTTAGGATAAAGACAAGGAGGTGGATTAGGGAAGGAGCATGCTTAATCCAAATATATAATTAAAAATATGTACCTGAATTTACGAGATTTTGACCAATTCCACAGATACAGCCACCCAGGGACTTGGGACACACTGCTCCATTTTTTCATCTTTGGTTGCTGCACATTTAGAGTCAAATGCTTCACATTACAAGCACAGCAGCGAATCCTTCCCCTGGAATGGCAAACAGAGCTGCCTGCTGGAGTACCTGGTTACTCCTAGTCTATCACATCTAAAATCACTATCTCAGAGAACAAGAATTTCAATCACTATTTCAGAGAACAAGAATTTCAAGTATGTTGCTCCTTGCCCTCTGCAGCACACAGCATTCGCATTAATGTGTTGAGCCATATCAAAATACAAAGGGATCTATTTCGAAAGCAAAGGAAACTTTGCATTCTAGGACTCTAAGCACAATTGCATAGGTATACACAACACAAAACCTTCAATTCGGTGCTAGTTTTAACACTAGGCTTTCAGCAAACCAAAGCATACAGCAGACACAGTTTTGTAAGAGTTCACTGAGGAAACTGACAAAGCAAAGGGATGAAGTGGGAATAAGTATCTTCAGAGTCTACTACTATTTTTCCAGACTACTACTATTACCAAAGAATATGCATGTGTCTTTATTCATTTCCTTACAGCCTGGACAGGAAATGCCACAGATGTTAGTCTCTTCATAAAACGTGCTTTCATTAGAACTGGAGTTAAACTGGGTGTTTTTAATATTTATTTTTCTTGCCTAGCCAATAAGTATTTCCACTATCAGGAAGAAGGAAAGTCGTCGTGTGTCAACAAGATCCAAGAAGGTTAATGTCCTTTTTTTACTCGCAGGTGATCTACTCTGTAAGGAACCTTACTGTTTCCATTGAATTATATAGTATTTTCAAGTGCCGAAACTCCAGGTTAATTTTGTGCACAGACAGAGCTGGACTTCAAAGAAATCAGAAAAAAAATTTGAATTTTAACATGCCTGCCTCCAAATATCTGTAAAACCATCTGAAATATCCGACGAAACCACAGCTGACAGATCTGCTTACATTATTTTGAGGACTTGGCTTTGTGCCTCCCAGTTTCATTCATTCATGTGTATTCTTGAAGTAAAGCTCAATCCGACACTTCAAATTCAGAGCCATAGTTTGATTTCATTCGTGATTATCTCACATTGCTAAAACGTTCTCTTAGTGTGGTAAGAACAAAGCATATCACCAATCCAGTCTCTTGGGTTTCAGCTAGATTCATAAGAGGATTCTGGACAAGGTTAATAAACCATAGCATTAAAATGCAGATGTACAGAGGACATAAGAATAGACAACTACAGAATTAAGATGACTTCAGAACAATTTTTTAAATTCCATTTAAAAGTGCTTTCATAGCATAGCTTTTCACTAAGCAGATCTTCAGAATTTCCACCACAAAGGTAAGGACTCCACTACCAAAACTTCGGAAGAAATACTTGAATGTCTTAGCTACTGTTCACAAAACCCTGAGGAGACCGCTCCCTAAATCCCTAAGAGATTGGCAGCAATAAAGCTGAAAAGCACTCTGTGTGGACAATTCTTGGTAGTACTTGGTAGAAAATGAGGCACAGTACACTTAGGTAACTTACATAACTTGTTCAGGTCACACTTACCTTCTCAACACCATATGATTTCCACATATTCTTCAGCAACTACAAAGAGATACATGATTCTCCCTGGCAAGTATCCCACTATTGCACGGATACCAGTTTTTGCTAGCATATGAGGTCAGGCACCTGTTGTTCATCAGAAGTCACATAACAAGTGTCCCACTGCTGAAAAATGGGAACAGAATTACTAGTAAGGTTTCAACCACAGCAGCTATAAACCTCTCAATCAGCATACAAAGTTACAAATGACCAAACTTTTTTTACAAAGAACAAGCTCACCAGTCTTTAATTCAAATACATTTATAATAAGTAAACATTTCAGAATCAAAACTGGAAGGAGTAGACTGAAATTCCCACAGAAATTCTTGCTTTACTTTCCATTGTCCTAGAGAGGGAATGGTTATTTCTGGTATCAGTTTCATCAGTACAGAAGACTCCCACAAACTAGAAGCTTTTGTCTTAGTTAGGTGTTAGCTATGTAGTAAAGTACATTCAAGAAGTCCCGGTATTAATTTGGCATTTTTCAAGTACCTAGCAGCTGGTCCTTTCACAGATAACAAGTAGCCCCTTTTTGCCTGCACAGTGTTAAATCAAAACCCACCTCTTCCAGTCCATAAATATACTGAGAGTACTATTTAGCTCAAGTCTACTGGATGACTCGGGTATGAACGTTAACTTCACTAAAATGAAAGCATTATGAAAGACTTATTTTCTAACTAGCGATATCACACCTCCTACTGATAGATTTCGGTCGCGCTACCACTTAGACATTACACAGCTGTGAAATTTTAAAAGAATAAAATTTGAATAATTGAAGTACTCACTACCTGGAAAAACATCACAGATGTCTACGGATAGAAAGGAAAAGTAAAGAGCTTTAATACATTTCACTATTTGGTGCAAATAATTATTTAACAGACTACAGCCAACCAATGAATAAACAAAACACAAAATACAAACATTTCAGTCTTTCTCGCTCTCTTTTCTCAAGACACTTGACTTGTAGTTTGAGCTTAAGCAGCAGTTAAATAGTTAATCCACTGATTGACAACCTAAGCAGAAAATAATTTTTGAGCTGCACCACTAAATCATTAACATTATTTGCGGTACAACAGCTCAGTGCTGTACCACCAATACTATTTTAATGTTTACTGCAGAGATAAATTTGTAATCCAGGCCACTGGAGTACAACAGCAAAAACTCAAAACATCCCCAAGCTGTGTGCAGGATATCTTGCACATAATAGCTTTAGATTAAATTAAAATGGGTTTTCATTGGTAGCATTGCAATGACGGGCAAAACTGCGTCAAAAGGAAGATTGTTACATTCTATGATGACTAAACAAAATAAATGACAAGTAGGTACCAAGAAGTAAGCTCCAAACTTCCAAACAGAAATAGCTTGATCATTACAATCTACTCAAACAAACAGAATGCCAGTATCTTCAGATGCTTACAGCTGTACTGCAAAAGCTGCTTCAATAAAGGTAGGAAGGTGAAATTTGATTTGAAAAAGTCTCACTGTAGCAAATAAAAATGAAGCTTGTGTTTTGTTTGCTGGCAGAAAAAGAATATTCAATTCACAAGAGCGCATATAACAAAACCAAACATGCAACTTACTGCTTTTGAAACTTACACTGCAACGTAATATCTAAGTGAACAGTAACTAGATATCATTTTTCCCAAAAAGATGTAAATGGGATAATAAATTTACCTGCATGTATATAGCTTCTCAGATCATTCGAGGGGGGCAAAGGAAGGGGTGCTCTTTCTCAATAATCAAGACACTTTTAACTGAAATGGCTTTTCATTTGAAGAAAAAAAAGCCAATGTTGTTTTAATCCAGCATTGAACTAAGTACTGTGTTTCCTGCACTACTGAAACACATATGAAAAAGCAAAAGAACTACCCATATTTGGCATTCATGTTTACATTTGCTCAGATCTCTTAGACTTCATAAAGCTGCTATCCAGTGCTGCCATGAAATACAGATTATGGAATCCAGATAGCACAGGCTACTTCCAATACCACTGCTAAGTACAAAGGAAAATGAAGCAGGGCATTACACTACATTGCTGGAACTAGTACAGTAAGAGTGAAAACCTAGAAAAAGTTAACCTACAGTTTATAGAAGAAACTAATTATCTGCAGAAGCTGATTTTTGGTTGTATATTATTTTACACTGTGTCATTTTCTGTGTCTGCTAATTTACAGCAGACGCACTTGCTGTTTGCTTTGCTTTGTTTCCTGTATTGCCTTCTCCCCTACTCCCCATATGCCATACACCAAGTATTATGAATATAACCCCAAATATCCCAGACAATCCAGTGAACAGAGTTAGTGTAATGAACTGGTGTCAGGTGTGAAATTAAAAAATGTCTCTCAGTCTTCATCAAAGTTCTGTTGTAGAAGAAAGTTGGCAGCCAAGTTTTCATTCTTCTCACAAGCAAAATACGCCTGTATCACAAGTCCTTCAGGAAATCCTAATGCCTTTAGCTGCAGAAAAGAAACAGATTTAGAAAGCACATTTTGTATATTAAGCTTCTTTGTATACCCAGCATCTTGAGATGCCACTTAAGCAATTGCTGCCTTCTTGAAACAAACATTGCTGCCTAGCTCAATGCTGCCTTTAGTGAGCAAAGAATAAGGTGTTGCCTCTGTCTTTAGTAAACAGAATTCTCACTTGAAAAAGTGATTTGAATGACTCTAGCAAAGCACCATAAAACACATCAGTTTTCTTTCACTGCCACAGTAAGTCACTAAACAGAGGTGGGTCACAGTCATGTTACGAAGTAATGGTAGATTGCACTGCTGCATAAACAAAGCTTCAAAACAATGCCCATTTTAAACTATTAATTATACAAAGCTCAGTATTTTTGACTAAAGCTGCCTGGAACAAAAGCTCCCAGCCTGTGATCGCTAGTAGGTAGCCCAACACATCACATTGTCATAATTTCAATTGTTCCAACTGGACTTCCACTTTTTAAAAAATTGACTACACATTACAGCCATAAGAAGTAAGTTGAGAACAATCTTTTTCAGAAGTCAAGGAACTAATTAATGTCTGGGACACAATGACAACAGTGGAAGATAATACTAGAGAAGAGCTTATTACTGTGCCAAGGGAAATGGGTTTAGCCTGCACTTAAAAATATTCAGCAAACCATTTTTTGTTTTAGCCAAAGGCAAGTACATAGAACTACCTGGAAGTTTTCTTAAAATCCTCACAGCACCTGCAAGGCATTTTATATATGGGACAGATCAAATGCCTGTGAGAAACTATGCCCTATTATCCCTTATCAACCATTCTTAGATTTAATTCCACGCTTACAAACAGCGTGAATATATCAGCTGTACTACTAAGACACCTAAGTGCTGAGGTGTGTCTTTCACGGCAAGGGGAAGAAGCATACAGGTCTCTGTTCGGTTTCAGAACAGGCTGTAGAGGTAATGCTCTACTACATAAAATGGTTTTAAAAGGAAATGCAGCAGACTAGAGGACGATCTGTGAAGAAGTACATGGACAAATGGCTTATTAGACTAATTTTATTAATTGTCAATTTCCTTGAGAATTGACACCTATATTAAAATAATTTTTTTCCTGATGATCCTTACATAAACTTTTGCTTTGCCAGTTGAAAATCAGTGTCTTTGATATACAAAACTGCTACCACAGTATGACATAAGTCTTTGCAATTTGTTCTATGCAAATCCATTTTTAGTCAGTGTTACCCACAGTATTTATGAATGTAATATACCACCCCCAAGTATATTTTTATAGACACGTTCACCCATATTTTTAGGAAACTGTAATTAACTAATTCTCATGGGTAGACAAATAACTGTGATAAGTAGCAACTTCAACTAATCTACTTAACTGTGAGAACTCTTACTATCCAAGTACTCTGCAAACAGTGCTTATGCAGACACACCTTTTACCTGGAAACCTATCACAGCACGATCTAGAACAGTACTGTCTGAGGCTTTTGCAAGAGGAATTACTGACCGAGTTCCCACTCCTGAGAGAAACCCATTCAATTAATTATTACAGACAGCCTCTGATCACTTAAAAGGCCCTGCATCTTCTCAGTAAGACAGATTCAAGAAATTTTAGACTCAATTGCTATTAAGCAAGAAAAAATGTGATCTGAAACAAGACTACAACTGCTATGAAATATCAAATTCAAAGTATCAAAAATTACACAGAACTACTGAGCATAAACAAAGCAAGTTTAAGTTAAGGCATGTCTTAAGCAGGCACCAGAGTCAACACCCTCCAGCAACAGTCAAGCAACACTTCAGAGAAGAAAGGCTCACCCTTTCTATAGCTTCTTTTTCCTGCGGTGTTACTTGAATGTAGTTCATATGACCATTTCCAGCTTCTGCTACTCCTCCAGTGCTGGCACCATCATCATTGCCACTTAAACCTTGGCGGGACTCTAGAACTGGCTCATTCAACATATGAATAAAATGTTCCTGGTGTTGGCTTATTTGCTGTGATGCATGGGAGAATAAAATAAATAAATATATTGAAATAAAGCATGTTTAAGCCCTCCAACAGGCAAGTCAGAATATTTATTTTCACTGAATTAAGTCGTCAAAAGCATGAGTGAAAAGTGATTAAATCTAACAATAAGAAATGCAATTTCATGTTTCAGTTCAATTGCAGTGACCCTTCCCTCTTCCTGATGCCCTCTGCATCTCTTACATACTCGGACTCATTTCTAATGTCATAGAAAATATGTTCTGTACAGCAACAACTGCTGAAAAGCCAACAATACAACACTGTAACTGCTATTAACACGCTATCCCAGTTAACATCAACCTATCCCTTTCTTGTACAGCTAAATCAAAATTACCAGCATTATTTTGTTGTTTTAAGATTCACCTGCAGTAGCTGAGGGTTCTCCCGTCCAATCTGCTGTAGCAATGCTGGTAACAGGGAAGGATTCTGCTGAATAATTTGTCTCATCTGCTGGAACTGAGGCTGATTTCGTAAAAACTCAAGTGGATGTCCTAAAAATCAGCAAGAAAACATACTTTTTAAAAAGCTACCAAGATTCTTAATAAAATACATACCTACACTGTAAATGTATACAAACAGGACATGAAAGTGGAAAATACACCCCTCACTGAGGAACAGAAGAGCTTGCTTCCTCACACTAACTTACTTCGGCTTTAAGCAAGAGTTCTTTATACTAAGGTTAAACAATGCATTTTCTTTTCACCCAGATTCCTCTTAAGATCCAACAGCCCTCTGTCCTTGACCTCCAGCACTTTTCTCTTTATTTCTCATCTCCAGGCAACCTCACTCAGAAACAACTACCCAGCTGGTCTTCTTTCTATGCCTGCAACAGAGTTCTCTACCTCTTGCAATACACCAGTTCTGCCCTTCTCAAGTGAGTCGTGCCTTCCCATACATCCTACACTAGGTACTGCCTTCAATGCAGCAGTGTCTAAAGCGCTCTAAAATATCCCATTCCACCCATTCTCTCTTTATGGATGATGTTGTGTATGTCTGTCACTACTACCTGTATGTTTAACACTCTGGACTCTATCAAGGCTTACATCCTGAACACCATCTCTGCCACAGCCTAAGACAGACCTTTCCTACTCCTTGATTATGCTTCCTTTATGTATTTATCTTCCTTCAAGACACCTTCCTTCAGCAGGCACCAATCACACTGTCCATGTGCTGCACTGCTGAGTGAGGAGTCCTAGGTCATGGATAAGTCTCTTAGGTGCTACACTTCATGGCCTTATTGCAGGTTTCTCCCTAGATACTTGACCTTCCAAGTGGTAAATGCATTAGTATAGTCACAGTTGACAGCGCACATTTAGCCACAGAAGTAGGAAGCCAGTGTTTAAGTGACAGAAAACACAACCCACCCCCCACTTGCAGTCTTACATTGAAATCCAGAATACTGAATCAAAGTAATTGTGCAATTTCACAGTATTTTTTAGAAACTTCATGCATTATTTCAGCTATATCCACATACGACAAGCTATTTGTTCCAAGCAAGTACCACTTGGAGTTGCCATGTTACAGCTCTTACCCAATTTGTTTTGATCAGCTCATAAGACCAGGAACTTAAAATTCACTGGAGCAGAGAATGCTTTAGTGCATGCTTTTATCACATCCTCTCAAACATAACATTTCTTACCTCCTAATGAACTAGTAGTTGTAGGTATAGTTGCTACTGCTGCTGCCACTGCTGAAGACTGAGAGGCACCAGTGCTTGCTGTTTGAGGGGTTTCAGCCACAGCCTGATTATCTCCAGGTATCCCCTAAAGCCATAGTTCACACAATTACCTACAGAATGCTAAAATACTCCATGCATTATTTAGTTTTCAAAATGAAGGAAAAAACATTAATGCTTTCACTGCAAACACAAAGCAAGATGCTGTCACAGGTATGCATTTACAACTGGAAGAGAATACTGTGAAAAGAACAATTTATTTTTTGACAGGAAAAATATGTGGTTTGTATAGTGAGGTAGTAACGCATGCACTGCATCAGCTTAAAACAGATTTTACTCCATAAACAAATACTTGCTTTGACTCCTGTTCCAAGATATCTGATAAAAGTGAAAAAGTCAAACTAAACATACTGTTACAATATGTTAGTGTTACACAAACAAAGTTAACTAACAGCAATAGAATTGTAGTACACAATGTCAACATTGAGATTACAGATGCCACACAATCTGGCAAGAAATTAAGAAGAGATATAAGAACACGGCTCTTTGGACCTCTTTCCTCAACACAACAGTGTGACAACTGTCATTTCTTGTATCTTAAGTGTGAAAAAGCTTATATGTTAAAAATAAAACAGTTAACTTGCATTTTGTTTATTTTCCATACGCAACAACTTTATGGAGGAATGAATTGCTCAGGAGGGTGAAACTGACAAAGCTAAAAAAAAAAATCAGTTACAGTAAATTAGAGTGCGGGTTATACAATCAAGACAGACCTTGCTCTATTTCCTTTCTCCTGCATGGCAATTCTTCAAACATGCCACCCTAACCATGCTTTTCCCACTGTCACTCAACTCCTGCACCAAATTTTTCCTTTCCATAGTCCTCCCAGAACCCCAGAAACCTAGGCACATTGGCACAGAACAGACACCAAGAAAGATTCCTGTATGACTACAAGCCCCAGTGGTACAGTCAAAGGAAGCTTCCCGACAGGAACCCAACAGAGGCAGACTCCACAGAGCAGTAAACATCCTGCTACACCCAGAGCAACAGTGGGAGGAGAGATGTTAAATCCAACCCCAAAGGGGCAAGACTACACAGAATCCTCTATCTCACAACACTTAGCTTCCAGGGCATCACAAAATTCCATTTTTTTTACAGTCTTCCAGCATATTCAACCCAGGTAAGTCAGTGAAGGCAGCAGCACTAGTCTACCTGAATATTTCAGATGCCTCAAATAAAGGCGGCACCCTTCAGTTCATGGACCACAAAGCATAAGCAACAGGATGGATGGAAATAATCACAGAAATTTAGTGTAACCAGGCAATGAAGATGTTTGGCAAACCTAACACAGAAATCACTGGTAGGTAATGTAGATTAAAAATCCTGCTATAACACATTCTTCATATGATATGTTCATCACCATAGCTGAACAAAAAGGACAAAAACATAGCTAATCGAAAGGCCACATCTACAAAGGGAGAACTGGACAGTACTTCAGGAAAAACCTTGCCTTATTTGTGAGGTAAGAAGCACATCAAGGTATAAATCACCTAATCATCAAATCCGTGTTTGCCACTCAGAGGAACAAATGCAAGTTTTCCCTGTCAAACACTTCATTAGTATTATATGGCTTGGTCAGCTTGCTGAACATCCTGCCCTCCACAGAGAGGGAAGAAAATGCCATTCATGACATAACTGAGGTAACTCTCTCTTACGAGTGCCTTTCAGAGCATTGCTTAAATACCTTTTCCCATCAAATCAGTCATTTCTGGGAATCTAAGTATAATGGAGGAACTGGGGTTAATCTTATGAAATTACTGGTTGATTTGACCTATTCACAGGCATATGTTGTTATTGCAATCTGTGCCCAGATAAAAGAGCACATGCTTGTTTAAACCTTAAGTTTGCTCTTGAATGGAAGCTGTATGGAAACTAGTCCAACCAAATTTACTTAGAGATGATCTGTCATCTTGAACATCATCTTTATGCTTAACTACAAGGTTGAAGTATCACTCTCCAAATAGCTGAGACTACGTACAAGTGTAATCAGACAAGACTAATGAGATGTACGTACCTTGCTCACACAGCTATCCAACAGATTAAAGCACGACAGCAACTGACATACAATTAATTCTGAATGTAAACATTTCTTGGCCAGCAAAAAGGCCATTTTTGCCTTATGGTCAATCGAACAATTGTTCACTGTTTAGTTTAGCACCAGAGGAGTTTTCAGCTGACACTGTTCTCCACAGAATAATAATCACATCAGGCTCAGCCAAGGAACATACACATTTAGAACAGGATCGTTCCAGTTGGAAGGGACCTACAATGACTTCCTCATTTCAGCTGGGACAGAGTTAATTTTCCTCACAGTAGCTGCTGTGTTAATAATACACTGTGTAATAATACACTGATGTTTTCAGTTGTTGTTAAGAAATCAAGGAGTTTTTTTCAGTTTCTCACATTCAGCTAATGAGCAGGCATGCAGGGGCTGGGAGGAGGAGGGAGAGTAGCCAGGCAGCTAGCCCAAGCTGGCCAATGGAAATATGCCATACCATAGACATTGTGCTCAGTTTATAAACAAGGGTTGGTCGGGGGTAGGAACTCTATCTTTCTCATGAGTTCGTCAAGTTCAGTGAAATCCCTGAGCTCTGGGAAATCCGCAAGCTCTGCAATTGCTGCTCAGGAACTGGCTACACAACCAGTCATTGCGCGGTAAGAAAAAGAGTATTGCGTGTAGCTGCTGTGTATTTGGATATTCTTTAGTAGTAGTCCTTTTTCTGTTGTTTTATTAAACAGTTCTTATCTCAACCCATGAATTCTGCTTCTTTCCCCACTCTTTTCCCCATCCCACTGGGCATGGGGGAGGAATGAGCCAGTGGCTGCATGATCTTCGCTGCCGACGAGCAGCTGTCTGGTGCTCAGCTGCTGGGTTAAACCACAACAACAGTCATCTAGTCCAACTGCCTGACCGCTCCTCAGCTGACCAAAAGTTCAAGCCTGTTACTAAGGGCATTGTTCAAATGCCTCTGAAACACTGATAGGCATCAGGCATCAACCATCTCTCTAGGGAGCCTGTTCAGTATTTGACCACCCTCTTGGTAAAGAAATGTTTCCTAAAAATTTCCAAACTAAGAGGCATTAGCCAATGGTCTGGTTGCTGGAGTGTCCCGGGTTTGGCCAGGACAGGGTTAATTTTCACTGGACTCCAGGAAGGGCACAGCCGGGGGGGCTGACCCCACCTGGCCAAACAGAGCCGGGTATTCCATACCATGTGCT
>Ga0065711_1028074_pt1 | contig 43885 bp, 19 predicted proteins | sample Hoacrofraction12_FD_59098 | JGI IMG/M metagenome (GOLD analysis project Ga0065711, IMG submission 59098) | Hoatzin crop microbial communities from Cojedes, Venezuela - Epithelial fraction 12 v2 (version 2) | ecosystem: Host-associated > Birds > Digestive system > Esophagus > Crop | place... | reverse complement strand
CCATTTGGAGTACTGCATCCAGTTCTGGGCTCCCCAGTTCAAGAAAGGTGAGGAGCTACTGGAGAGAGTCCAGCAGAGGGCTACAAGGATGATGAGGGAACTGGAGCATCTCTCCTATGAGGAGAGGGTGAAGGAGCTGGGCTTGTTCAGCCTGAAGAAGAGAAGGCTGAGAGGGGACCTATAGCTGAAGGGTGGGTGTCAGGAGGATGGGGCCAGACTCTTTTCAGTGGTGCCCAGTGACAGGACAAGGGGCAACGGGCAAACTGAAGCAGAGGAAGTTCCGTCTGAACATGAGGAAGAACTTCTTCACTGTGAGGGTGACGGAGCACTGGAACAGGTTGTCCAGAGAGGTTGTGGATTCTCCTTCTCTGGAGGTATTCAAAACCCACCTTGACATGGTCCTGTGCAGCCTGTTCTAGGTGACCCTGCTTTGGCAGGGGGGGTGGACTAGGTGATGCTGAGAGTTCCCTTCCAACCCCTGCCATTCTGTGATTCTGTGATTTGTTTCACCTATTCTCATTCATTTTTAAAATGCGTGCCACACTTGTGAAACTTTTGAGACAAACTGCCATAAAAGTGGAAAAATGTCAATAAATATGAATAAGGATAGTTTTGCCTGGAGTTCAAACTTCCCACAGGCTAGAATGCTCAGATTAGGTGAGTGAGTTGAACCTTCCCTTGATTATACGTCAGCCTGTGTTTTAAGGAACCACAGGAGGGAATAATAATCTCCCAATAAAGCAAATATATACATGCATGCAAAATGTTTTACTCTTACTTGGGGGCATCTACTAACTTGGGAGAGAATACTCAGTAACAGCTGCAAGGGCATGGCTGGCATATTTTCACATGCCAGAGGAACAGGAACCCGATTACATTATGGAAAATTCAGTAAACATATTTTTTTAATTTTTTTGTTAATTACTGATGTTGTAAAGTGAAATTGGATCTAGTGAAAGAGAGGGAAATTATCGAGCACTTTGGGAGCAGAATCTGACCAGCATTTTATATCAGAATGTTTATCATCATGGTGGGTCATATTCTCCAAATGAGACTCGGATATCCAGGAAGTCCTCATACTCTGAATTCCACTTCTGCAGAAAGAGTCAACTAACTGTACCCTTCACATACACTGCTACATCAAGAGAAGTATGCCTACAGACTTTAACAGGTCTAAAATTCTTTACTACATCAATTAACGGTGTAGAACATTCTTTTTAAATATCAACATTGGCAATACTAATTTAAAACCAAGAAGTAAACATACTTTCTGATGCATAAAGAACAAGAACTGTCTAGGGATAATTCACTTTTTCCCAGAGGAAAGGGACAGAAGCAGCATGCAGAAGGATTTCAGTGTCAACCTTGATGTTAGTAGAATAATAGAAACACTGATTATTTTTTCTTTTGAAAAAGTACCTGTCTCATTCCAGATTGTATCAGAATAAAAGGACTGAATTTATAGTATGTGAAACCATTTACAAGAATAGTCAAAATTCTTGTATGCGTGAGAAAACAGTATAGTTTTTTAGTTAAATAATAGCACAGCAGAAGAAAAACCAACCTGTGGGTTTGCCTATCATTCAAGTTATCCAGTTTTCTAAGAAAACACAACTTAGTGTAATTGCTAGACACATAAAAAGGAAATACAATTTACACGTAAAAATATACTATGGGAAATACATATTCTGTGTTGGGTAGGTTCAACATTCTATGTATGCTCTGAATGTTAAATTAAACTTGTATTTCACGGTGAATGTTCCTGTGTAATGTTAAAATAATATTTCTGATAGGTACTTCCTACTGTCTCTGGTGATTCCTTAACGATCAGAGCACAAGAATTTCTGATAACGCGTTTAGGAAACAAAGCTGACCCAACTCCCTTTCTTACAAGCATACTTTAGAGCCTGTGGAAGAGATGTACTAGGAACAGGGACAAATTATTCAGACATGGAAAGCCTAAATTGTTTTTTTTTTTCTATACGTATGAATGTTTACATACATCTTCTTGCTTAGAAATAACTCCTTGTCTGGGTAGAAAATTTATGTTGTCGTATAGACATGGGCAAGGTCCCCAGATCTAAAACAGAAATTGCAACTTCAACAATCACATATAGGAAAACAGTCAACTAGTTAAAAGATTAGCTATCAAATAATGTAAAAAAAAAAAAGGTAATAAATGTATTAAAGTGGCCTTGACATCATAAACACTGTTCACCCCAGTTCTAGGTCTACACAACAGTGGGAGTTTTAATAGTCTGCAAAATCCATAATTGAGTAAAAGAAATACTTTGAAGGAAGAATCAAAATACGGAGGTACTCCTAAGGTTTCTCTGCAGTCACACTTACCTTAAGTGCACTGTGTGAGGTCACACTGACTCGTCGCCTTCCTCCATCCTCCAGCTGCATTTCAGAGTACAGCTCTTCCTCATCTTCTTCCATAATATCAGACAAGTCAGAACCTCTGCTGCTCTCTGTATGGTACTCTTCACCATGGCAATAGTGAGGCTAATTGACAGGGTGAGAGAGAAAGATCTTTACTGGCTGTAAAGCTGAAAATCCTTGCATAACACCATTGAGGACTAGAGCATTTCCTAGGTTTGAATATCACACTAATAAGCACATACAAATTACATCATGTGGCTTGCTGCTCTGTTCTAGCAGGGAGATCACGTGTAAATGTTTTTTGCCCATTTACGCTCCCAGTTTGGGAAATCTCAGTCCCATAGGTAATATAAAAAGGACGTCTGCATTCACAGCACCAAATCTAGTTTTAGTCTTGATTAAATTCCCTTGATTGAAAGAGGTCCTTCATGCATCAATGCACTTGCTGACCAAACTGTAAAAGCCCTAGGATAATTCACACATCATCTGTTCTTCACAGCTGTTTGTTACATCACATTGTAATTCAAAAGTGGTCAGCATTTAATTATTGCAGGATGTTACCATCTTTATATGTTATAGCTGATGGAATTTGAAGCTTTCATTCTCTTAAAACATTGTAGGAATAGACAGGCTAGAACCTTAATTGTCTTTCAAAATTAGTCCAAATATTCCAAGTTCCTATAAGTTTTCAACTAATTGGAAGATAACGAGGAAAAAGTACGTCCTACTGAACTGACAACGTTAAATAGGAGTGGCCTCTGTTAATCATTACATCTAACAAATCAGATCATAAATCAAACTCATATTTCCAAGGACAAATTTTCAAATGGAGTCATCTGACTGTCAGATTGCAGTAGAATATTTGAAGAATCAAATATTATAGAAGTACTGGAATACTAGAAATCACTGCATTCCTTCCCCCAGCAATACTAATGAAGAAATAATTTCTACAGCACCAGATCAATTCTCATAGCTATGGGACACGCTGGTATCGATCAATCCCATCAATGAGAAGAAAGTATCTACAACAAGCAGTTTCTCCAAAGTGAAGATGAATTTGCCCTCCAAATAAAAGAGACAATTTCTCCTCTTTTGATTTTTTGTTCTGGAGCTAAAAAGACTGTAGGGTCAAGCCTTTAGTAGCAATCCTTGGTGCCAAGCCCGTAATGTTTCCAGATGCTTCAGATGCATTGCATTAGGATCATCTTAGAAAAATAGCCACTGCATTTTCACAATGTGTTTGGTTTCTTTTTGAAGTTAAAAGATCAGACTATATTCTAATGCTTCATTTTTCACATCTAAACTCTGTGGATCTTACATTCATCAGTTCCATTCCAGCAGAACCTTGGTCTGGTTTTCATAGAAAATCACTCCTGCACACTTCTTCTCAGCTGTGTTCAAATAGCCTTGGGGGTTACACTGGCACAGTACTACAAAACTTGCCCAGCTAAGTGCTCAAAGACTTGTAGATTATCAAAGGTCAATGCAGCTGGAATAAAGCCCAGATTGCTTGGGCAATCAGACTACACAGACCTAGCAAATTGTCTCCAAGACTTCTCCACTGCGATTCTACTAACGGGAATGCCTTGCTAGACAGACACTGAACTATTTAAATAAATATTCTAATTCAAGCACTACATTAAGTAAGGTGTAAAATGTAACTAGGAGATATTACATAAAGAATAATTATGCAATTCTGCTTGCAATCAATTAACTCTGTATGTAATAGGGCAAGCATACTCTATGTTCAATAACTGGGTGCACTTACGCATACAGATTTCCACTGAAACATCTATGGCCACATATTCCATGCACTTGCGGTTATTATTTCACATGTTTTCTAGAACTGCCTTTCCTGCAAATGTCCCAAGCTGTCTCTGAATTTCAGGTTCATCTCCGATACTTACTTCCCTTGTCCTTCACACATTTTTGTGACGAAAGAATTATCATTCCCATTTTAGTCTTGGTTGACATGCCCACTGACCCAGATCCTCAGAAGTATTGAGATATTTAGATGCATAAATACTTGAAAGTGTCTGGGCAAGAAAGACTAACTTTCTAAGTCTAATTTCACTACGAAAGTCTGTGAGAGACTGATACTGCATCACTGTTTCAGAATTGTGATCCATGCCACCCTTCCTCATGGGGCATTTTAAACTGGGGAGTTTAAAACCAATATTTCTTCCTACAAAATACAATGCATCAGACATGAAGGATTTCCATTAGTAGCCATACACATCTAATGTTAATAAAAAGCTTGATGAAAAAACATTGTTACTTGCATTTGCTTGCAGTTTTTTTACTCTTCTCTACGGAGAAAGGCAAGTCAACTGATAGAAAGCCAAAGACTTTTGACAGGGAATCAGCAGACAGAATAGCCCTTGCTTCTGGAAGATACCAGAAGCACATGAGCATTATAATGAAATTAGCAAACTAATTATTTCTTATGGAGAAAACCACCACAGATTAGGTTTCTCCAGTTTTCTCCAATTATTTCTTCACTAACAAATCAAGTGGTAAAAGTAATCATCTTTCATAAACAATGCAAATGAGCAATTAAACTACTAACAGGTATATCTCTGAAGCTATAAAATAAACATTTAATAATCAATTTACACTTAACACACTGCAGCTGTTTTGCCAGACATAATTAAACCGCTATTTCTCAAAGTGCATTTTCTGACATAGTGTTTTAAAGCAGTGAAGAATTCTTTCAGCCTTACATGAAAGCTAAATTCGAAACCAATCAGATCTGAGAATACTTGCAGCCAGAGAGATTTCAAATCTAGCTTTAAGGACGTTCCCAGTAGGTAACAGAGCTTAACCTTTTTAGGCTTCAAGCAATATAACTTCAAGGGTTCCCAGCCTTCCAATGTTCTTATCCAAACCTTCTATTTTGTAGACTTTGGTAAAGCAGACACGCTCCAAATCACTCTTTCATCATCTGAGGTAGTAAGTACACATGAAGCAGCAACTTTGTACTCGCATGGTAGATACCCTCAAGGGTATTTACCAAGGTTAAATATGAAGTATGGTTATCAGAAAAATGAAGTTGATCTCGGTCCCTTACAAACACTCTAAACTTTTTACACTGGGCCTTCTCAGTAAGATCACCGGTCCTGTTAGAAAATCTTAGCCTCGTTGTGTCCAGAATAATTTTAGTTGCATACAGAGATACAGATGTATCTCACCCACAATCACATTTTGTAAGCACAGCATGGGATCCACTGTATGTGAAGATGGAATCAAATCAAATCCTGAAGCCACATATTTAGAACACTGGAAATTTTGAGCAACGTTTATACATTTATAAATGCTTGAACTTCTATAATAAATGGAACCAAAATTGCAGAAAGTCTCAGAACCGGCACGAGAGAGAATGCCATTGCTTGGGCTGTTCAACTTGGGAGGTCAGATGTTTAGCTAACGAGATTATTTGACTGTGCTAAGACATATGAAAATATCTCTTTGCTAGAATTTACATCTCTCTTGAAAGTAATGTAGTAAATTACTTTATACGTGTTTTCAGTGAGATTAGACTAAAAGCTGTGCAGATGTGCAAAATTCTTCTGGCAACATCTTTCTATTCATTACAACATGCCAAGTATATATGTTGTTGGTTTTCTGCTAATTAGGATCACATGTTATGGCTTTAATGGAAGACAGAAATCCTTCCCCCTTTCCCTTTTTTCACAGCATGTTTTCATACGCAATAGTAACACATCATCCAGAAAAAGGCCAGAGCCCAAACATGACATTCCAGTTACATTTTCTATTTCAATTTTTTCATCTTCAGTCCAGTGCTTAAGACTGTTGCCTGGGATAACGATGTATAGAGACATGGTGCCAAGCATTCCCTTCCCATTACACAGTGTTATGCTCCAGTAACAGGACGTGCATCTGCTTCCCCACAATTTAGCTGCTTCTCTGTACAGTTTACCAACATGGCTACAATAATCAGATGGTGACCTGGATAGTCTGCTGAACTTCACATAATACTTGTCTCACATTAGACACCTGAAACAATAACAGGACTGGGCTACTTACTTGCTTTCCAAGTTCTGACCCTTTCAGGAAATCATCAACTGAAGCCCCCCTTCTTTTGACATTAGGAGAATCATAGCCATCTTCTTCATCATCTGAGTTAGCGTACTGGGCTGCATTACTCCTTTCACTAAAAACACTCCTCCTCTCCATCTAGCAAAGCAAGAAAAAATGGAAAATTGTGAAGCAGACTCATTCCTGCACCCAATGGAAGAAATGGCAAATAGAAGACATAAGGACTCAAGAACAGAACATTTAAATGTACTCACAGTTTTAAGCAATGTAAGTTTCCCCTGACTGCAACCTTTCAGGAGTTCTCAAGAATTTTTTGCTTCTTGTATTGCTCTTGCTCATAAGCAATTATATGCATTTGTGACTATCAGCTCCATTGCTAGCTTTCTTCCCAGTACCACTTACGTCAAAATTGTCAGTATCCTACAGTCAGAGGCTACTAATGAAGACACTATTTTCCCCTTGGCGGAGGGTTAGCAGAACAGCTAGCCACTAGAGCCTTTTTGACCTCAGTACAAAAAAACGCTATAGAATGAGACTTCATGCTCATTCTGCTGAGGTCACTCTTACCCTCAGCTACTGAATCCTGCTGCTTACTCTCATGGCAATAACCATCAGCCCTCTAACAGGCTGGATAAAGGGCAGGGAGAAGACAGCTTCTTCTGCAGCAGCCTACCACAAGGGAAGAATTTCTTCTACTGGGGACTAAACATGACAAATATCCCTGGCCAAATTTGATTTAATTTAGAATGAATCCATCTGTAAACTGCTGTTCAGATCCCTGAATTAAACATTTCAAGCATTACTAAAATTAATGTGATTAAGCATGGTTCAGAGCATATGTTATGTCAGCAATTTTCAAAACCAGAAAAAGTATTTCAGTTCTCTTTCCCTATACGGTTGTTAAATCAACTTTCACTTCAGACTGCCAAAGAAACTAACTGCCTTTTCTCCCTCTATTACATTTATTTCAGTTTGCTTTATTTATAAAGAAAGGGAAGAAATATACAAATGCATATATATATATGTAACCAGACCTTATTGATCCAGAATTATGCAGCTTCCCAAAAGCTGTATCACCACCCACTGGCTTAATTCTGTCCCAAAGCAGGGACAGTCAATAAGTTGGGGCTGTTAAGACATCTCTGAACTGTCAGAATTAACGGAGTTATTTTGGAGATACAATGGGAGACAGAAGACTGGACATAACAACTGATGACTGCCAGATGAAGGATGGAGATAGTGTATGAAAAAAGTGACACTGGAGCTTGAAACGAGCAGCAGACAGTTGTGAGCAGCCTGTGATGAGAAAGTAACCGCCCAGGGCACTGGCAGTATTTAAATATTGTATGCTTCAGTAGGAAAACCAGAGCATGTTGTCAGGATGTACACGCATCAGCTATGGTGAACCAAGGGCCTCAAATATGGGATTTAAATTAACTAGTAAATATATAAGTCACTATAGCAGCCATGGGTCATAATGGTCTCAAAACCAGGAAGTCTCGTCCGGGCAGTGATGCTTCCAGCAGCAACAAAAGGAGCTGTAATGGAAAGCTTTCACATGGCAGCTATGCTGAAGCAGCTGTAAATGTCTGTGAAGGTGTGTGCTACACCTGTGAGAAGGGCCATTATGTAAAATTGCCTGTGGATCCATGTTAGCATACAAAATACTGCTTTACTTGCATCTAAACTGCTATTTCCTACTTTGAAAAAGCAGATGGGTTGAGAATACAAGCACGTCTCCTATCTGACTGCTGGTTAGATCCCCTTACAGAAATGAGACTCTCTCATTCTATAAACTGTCAAAAAGATTATCTCTCATAGTAAGTCTGCTCAGGTCATTTGCCTACCTACCTATTTCTGGACCCATTTTTAAACTGCCTTTTATTGTTTTGGTCTCTTTCAAAGTACTTCAGTACTTGCTTGACTTATCTCACATAGCCACAAGCCTCCCTTTTGACTCCTGCAGGATCCAAGCGCAAACTTTGATGATTACTATTTTTTTTTTCAGAAGTAAGGCTCTGCATTTCTGGAGACAACATTTCTAGTGATGTTATGGGGTTTCCATGCTGATCAAAGGCTGATGAATGTTCTTTATGGTTACATGCGTATTTGTGGAGGATGACACAGAATTTTAGCACACTGCTTCTTCTCGAACTACAGATCTTCAGGGTTTATGAATTATTAGCTGCTCCTTAAAGCATATGGTGACAACATTCTTTGATGGAAAGTGCCATTATGAATAAAGCCAGCCCAAAAAAACCTCAAGAAAAAGTTTGCTTTTACCCTATTGCTCTCTGCAACTCGTTGTGCAGCTTCTCTTGCCATGGCTTTTGCGACAGTATTTGGGACAGGTGTGCCTTGAGGTTGAGGGAGTATTCGGTTAGGTGAGGGAGACCTCCTCCCCTGAAGTGGGCTGTGAAAATTAGGAGCAGGTGGCTCAAGCGTATGTCCATGAACAGGGGATGCTGAGTGAGTCTGCTCCCATGACTCATCAATTTTTAAATGTGGACCTAAATGTTCTTCTTTGGTTTCTGGGGCTCCGGCACTTGCTAATGGCTTAGATTTGGGAGCAGTTCTGGGGTAAGGGGTTGGAGGCACCAGTAGGTCAGATGGAATGGCAGCAACAGAAGAGTCCGCTGATTCCCCTTGTGCAGAGAGTGTTCGAACTGTAACTTCCTTTGCTTCCAAACTCCTTAGTCTCATCAGATCCACCAAGGTGTTCTCTGCTGTTGGAAAGATCACCTCCGCCACCTGAGTACACAAACAAGCAACTTACTAGCATGAAGACATCTGTTCCCCACCTCTCAATCCCACTAAAGTACAACCTTCAAAGTCTTAATGTGGAGTGAATTATTGACAACACAGAGTGGGCTGCAAGCGCCCATGTTAGGGCTCCACACCAGTTAACCCCAGTTGTCTTTAATCCTTTCAATCCATTTGTCCAAAAGCTGAAGTGCTTATAGGAAGGAAGCTAATGAGAAAGTTATGCACAAACACAAGAGTAGGTTCTACTGAAAGCTGAGAAAGCCCTGCACACATTCAAGTGCAGTCACATGTTTATTGTTGCCTTTACCTATCAGCTGAAATATACCTACTGCAGATGGTCACTGTAACGCTGGAAGGAGAACTCACCCGTTGACCTTTTGCATAAACACCATAGCCAGTGACGCTGGCGCCATGGGAGGTCCCTGTTGCTGTCAGAGTTGGTGGTTTCCAGGATACCTGTATGGTTGCTGGGCTGGACCCAGTCCGTACAGTAATGTCTTGAGGTGGTGCTGGAGGACCTAAGAAAGACAAGACTCGTCACTGTTGAGCCTTAGATCTGAAGTATGTACATCGACGGATATACTTGCAAGCTGGAAACGACAGATCTCAAAGTATTTTTTTTTTAAGATGACAAAATATCATTATTGGAATTAATATGTAAAAACAGAAGCATAAACTTAGCAGGTCATGGAGCCAGGAACTGACTGTCAGCTTACAGCCAGTAACTAAGCTATATTTCTTTCCAAGATGGTCTGTGCTTGCAGCTTGCTCTAGACCTATTTTTATCCCTCCAGGCTGCATAACTGCTATTTACTCTGAATACAGAGATGTTAACAGAAAAATGCAGGGAGAAAAAGGCCCAGGAGTGGCACTTAGTGGAAAACTGCCGCAGGTGACAGCAAGCAACTTTCTGTTATATATCTCTCCACTGTATGCACACTACGTACTCAGAAATCACTTTCAAATTCTGTCTCTCTGGACTGTCAGTGACTCCAAGTCACAATTTATGGGCTAGAAGCACATTGACACTAAGGTGCAAGGCGGACTGCAACCTGAAACTTTAACCTTTTCAACCAGCAGCAATGCTGGTTTAAAGGACTCTAGGTCTTCTCTCTGTATTGAAGAAAAAATATGCCTACTAACCTTTTAAGGCAATTACAGCATGTTAGTGTAACAGTACACCAAGCACATCCTTAATTAAAAGACATAATTGCCCTACTATAAATAGCTCTACTTTGGTCAGAAAGCCAAAGTAAAAATAGCATAGAGATTATTAGTTCGTTAATATTTCAGGCATCCTGTGGTGCTAATTTAACAGTTAAACCCTGAGAAATATTTCGTGCTGTAACATTTCAGAAGCAGGGTTCAGCTGGAGCCATCTCTGGGTAATAGTCAGGAGAATACAAATCTTGATTGCTGTGAGTTTACTTTTGCCAGTGAACTAAGCACAACCGATTTCTGTTCAGCTACCAATAAAAGCTACAAATATTTTAACTGGGGGTACTCACTGCTACCAAACAGATCATGATAGAAGTGTAAATATCACGCAAGCCTCAGCCTCCAGCTATGCTGGCAAACAGTCAATGCATTTCAGTAGTTTGCTGTCACTGAATTTCATCCTCTAGTGGGCGTGGAGCTGAAATTGTGGTCATGTTCAGGACACTATTAGCATAAAATGAAATTTTTGCCTACACCATTCCTTGCACCTATAAAGTATTTTTAACTTGCTAGGCCAAAGAATGCAAACTGACCTAATACTATTCTTAGCCAAGACATAGATTTTGATTTAGGATTGAATTTCAGCTTTCCTGACCATCCTATTTTACTGACAGCCAGCACTCCCAATCCAGCAAAGCTCCTCGGATTACAAGAAAGAATGCATCTGATGTAGTCCAGTATCTTGTCTACAAGAATGACATTAATCTGCTCCTGCAGGAGAAGTCACCTTCCTTCCACTCTCCCAAAACCGAGCAATCCCCAGAGAGCCTGTCTCAACCTTCACAGGCTGGATCAGAGACAGGTTTAACAAACTGTAATGCCCAAGGCTTCGTATGGTTTCTGTTTTCCCCCGTCATTAAATGGGGAATTACTCTTGATGACTTTTGATGGTCTTGGTCATCACCATAAATGTTTGTTTCAGAATTCTGCTACAGTTTGCTCTTCAGGAATTTATTACCTAAACTAGCTCAAAAACTGTAACAGTCCCATTGGTCCCAATCCTCTGCATACTTATGTCTGGTTTTAGATTTGATGCATCTGAAAGAATACTTCTATTTTAACTTCAGCGGTTCTAATCCTGTGATGAATCAAGAAGAGGAGTTCAACTGCTCAGCCACTAAAGAGCTGTCACCAACTTTGGTCCAACAGGAAGCAATGTGTTTTCAAGTATAAATTGTGCAAAACATGATACATCTATGCAAAGAGAAAAATGAAAGGTGACCTCTAACTGTCCTGTGCTTCTCATGGTATTGCTCTCTCTAGCTTTGAAATGTGAGCAGCTATACAATGAAAATTTTAAAATATTTACTGATCTCCACTCACTTTTTGGTGTAAGTGGCTGATGGTATCCTTTTCTGTAAGGGTATCACAGAACCCACTAGCAAAGAGCAGAGCTTCTCAGCTTCAATTAAAGCAAGCACATGTATTCATTTGTAAACATTCCTGAAGCCCTTAGAAAAATGTCAGCACAAACGTTAGCAGCTGCCTGTGGGCAGTTCTGTTGCAGTTTATGCTGCACTGTCTGGTAATCCCGACATTCACCACAACTAAAGGTTTGTGTGACAGCACTCACCCTCATGCATCTTCTAGATAACAACAGACAACAGCAATGCACAACAACAAAAGATTCCCCTCACACAGAGTATCTGTATTGCTCTCTCATCATACTCTAATATCATCTTTGAAATATGTCCCTTACAGTGCAGATTAGTCAACTAAAGGTATTTAAGGTGGAAAAATAATTCAGAATCTGAGAGAAAAAACAGTATTAGTCACAGTAAAGACACTTTCTCTATTTTTTTGTCTTTTACCTTCATTCTTTGAACTGTAGTTTGGGAGAAGAGAGATGTGATTACTCGAAGCCAGTAATATTTGCAAGATGACAGCTATGATGTTAACGCTTTGCTGACACTGATTTCATGGGCATCCTGCTCCCTTTGTTTCAATGACTTTTGAAAGACAAGCATCGGTTTCTAGTCACTTCAACAGTTGCTGTTTTATTTTGCAGTGAAAAGTTGATGTGCTTTTGTAAAAATGCTCTCTGTGAAATGAAGCGGTGGGAAGATTCTGAGATCTCTGAATCTAAAAGCAGTGACTTCGCTGCATTTTAGCTCCTCAACAGACAGCTCATTTATTGCTTTAGCATTCTTCAGCAGCTAGAGAGAGATACAGCACGCTAAGTGTTCAGCCTGAACAAAACCTGACTTGAAAGGCCTTTCCCAAACGACAAAGTCATCAACATACCTAGTAAGTTCAAGCCCCTATCTAGGCAGTCTCTCCCAACTTCAAAAAAATATATACAAAGTTTAAAATGTCGTTGTCCCTCTCCCCCCACCCCCAGCAGATTCAATAACAGCACTACCACTTATCTCACTGAAATGATTTAAGGCAAAAGAGTAGATGCCCAAGCTGAGGACATTTTTACTGAAACTATAAATCAACAGCATTAAAAGCAGTAGACATAAGCTTAAGTCCCTTGCTACTCAACCAATGTTACTGTCCTGCATGTCTCTTTATGTGTAAGTCACGCAAGCCAAGAAAGAGAGCAGAACTAATTCCTGCCCCGTCGCTAAAATCAAATCCCAGCAGGGAGTCAGTTAAGCCGTAGCACGGTACACGCTATTGAAATGTCACTGGCCAGGAGTCACTTGCACTGGACTGTCCCTGCTCCAGAGGCATTCAGTGATCTGAAAGTCTGAATATATATATGGAGTCTTCTACTTGTCCTTGGTTAGATGGATCTATAAGGAGAGATGTTCAAATTTTTCAGGTACTGCCATACACCCTCAAATTATGAGATCATACTTTAAATGCACTACATTATTTCAGCTCTAGTTTTCAATGTTCGTGGTTCTTAAATACTTGGCAATGACTGGTAATACTTATCAACATTCCTACTGTAAAAGCAAGGTGGGAAAAAACCTCGGACTTTCCAAAACATGACCAATTTGTTATCATTACAAATTCAAATTGTGCAATGTGATTACAACTTCTCAAGCAAAACGCGTTTACATCCCCTAAATGACTGTGTGGTCCTCTAAGATGTCTGTGTTGCTTCTCATTACAGAAAAGAGCTGGATCATCCCTGTAAAAAGTGCTTGAAGACACACAAATAACATACAAATAACACGTCAGAAGTAGTAACTGTTTCTTAACCAGTGGTGTTAAACACAAATGGAGATTAATCTGGTAAAAGACTTAGCGTGTGATCTGTGATGATGATAAGCATGGCTTTCCCTTGTTTGTCTCCCAAAAATGCTTCAGTCCTACCCAGGACCAAAGAAGAAAATAATGTAGTGCAGGAATTAATTTTAGATACCATAAAGCTATGTAATAAATCCCAGTCTGCTCATGAATGTGACAGGGATTACAGCATAAAGCTAAAGGTTAGATTAATTTATCTAGAATTTTCAGAGAAACTCAACTGGAGAGATTTGGGGTAGGGAGAAAAATATCAAACCTGCTGGCAACGTAGAAAATTCCACAAAGGCTTCCTTTTTTTCTCGTTGTTCCAGGGGAAGCTGCCAGGGCATCTGATGGGGCTTTGCCATGACCTTCACCTTGTAGGCCATATTGGGCTTCAAATTAAAAAAATGGTACTTGTAGCTAGCAGCCTTGACAATGTCAAATTCTTCTTCATTAAGAAAGATCACATGACTGTAATTACTATTTGTAGGGAGCCACGACAGCTCAGCAGAAATCTGGGTTATATTGTCCACTTTAAGATTAGAGGGGGCTACTATGACATCCTTCCCAACTAACAAAGTACACTGCAGCTCATCTGAGTTACCCTTGTTTGTAATGCTCTGAATTGATATTCGGTACGTACAAGTAGAAATGTTAAGCTTTTCTATAAGAGCTTTCGTTCTGCTTCCTAAGGCTATGTTCATCCGTACTTCTTTGTCAACCAGAACATTGTAGCTGCTAATGGTTCCCCATCCGGGTGGCACTACCGGTGGCTCCCAGCCCACAATGACACTTTTGGCTAGTTGTTTAATAAGGGCGATTTTTCTAGGATAAGGCACAATGTCTTCTCCAATTTCATCAATGTTCACATCCAGAGTCCCTGCGCCATTACTGATCACACTGGAGTCTATGTGAGTTGGTGGACTTATCTCCAAGAGATCTCCTTCTAAAGTAGGACCTGAATGGTTGATAAAATTCTGATCTTGTTCACTGCTTAATGTGCTTGATAACCGGGTCTCATTGTCTTGAACAAAATCCACAAAATTTGAAGGGACTAGTCCTCTTTGTCCATCTAGAAGTTCCCCTGGTGAGAAAGAACAATGCCATTAAAATCCTTGAAGGAGCATACCTCTTGCATGTCAATACCTTACAAGTGGAAAAGATAAGGAAGAAGATATAAGTGAAAACTGTACATAAACAAAATTCACAGTTTGAGAATGTAAAGGTTCAGCGAGGCAAAAACCAAAACTGCCAGTCAACTTAATCTTGCCAGTAGGAAAAGCTGACAATATAAAATATCTTCTAATTAGCTATGCCTGCAAGGAGCAGCTTTGCTGGTGCAGAAACTCTGTTAATTAACACAATGATGATAGGGGTATTTTTAGCAACTGATTTGGTATTAGATGTAGGAAAGAACTGGGAGCATGTTTGACAGATGAACTGATTTGAATCTGCACGAATTAGCACGAAATCACAGATTAAAAAAAAATACCTTCATAAAAGCCATCTTCATCCATATCTCCATACACATAAAGGTATTTTCCTGCCGTAAGAGGGAGCTCTGCCTCTGGATTTTCATTGGGTCCATCAAAAGGGTTGTAACTGCAGCAGATGGAAAACATGCCTGTTCACTTCCAACCCCCCACAACGGAATGCTAAGCAGAAAGAGGTGTACAGTTCTCAGGCTGCACAGGAAGGTAAGTCCTCAGTTCAGTCTTTTTGGGTACTTTCTGAAACATATGTTCTGAATGGAGTCTAGGTGAGTTTGTTGTTGTGAACTGTAGCACAGACAGACTCCCATGAAATGCAAACGATTCGCTTAAGCGCTATGCACTTAAACCCACATCCTTTTCTGTAAAATTTACTTACACATTTCTTTCTTTGGTCTCTCTGAATACACTGGCCAAAATCTTCTTCATTTTTTAAAGTCAGTTAAGGAAAACTCACTTGTAGGGGTCTTTTCCAGTCCCCATATTCTGTTTATTTTCTATGGTAGTCTTTTATACAAGTTTACTAACTTCAGCAGAGACAAGTTAAATAAAGACAAAATCATTAAGTTACAGCTAAAACAAGCTACTCACAGACAAAAACTTCTTATAAAGTATTTAAATCCATATCCATCCTGAAAGAAATTGTTAGCCACAGAAATTTTTATTGTAATAGTACTTTATATCTGAAATTTTAATGTGCAAAGTAAAGATGTAAGCAACTTATCAAACTTTCTTTCATTGATGAAAAAGCTATTCATAAGAACAGACTGAGGCATCCTCTGTGAAGCAGGAGGTACACATTCTCATCTCATTTAGACGTTGAAGGCTAGCAATACAGTGGTGCATAGAAGAGCTATGCCATGTTAAACTTTCTCTGACCATTAAAGTACACGGAAGTGGCACTATTTTGCAGCCAGTGCAAACAGCAAAGGGGTCTGATATCCATAACGTTTGTTCCGGGTAACAATTCTGTGCATGAATAAATGTGAAGCAAAACCAAATGTTGAATATTACAAATATATATCATATATGGAATGAGCTGGTTTTGTTACCTATAACGGGCAATGCAAAGATGGACTTTCCCAGAATATCTCTGCTTTGAGGTATTGGAATTCTGATCATTATCCATCTGTACAGGGAAAAAAAAAAAAAAGACAATGTGATTTCAAAAAGATGAATGCACTCTGTGTTCCTGACAGGTGATGTAAAACAGGCAGTGAACATGCAACATTAAAAAAAAAGAAAAATCTAACATGGAACAGCACTGGTTAATATTACCTAGAATGGCTTAGGCTAAGAAAAAATTGTAATCCAAATTCTAACAGGGCAAAGAAATTGAGCTAATTCGGTGACATTTTACTAGAGATTCAGATCACCTGTCTGAGACTGGCTGTCATTTTTCCTCAAAAGCTTACAAAATCAGTGAAGCACCAGTAGGTTTGTGCTTTGTCATTGGGTCAGTGGACACGGCTGAAGGAGATGTGGCTTTGACCACACACCGTTCCCTTTCATGCTGCTGACTAAAGAAATAGGCATGACTTAACCCTACCAGTCTTACTGACCAGCTCACCCTCCTGATGAAGCTTTTACTAAAGCCTTTGTTAAAGTACAGTAAACTCAGTTGCTCCATGACCACCTGTTGTAAGTGATATGCCTAGTATTTCTGGACATAGTACAGCCATACGATCACACACACAACCTAGGGTGATACCCTAATATTTTCATCAGAAAACAACAGTAGAAACCTGATGCCAGTGACTAAATACTTAAGACAAATGCTGAGTTTTAGAGCTGGTGCAAGTGTCAACTTTCAAACACTTGGAAACAATGAGTATCCCACAAAATAGACCCCCTTGCCAATCCAATCCAATTCACAGCAGCAGCATCTGTTAAATTCCACTCTTTCCACTAAGTGAAAGAAATAATGTATTTCCTCTGAATTTACCATCATATTTAATTAAATTCTGCAAAGCCACACATTTATTTCATTGCAAATCTGGTTTGTAAAACCTGGAAATTATATTGTGGTGCTGAGTCAACACAGACTACCTATTTTAGCTCTGCACTAGGTATCTCGCTGGGAAAATAATAATCTTTCTCTTATACTTCGAGCCTAGTAGAGATTTTAAAGTGAGAGATGCACTTCTTTCCTCCAATTATTTTAACAGTTTGCTGTGAACTGTTTTAGGAAAAATGAGCAACTTTTCCCCTCAGTTTGAGAGATCTTTAATTGAGGTAGAAATACTAGGTTTAATAGTGTGATCAAATAAGATAAGTTGTCCAAATATTGACCGAAATTTTACAATCTGGACAGAGTGAATATTAAACTGCCACTTTCAGGCCTAAACTAGTTCCTGTTTTGTTCCCACTATGGAACAAAAGTCTTCCAGAAAAATACTGAGTCATGTCATTTTTCATCTGAATTAACTCTTAAGAGGTGGGTTAGCTTGTTGAGTCAGCACATCACACGCTATTCCGCCAACACTACACTGCCAGGGAGGAGGACGATAACAGTCAGCTAATAGGTATTCTCTCCCCTGTGCAGCATTTGGGGGTGCAGGCAAACTCTCAAGGGTTATCATCCTGATACCTTTTTATGGACATGTCACAAAGCTCATAACTAACCCAATAATGCTTATTTTAGAAGACTTTGCTACTAGTAACAATCAGGGAAGTTGCGGATATATTTTTGCAGAGTATAATTTTTTAATTTCAGACTTCACAGCATTATGCTCCATTTTTAGTTTTTATTCATACACTCTCCCCCTGGGTCTGGATACCTCAAAAATAGAATGGAGCTTCATTTCTGTGAGCTTGCATAATGTAAGTATGTATCACATAATTACACTCTAGAAGGCACACACCGAACAATTCTGCAAAAGAGGGCTTGACATTCTCAGTGAGAGATAACTCAAAAATAATAGAAAAGGGGAACTAAATCTGACGTGCACTTCTTCTGTTCCTTGCTGTTAGTTCTGCTTCCCTAAGTCTTGCGGCTAAGGTGCTTTTTCTGGTTTGACTACTTCAGGCTCTTTTTTCTGTGGCCTCTTCAAAAAGCAGTCAGTGTTCCCACTTTTCAGTAATGCTGCTACACATATATATACGCATATATTTATTTGTGGATAATCCTTAGATATGCCCATGGAATTCCTACTATACAAGAATCTAATATTTTCTTGAGCATCTTACACCATAGGCCTGATCACATCAGGCTTGTTTAAAAACAATTTGCTTCTATCAAGTTTCACAGGTTCAGTAGCAATGAATATAAAATAGAAAATATGTACACAGTTTCAATTTATTTACTTCTGTAAAGATTAAGAATGGAATTCAGGACTGAAGGGTAAAATTGAAAGACCCTTTCCTCAAGGCTGTTTGTCCATATAAAACAGTCTTTACAGTATTTAATAGAAAATGATAACCTTCTATAAAGTTTTCAAAATGTGTCCTGTATCTCCTTATATTTAGCATTTGTCCTAATATATCAACAACCAAATTGTTATGGCACCTTTGTAAAGCTCTTCTGAGCTTTCCACTGGCTTTCTAGTAGAATTCTACTGAAAACGAGGAAATCTTTCTAAGAAAGGAATAACAGACCCTTTCAAAAGTACAATTAAATACAAGCTGTAAAGTGGAATGCTGGGAGTTTAGTGACAACATCCTGCAACTTTCACTTCCCAGGTTACAGATTCACAATCAGTTTGAGCTGGAAACTGATGCTGGTGGGTGGTATCAGCCTAGTAGTAGCGAGAAGATTCACAAGTCATGAAAACAAGTCCCACAGAACAAGCTATTTCTTCGTCAGAGCATACCTGCCTGGGCAGGGCACTGCATGGAATTTCTCTTCCATTTGCCCAGGCTGTATCAAAGTCACACCTTTTGGCAGGTATAATAAAATAATAATAAACCTGCATAACATACATATGCCGACACAGACAGAAATGCTGACTTACACCTCTTATGCACAGAATAAGAACACTCTCACTGCATCTCTGAAGGCTGAGGTTTTCATAGAAGCTTGAGGTTCTCACCCTTTTTTTACGCTGTGTAACTAGCGCATCAGCTGAGACTTCTTTGAAAATCTCAGTTAAATTCCCACTGGTCATGTTCCCAAATTATCTCATAAAATGAGAACATTCATGTCTTGACTTGTTAAGAGCAGATGGATCAACCTGTATCAGTCCCCTGGGAGAAGAAAAAGTCTTGGCCCCATAACAGACATTTTCAGTAACAAATCTAAAAAGACTCACGTCTGAATCAAATCTGCATCTTGGGGTACCAGATCGTGACTTGGACAGGAACGTAGGTTTGACAGACAATTGTTCTGGTTTGTCTCCAGATATTTGAAGGGGTCGTATAAACTCTGAAATCACACAACGACTTCCAGAAGGACTTTCATGACCTGGCAGTGAGCAAAACACATATAAGTAATTTTTATCAAGCAGAAATACTACAAACTGATAAGAAGCAGGGAGTTATTTTCTGCTCCTGTTAGAAATCATTCTAGAAAAAGACTAAGGTTGGTAAACTGCAGAGCACAAAAGTAGCTAAGCCTACTCATTCCCAGTGTTTCAGTAAATTACATAGTCAACAATATGTAATGGAACATAATGTAGAAAATGAAGGTATTCTAATTAAAAAAAAATAAATCAAAGTTAAAGTTTCCCCTAATAAAAAAAAAGTCCGCCTTTGTTCTGAGCACCTCAATGTCTTCAGAGAAGTTATCTGACATGCCATTTAACATGCCCACCATTAACAAGTCGCTGTTGGAACGCTTCTGTTTCTTTTGGGGACTCTGTCGTATACTGGAAAGTAGACTCAAGTCATGCATTTATCTTCTAAGAAAGTGACTGAAATGCTACTAATTTAGTTGGCAGGATATTCATTTTGAAATGAAGGGAAGTGGTTTGGCTTTTTGTGGGGCAGTAAGTTCCAAGAGCACTTGCTTCATATTTCTTAAGAGCTCCTTGTTAACACCAGTACTAAAACACAGGATTTGACCACAGTGCCATCTCTCCAGTTTCTAAAAGACAGAAGACAGGCTATGAAAAAGGGAAAATCTCCAGACATGCTTTTGGAGTATTTCTACTGCACTTTTTTTAAGCACTTAAAAATAAAAAGACAGTTTATACTGCACATTTAGAGGACACAATGAGACAGCCTTACAAGAGGCTGAACACTTTTATCTCCTATTGACTTGAGTGAAACTCAGGTCTAATGCTGAGGAGAGACAAATAAAAAGAACAATTTCATCAAGATTGCAACAGAGACTAATAAAGTGTAATACAAAATACTTCTACATTTTTTCTCTTTTCTGTTAGTTTAGTCCCCAAGCCACATGAAAACAAGCAGGAAATTGTAAACTGAGCCTAATCATACTTGCAGCATCAGCAGAAGTTATAGCAAAGCACAGAGTCTAGGGCGCTGCTGACACAATCAGATATCCAGAGTGCCTTCTCCTTTCTTTCTCCCTCTCATTAACATAATGAGCCTATGCTTTAATTTTTCAGATCCTGGATATGTGTAGGTTCAGCATTTCCTCTCCAGTTCTGCCAGAAGTCTGGACAGCAACGTTTTGCTACTGAATTGCAAGCTTCCCAGACGCACATCACCAGGAATTATCAGTGCAACCTCTTTGTTCATATTGCAGAGGAGAATAAGACACAAAACATATCATCAGAGGGTTTTTCTGGTGTGGTCCTTAGTCCAATATGATTAATTTTCTCTGCATCGCTGTAATTTACAGCAGGACAGCTTAAGAACATTGACAGCAGGGAAATACACAAGTCATGATACAAAAGATTAATTACAACCCGCCTGCTTACAGCAATCCCCAGGCTGGAAAAGGGCACATTTTTTATTCTTGGAACCTTTCTCACATATATAACAGAAAAGTCATTCCCGTTCAGAAACCTTTAGCCAATTTAGCTCCTTCTGTTTGCTGTTAATGTGCTTGCCATATCAGCCTGTCAGTGCCAAGCCTATAAATAATTGGTCCAACTGTGATTATTCATTCAAAGGAAACTGCTGTTTGGTCTCATACCTCCTGGATTTTTCAGGCTTTGTTATTAAATTAGTTGCACCACATACAAAATGTGGAGAAAGATTCTTGGACAATACAGCCCTTGCTTTGCATAGATAAAGGATGATAACCAGCATAGTAACACACATTATCAAGAACTCCAGGAATATCAAGAACTTGGAAGATATTCAACTGTCTTATTTTCTCCACTTGTAAAACAGGGTACATAAAATTTACCTTGAGTCCTTAATACATAGGAGAGAAAACTGTGTAGTGGTTGTAACTGCATCATGTGGCTGGACACATCTGTGGCTCCAGATGTTGCTAATAACTAGATACAGCCTACTTAGATACCTCACTCCCCATCAGAGTAATTCTGTACCCACATCCATCAATGTATGTGGAAATACAGATTCTGCCTCAAATCTAGCTATGCAAAATGGATCTGTCTTCCTAACTGGACTTGTTGCCGCCTTCAGTGTCCTTTTCTTCTCTGTTCATTTGGCTACTTGTGCAATGCAACATCTCCCTGCTCAATAAAATCTGCACTGGGGGCCGTCAACCCCTGTCTCTTTATGCAAAAGAGTGTGAAATAACAGAAGCTGATCCTGTAAGGCTCTTTCCCATGCTGTGGGACTGCCTTTATCTGGGACCACAATGCAATCTATTTCTTAAAGCATCTTAAAAACTACTGCATTTTCAAGGTATTCTAATATCTGCAATAAATGGGAAAGAATAGGTTTTTGGGCAAGCTGTATCATACGTTAGCAGTTAGTTCCTGTGTATTCTGTACAGGAGACTTTTGAAAAAGGTCATCAGACACTTAATAGATGTGCATTCATGCTGATTCTATGTATGTAGAGCCACAGTTGGATTAAAGAAAATAAACACAAGCATCATCAAGCAATGCCTTTGCAAAAAGCAAAATTGAGATTCACCGTGCATGAAGCACATTCCTCCTGAAACCTCCTGAAACCCTGTAATATCCTGCCATTGCTATACAGGATGTCTGCATTTGTAGCTTGCCAATACAGGAGTACAGACAAAAAAGGCTGCATTTAGAAACTGGCCTAACTTTACCTCCAAAATAAGAAACAACTTCAAACTAGGTTGTCTTGTTCATCCAAGGCAATTTGGCTGATGTCCCTGGGCTTGAACAACAGAATGTGGAGGAATGAGACCCTTAGGGACTGTTTTAAAACTTGTTAACTCACTGAAAACTAAAAAAAAATTTAAAAATGCACCTTTCCTTCTATATTTGAAAATTAAAAATACAAGAGGTCAGTTCATAGGAACATGCAACAGCTTCTAGAAATGTCTCTTCTTTTCTCTAAATACTAGAGAAGAATCTTATAAAGGCACAGGGGTTTTGTCCATAAAGTCTCGTAAAATCCATATACCTTCAAAACGGCCCTTATTTTTCCCATGACTAGCCAGTATCTGTTAAGGAAGTCTGAAGAACACTCTTTCAAGGAAAGAGACAAGGAAGAGCATGAGACTTAATTTGAATCTCTCAGCAGAATTAAAGCTGGCCATACTTGTAGTACAATTAGACTCACCATTTTATTTATTGGAACTGGTGACTCATTATGGACTACCTAAATTATCTAGAAAGGCCATTTAAATGAGCCTTTTATCTAATGAATAATAAATCTTAAGGTTTCTGTATCTGATTGTGACATTATTATATGTTTAGAGTGAACTTTTTATGTTCTAATCTATTCTGGCTAGGTTTATTTCATTTCCTGATACATTCAAACATCACCAATTAAGGCAAAGCAGCTGGTCATAAACTGATCTCATTTCCGTCATTTGCTTCGCTTTGAAAGCTGTCCTTGTGTTCCCTCTTGTGTTCTCTCTTCCTCACACATAATAAAAATAATTACACTTCTGGTTTGAAGAACTTGCTGTAGCATTACCATTGTCAATGTGAAATGGTTGATTTCAATAATTAGAAATCCTGCCCATTTGCTTAAACATGATTTTATTGCTATCAGTGCATTCATACTGAGAATGAATATTGTCCAAAGATTTCTGATGTTTATATATCGTTGCTGCAGGCCCTGAATTCTAAGTTGCATAAAAATCAATATGAGTACCTTTATGAGAAAAGGTTTGCAGAGCAAGGCCCTTAAATAAAGTCAGTACAGACTTGGCTGTGTTTTCTGTGGTTTAAGTCAAGGAGTTCTTGGAATATTTCTGTTTGTTATGTTTTGAAGGTTTTTTTAAAGGCTGTTTCCATTACTATTTCTAGAAAAAATAGAAGTTCATTTGGAGAGTTTGACTGAGGACCTCAAAAAGTTTATTTGATTTTTATTTGAGGATTGGAGCCTATTTAGATCAATTCCAGAGATACAGACTGGACCTTCATTAGCTGCCTAAAGGATATTTCAACAACTAATTACCTTTCCTTTAAAATTAATTGTTGCTTTGAAAATCCTGTCCTTGGAGACATGAGGGGCTAATCCTGTTGATGTTAAGGAATTTTCTACTAAATTCTTACAGCTATCAGCTAACGTCTTCTGAATTCTCCATTTAGTGCACTTCAATATCCACTTAGGTAAGGCTTGCAGCTCCAGAAAAGCCTATAAACTAATATACACCACAGTGGGCAAGACTGCAAACAGCTCGAATTTTGTGTTCAAAAACCCAAGGCATACAACATACAAAGGTACTGAAGTGAAATGAACGAACGATGTCACCTTGGTTCCTTTTGACTTGGTTTCACATTAAGTTTATCACCCTTTGCTGAAAATAACTGCTCATCTGTAACAACAGGGAAATGATTTGTGATTTCTAGGCCCTATGCCTCCAGTTCCTCTTCATACTTATTTTAAAACAACTTCAGGGGAATTCGTAAGAAATGGAAATTATCTGACAAGTGCTCTTTTGCAGAACATATAGTCATTCTAGCATGGGGGATACTGAACTGATAAGCACACTCCTCAGCTTTGACAACTCTAGCATGCAATTTACTTGCAAGTTACTTTCAAGTGCCCTCAGGTAACCTCTTGCCTTGATCTTTTAAATTTTCTTACGAATAATGAATTGTTAACAAAGTTGTGTACTTAGAAGGAGCAGTTACTTCTGGCAAAAGTTCAACACATCTTGGAAAAAATGCATACTGTGTTGAAGATACTAGGAACTATAAGTGTAACAATACCAATAGAGATGTAAATTTTTTTTTTCTGCATTCTCCATTTCTTCTAAAACTCAAATCAATGATATTTTTGTTGTGACTTTTCTGTTTCTAAAACACCTGGCAGTTACATGTTCAAGTACTATTTTAAACATAGTTAAAAATTGAAACACACCTTTGCACAGTTTAGTAAGCAACTGTAGTTATTATCTCTGTTCAAGTCTGTTAAAATATATCCCATGAAACTCCTTTCGAACCAAAATCACTTTGTGATAGAATCTGTGTTTTTGTAGATAGTGTTTGCTTCCACTGAGGGTTTTTTTTAATGTTTTAGTTCGAAGTTTTTATGGAGAAGTGCATATTTTCTGTTGAACAAATGCTGCTAGACCAAAAACGTTTTCATGTTTGTCAAAATATTCCATTCGGTTTTCCCATTTTCTACCCAGTGCTATTTACAAGTTTCTTTTATGTGCTGGCTAATGCAGCGTGGAGGTCTCTATGCTTTCTTTCCCCATGAACTGCTACTGCAACAAGATAGCAGACCAGCTCTTGTCCCTGAAACAGTGAAGGTTTTACAGCAAAGCCTGTATATGCAGTCAGTCTTTCTTCTTCCAACAGAAGTAGATACTTACTTAAGGAAGACATCGTTTTAACACTGAACAGGTTTCTCATCACTATACCCAACAACAATTAGAAAGAATTCTGCTCATAGCAGTGCCCGAATAAAACTGGAACAACCTCAGTGAAGGCTTAAGAGATACTCTGAAATTTAAGCAGGTCCTAAAACAGGAGCGAATTCTATCCTTCATTTGTACAATCAAACTCTATTTACATCATTGAGCTTCATCTTAAAACCTACAGGGGAGAACAGATACCTACAAATAAATGCTGGTCCTTACCTTTGCCTATAGAAGTGGCTATTCCATTCATTAACTGGGATAGAGATTTACCGGGAGAACCAGGGATATCCGAGGATGCCACCGAGTTACTGCTCAGGAGGTCAATCTTTCCCGCTTGCTGTCGAAACTTCTCCAGCTCTCTGGACAAAAGGTTAAACTGTTCGCTCTGTGTCCGGCATTTCTCTTCTAGCTCTCGGACCTTGGCCTGCGCAAGCAAGACATAACACAGATATTTGACTGAGATCAGAGCAAGCTATGACTGCGTCAGATTTTTCTTAAGTACCAGGAAGCCAGGATAAGCAAACTGTTTGGGATAAACAGGCCCACAATCGCACTTTTCTTCCCCTAAATTCTCACCCATATTTCAAACTAAACTTTTTCATAGCCCTGTAACATTGAGGTAAGGGCTCCTTTCATCCCCAATTTCCAAAGTGGAAATTCCTCATCATCTTTTTTGGCAGTGCTAAAAAACTCATTGCCAAGAACACTTGTGACTTCTACACACATCTGAATGTCACACTTGTATGCTTTTCCAACTTTTTCTAAAACTCAAGTATATTTCTGAGGTTTGCCCATCCTCAGCTATTAAGTTGAAGCCTCCTGAATTGTTAGATTAACACTGATGTATTAAAAAACACCACCAAAAAAAACCCCACTGTGGTTCATGCAGAATGTGGGCCTATCTACTGGCTTTCAAAAATGCTCCTCACTATAAGTGCAAAATCACACAAAAGTAATCCAGACACGAGCCAAGAGGACACTGTTTGTAAGCTTGTGAGTAGAACCAAAATGTCATTGTTGGCAAACATTTTTGTTTCAATTTTAAGGTATCAGGCTTTAACAAAACAGAACTTTAAAGATAAGCTTCTGTGCTGACTTGGAAAATTTGCCTACATACAGTTCATGAATTCCTGATGTGAAAAAATGCATGAGGTGATGGGAAGGAAAGATCCTCTGCCTGAAAGAAATGACATAGGGCATGGGAATCCAGGATTTCTTCTACACATTTAACTCAAAAAATATATTAGTGAAGACACTAAAGCATGAAAAAACCCTTTTATCCAGATCCGTACCTTCATTGTTCCAGCCATATTAAGGATGTAATAATGTTTTCAACATAATGCATTTAAATTTCAATCTGCATTTACAAACAGCCTGTTTGCATACACTGTCATGCACTTCTGAAGAGAAAAACCACAAATCTAGAGTGCCCAGAAAGCCAGGAAAGAGCAGATTAACACCTATTGCAAAGACTGAAGAATCAGCAAAGCTCCTCCAAATTTCATTTGTGAGGCCTGATTTTCACGTAGGGGTAAACAGTTGGTCTGTACTCTGGAAATGGGCCAGAGAAAGACTGCCGTCTGCGGCCTAGGAAGCACTCGTGTCTCGTGCTGTGACCCAAGTGCTGCAAGCAGGAGGAGCTCAACAGGGGCAGTAACAGGCTCCGTATAGGAAAAGCTAATGCATTATGTCCTAATCTGACGCTTTATGATGAACAAATATCACTTTCCTTCATCAAAACCCCCTTTATGGCATATGCCTAGTTAAACAACTGTACTAACAAAGGAAGTCTGGATATCAACTAAATTCATTCAACTGTACTAAAGGTTTCTTTTTCTTGAAAGAGAAAAATGTACTCAGTTCATATAAGAAAAACTGCACATATTACATATCAAGAAAATGGCATATATTACATACCACCTACACAAAGATCAAAGATCTTATCAAAGATAAACAAAACACATATAGTCCCCTGAATAACACAAAAATCCAAATTTCCTCCTACAGAAGGTGGTATTGTTTGTTCCTTTTTTTTGCAACAAATACATTTTTAAAGCTACAGTGAATTTTGAGCATATAATTTCTTTGTGTTCATGAAACACTAATTTAGTGCTGCTAAAGAGGTCTCAGAGTATCTATATGATTATGAAACAGAAAACGATAAGATGCAGAGACATTGTGGGAGTTTTACACAAACACTAAATTCTTTGATTTTTGTTTTTTGTCTTTCATCTTTTCACTGTGCTTTTGAGCAACTGAAATGTAAGCCTTTGCTATTTGTTACTTTGCTGCGTGAATAAGGCATCTACGTACATTTTAAAAGAACACTAAACAAACAAAGTAGTGAAGTGGTTTGGATTTTCAGATCCCCTCTTTCCAATGGGAAGTTTAAGGATGAGCTAATGAACTCTCTAAGAATATATACTGACCTTTCCACATGCAGTTACGGAAACTCTAGCATAAAATAAAAAATAAAATCATCATCATCCAGAACCCAACAAGATGCTAAGTCTGCCTTAAAAAAATATTTTTGAAAAAAATATTAATTTAATGTATTATTATTTTTTTATTGATTTAAAACTTATTTGCATTTCAGGATATTACTTCTTTGACTTTTCTTTCAAGTATCTAGAATCTTCATTTTCAAGTTGTTCTCTCATGACAGTATGAAGCCTGGAAGAAAAATGCCTTTGCTACTTTTTTTTAATCAAGCTTATGAGTTAGAAGTGAGCACAAAGCTGGTACTATATAAAGAAAAAATTGTCATAAGATCCACAACAGTACTATAGCAGGAGTCATCCCCATCCCCACCTTTGTGTCTTGACTTCAGGCAGGTGCTTGGTTCATTGTTAGCCAGCCAGCCTCACCTCACTGTAGAAAATCTACATATTCATAGATATCACTGCAGGGTGAGGCACGTGCTTACACTCTCAGCAGTACTGAATTTTCATTCTGTGTCATGGTTCTGCCCATACAGCCTATCCTAATAACCACAGCACAAAAGTGCCAAGTCTACCAGATCTCCCTAAAACTGGATCTGCCACTAGCAGTGGTTGTATGAAAAGACATTCTCTGCCGCAGACAGAATGTATTTCACTTAGGACTTGCCCAGTTTCTCATACAATACATAGTACTATATCTAAAACTTAAACAGCTGCTTAAATTGAAAATGAAGTAGACTTCATCCATTACAAGACAGATACTGTTCACACAAGACGGGTAAGATGATGAGCAACTTTCCAGGTGGACAGGCTTGAATTCAGACCAGTAATTAGCTCACATGTTCTGCTGTGGAGATACCATTTCATAGTTTTATTGTTTACATAGCAGCAATGGCTTTCAGTAGGTGGCTTAATAAATCGACTTCAGGTGAAAGTACCACATAAAGTTATTTTTGTATGAATAAAGAAACAATCTGAATTCAGACAAAATCCACACACTCAGAAAGCTACAATCTGGAATAAACCACCAAACCATTCTTACTGGGCATGCTCATAAGAAATTGACTTTCAAAATCGGTACGTGAGTTCTCATTATATCATGCCATATTTGAAGATTAATCTCTCGTAGAAAAAAATTCTGATCTGGGTGATTTGGTATTAGGCCAATAAATGGCAAGCATGCTTGCATAACAATGGCTCTAGCACACGTTCCATGCAAGGTTAGGCAAGACTATTGTACTCAATTTGAAGGGAAAAGTGCAGGATTCAGGACAGGGAAAGGAGAATTTGTGCCCTAAAATACCTGCATGCTGTCCAAGGTGTTCTGGATGAAGTGCAAAGCAATAAATTCCAAACAAGACACAGTAAACAGAGATGTGAAATAAACAAAGAAATAAAGCCAGTTTTGAACACTTTTTTTTATATTTCAAAGCAAAATATATTAGAACAGTTAACACGTGTAAAAACATGCATTAACACAAAACACGCTATACAACGTTTCAGAAATCAATACCACTGCTGGTCTTAAATTGCAAAAGGCAGATTAAATAAAAAGCTAAAAATTAATGGGCTTATGGCAATAAAAAAGCAAAAGCTTAGGAAACCTTGATGGCTTTATGCAGATCTGAGGTCACAGACAAACCAGCTAAATAAGAGTTTTGATTGGCTTGAAGGGGGTAAATAATCACTTGCTGCTTTGTTTCTACCCAAGTTTTCCTGCGTCATATACTTTCCACCAGCCATTAAGTAATTTAATCTTATGTTCTTACAGGCACAACAAACTTAATATATATGGTGCTAATGAAAGCATGAGTAAAACACTTTCTGTGGGAATATTAACTTTTACAGATATATATAAAAATTTTTAGAAATTTTTTAAAGATAGTCAATGCACCAGAAAAAACATCTTCCATCAATGACCAGTAAGGACACAGAAAGAAGAGCTACTGTGAGAAGGTAAAAATACTAGAAATTACCTTCTGCTAAAAACAGATTTCTAAGTGAAATGTCGGCAATGCACTTCCTATAATCAGTCTATGGTATCATATGTTCTTTGTGATATGTACGGTATATTAAGACTTAATAACTATTTAATGCCTTTTCCTCAGACAGAAAAACTAGTTTGGTAGTTATCAGTAAAAACCTATTATCCATGAAAAAATGAAGAACAAAAGAGAGCAAAAAGAAATCTGGATGCAGTTAGTGTGCTATTTACTTGTGCATCCATATTTTCTGATACCTTACCTTATGCAAGTACATCAAACAATATGATAGGAATTTAAAGAATCTGTTAAGCCTAGTTTTGAAAAACTCGGGAGGAATTGTTTGCTATAGTAACCTTCTTACAGGAGTTCTAATTTCTGCTACATGTTGCTGTCATTTGTCCTATCTTACACAACATTGTGGGTCAGCCTGCATTTCGAAAGAGCAGAGAGCAAAGGGAATAAAAAGTTTTGTCAGCACCAGGCAGATATTTGAGTGTATTAATTTCTTTAAATTCTTCTTGGATTTTTTTGTGTGTTTTCATATGTAATTTAACCATAACTGTAAGTATTCATTACAAAGGTTCCATTATTATAAGATAGTTTAAAATCTCTGAAAATTTCACTCCAGCCTAAGACAAAGAGATTTGGTAAACCTTGTCCTATTCCAACTCAAACTGACAGCACAGCTCATGGTTTTCGAAAGGGAGTAAGAATTTGCTCCTATTCTTCATGTCACTTCTATACAAGACACAAGGAATTCTATCTCCTTAGGCACAGAAGACTGAATTAGTCTTCTATCCAACCCCATCAGGTTGGATGGGACATTGAGCGACGTGGTCTAGTGGAAGGTGTCCCTGCCCATGGCAGGGGAGGTTGGAACTAGATGATCTTTAAGGCCCCTTCCAACTCAAATAATTCTGTGATTCTATGAAATCACTAGATTTTTTTCTTTTTTAGGATTAATGACTTGAAATAAAAAATTATGATACTGTAAAGTTACTACATTCACAATAGAACTGCCACAAGCAAAGGTAACAAAAAGGATATCTTCTTACCTCTAGCAATTGAACTGCTCCTTCATGTTCCTTCTTAGCTTCAACTTGAGCCTTGTTTTTGTAATAGAAAGGAAGAGAAGAGGAAGAGCAGAGGAAGAGAGAAGACTCAATTAGTCATGCCACGTATATTATGCTTTAACCACATAAAGTAGCATACTGTATACTCAAATCCAGAGTGAATTACTGTCTTGAAGGGATGGCTCCACCAACATTACTACAGCGCTCTGGTTCCAAGCCACTGAAATAACTGCTTATTTGTAGGAGATTGAATCTCAATGAAGCTTAATAGCACCAGTATTTTGTTGGATCAAGACAAGCATGCTCAACAGACTGCAAGAACACATCAGAAACATCTCTGAAACCCTGTAAAGTCAAGTCAAAAAATGAGCTTGTTATTCTACATTGCAGGAGGTTCATTGTGTAGAGACCTACCATACTAGCTAGGAGAAAGCAACACAAAAATTAAGCTCATTCTTTTTCGTTAAGAGCAGAAAAGTGTATTTTATGGAGCTCAAAAATTCAGTTAACAAATTTTGGTTGGGAAATGTGTAAACCTTAAAACCTAAAAAAATAGCACTCAGTAACTTTGTGTTATCCTCACTTTATTTCTGTTTAAGTTTTCACTGTCTTCTTTACTGGAGCTTGCCCAAGATAAGCAAAAGTTTTTATTAACCATTGTCAGTGCTGATAGCATCAACTTTGCCCTTTGGCTCCTTATTACTGTAACCCAAAGACCACATTCTGCACATTCTTCATCAGAGAAAAGTCTTAAAACCCTCCAGTTTAGCAGAGGGCAACACCGTGCCAGATACTCCCATGATGGACACTGACACAGCTATGTTAACTTCGTTTTCCTCATCTGTGAGGGCTACCCTACTCCGTTATTGGTTTCATTGAAAGCTCGGTCAGGCCATAAAGTCACAACCAAAATCATATACCCAAACTATACTTCACTGTCATGCATGGTAATAAAGCCTCCTTCGGTCCTGCAAGTGCAGTCATATTTCTTCCTGTACTACAGCAATAAGTCTTCTTGCTGACACCTGATAAAATGTTGGCTCCATAAGCATTAGCAAACATATGATGACAGGTAATAGAAAGCCTTGTGTTATCCATCACTACAAGTTTAATAAAATCTACCCAGAATACGAGTTCTTGATAAATGATCAGAAAACTTGCATCAATAGCTATCTCTCTTTTACACCGAACTGTCTTGTATGAAGGCTTTCTTGGAGAAAAAGACTACCTGATTCCTTATCAACACAAAACCTTGATGAACAATATTATATTCTTCCTTCTAGGCTGCAAGTCTATCAGTCTGTACATATATTAAAAACACAATGATTTTTTACTTATAATATCAAAATGTGACAACAAATGCATCAGACTGCTCCAGTAACTTGCTTTGTTTTGAAGTGCACATTTCTGTGGTTCACCAGCAACTTTACGACAGTAACAAGATACACTGTGAAATGTCATCCTGTTACTGCCTGGAGTTACTACTTTCATTTCATGGTACTTTTTCAAGTAATTAGATGACTCGAATAAAATAAAGGAAGAAAGAATTTAACACACATGTACTAGGTACATTGAGAGGTCAGCTCTGGATGAAATGTGAGCCAGGAATTCCTGTTTAATGATGGAAGCAACATATTATAGTTACTTCAATAACAGATTTATTTAAATTATTTTTCTGACAATACAGACTGCAGTATAATGTTGAAAAGGAGATGTGTTGGATACCAGCAGTCTAGAGGTTAAAGCAGGACAAATTAGTCTCTACTCATCTCACTACCATGCCTAGAGAATTACAGGTAGCTTGTGAATCTCTCTACAAGGTAGAACAGTGCACAATATAGATATAATCCCAAAGTTTTTCAATGTTTTGAATACCTTCCCTCTTGTATCCAGACAGTGTACTAATCTGGTCTTCATTCTTATTCTATAGCATTAATAATAGCATTACAAAAGCAACTAAGCATCTCAACCAAACTGGGATTCCAAAATGTCACAAGAGAAATGAATCTACGCTTGGAAGGGCTGAAAATCAAAATTTTAAAAGGGCTGGCTTTTTTTCTTTCTTTTTCAGTGATATCTAGAATGAATATCACATGCAGGTTTTGTCAAGAGATGTGATGGGTAGAATGCTCATTTAAGTTGTCACAGATCCTTGTCATGAAAGGCAATAATAACTAAAAAAGACACGATAGCAACTTAATCACATAAAGAATTAGTTGTTTCAGGGCAAAAATGAGTGTCTGTGCAAAGTCCTAGGATGAATATTTCAGGCTAATGAATGAAACCAGTAAGAAGGACGAATTAGTTCTTAAATGTTTCTAAGTAATTCATAGATGAATTGTTATGGTGGATTTCAGTATAAGGATTCTAAGCTAAAATTCTAGTAGTACTTTGTGTTAAATGACTATTAGATAATAATTTTCAACATAAATGATCTTGTATTCCATGCTACTTCAAATCCACTGAACAAGAATTTAATCACTGGCTACAGAAGCTGAGCTAGTCGCATGGAGTAAAACACGAAATGCAATAAATATACCCTAATTTGTGCTTGAAGTCTATCATGCTACAGCTTAGCAAAAATGACTGAAGAAAACAGTTTTACAGAGATTTGTCTCCTGTAGCCAATCTGTAACAAAAAGATCCATATAATGTGGATTTATTAGAAGAATGTGACAAAAATTAGCAAGAAGAAAAGCTGCACCTTTGCCAAGAAATTTAAGTCCAAAATTTATGTGGAAGTTCAAACAATAATAGCTGAATATAACTAGAAATAGTGTTTTGAAATATGCCTAAATAGATTAATTACAAAAGGCTGAAATAAAATTAACTGGAAGATTTCATTTGGTCAAGTGAAGCTTTCTATTTCAAGCAAACTATATTAGATACATCTTTTGATTTTTCTGAGAATGTCCCTCCATGCCAATTCTCTACCAAATCATCGTTAGCATTATTATTTCTGTGTTTTGATCCAGTCAAGCAATTGGAAAAAATCAAAATTAGTGTTGACACAATTGCAGCTTTAAGTGACTTTGGTAAGACTGAAACTCAGTGTCATGTCTTTTATATTATAATGAATACTGGGAAGTTGCAGTGTGAAAAAAAAGAAGTCTTAAAGTTATTTGTGAATTAGAGAATGAGCTTGGAAATCGGTACTTAAACAACTGTTTAGTTTATGAAAAGGAAGATCAACTGTGATGTGTAAGTACCTTGACAAAGACTTACTTTAATCTAATTTAGTGGAGAAAGGTAGTAAGAATCACCAGTGTCTGGAAGAGGAAGTCAAAGAAATGCTAACAAAACATTAGTATGTCAGTGAGAATGATAAACTGTTCCAGCAAACTGACAAGGAAATGGTGGATTCCCTGTATTTTGATTATCATTAAATTAAGACCTGATTCCTTCCTGATATTTCAGGAAGCACAAATATTCCTGAGACCAATATAGAGGGAAGTGATAGAAATACAAAGGAAATACATGTATTTGTATCACTTTTTCCTGTTGGGAAATACGAGGACTTGCATATACTGGTCACGTTAATCTTCTGTAGCATAAATAATTATAAATCAATTAGTACAGCCATGTAAATCCAGCAGTAACCATCCACTTGTTACAACTGCATCAGCAATCACGCAGAACAATCCACGACAGCAATGGGCTTGGCGGTGGTGGTGGAAGTTCCTTTAAACCAGGAGGTCTGTTTCAATGCCAGCGCTCTGTCACTGCAATTTGCTGTTTCGCCTGACTTTCCTCTCCTCCGCTCACCTTCTGCAGGAGTTCAATTTCCTGCTGTTTGGCGTTGAGAACAGCCAAGGCTTGCTCATGCTCCAACTCCAGCTGTTGCCGCCGTTCAGCAGCCTCTCGCATATGCTGTGCCAAAGGAAGCAGAAAAACTATCAGGAGACTTTAACACACTCTACCTGCAGCCAAATGTGCTGCCGATCCCAGGCACGCAGACGTTCATCTCAGCATAAAAGTTCTCTGGTTTCACTGATAGGCAAGTGGAAAACTGGATAGGATTTTAATTCGGTCAGTGCTTAGAGGCATATTGCCAATGCTAAACTAGGGCATTTTGACAGCAACCTCTTTCAGGACATACAACTGTCATTGTCAGCAGTGTGGCCTCTGTGATGCACAAGTGAACAGCACCCGTTTTATCCATCCGGCACACATTTACATGTGGCATTGTGCTGAAAAATTAAAGCTTGGAAAAATATTAGCTTGACAATTCCCTAAATGCCTCTTTATCTAGGATACAGTTTTGTCATTTGTTTTGCAAATGATGACCCAAAAAATATAGCTTACCTTTGCTAATCTCTCCCTATTATTTATAGCAAATTAGAGCAAAACTAACACAGGTGAATTTGATCAAAAGTGACCACACAATACTCAGAAACAACTTTTAAAGTACAGTTGTACTAATGCTTCAAAGCAATATGAGAAAGGTTTTTGGGAAGAGCACAAGCTGTACAATGTCAAGATACCCTTTGCAGATAGCAATCTTTTTCATTACAGGTGAATATTATTCTCCCAGTATCATTATAACTTTCAAACACCCTGCTAATAAATGGGAGTTAAGAAAGATCTCTTTATAGATTCTGATCTCTTCTCTGGTGAAATTGGTATTAAAGATTTTTATTTTCCAAATTACACATTATTCCCATAACAATCTCAGAGTAGAGGCACAATGTCTTATCTGCAGCACCATGAGTTATTACACAAAAACCTATTAGGAATCAGCACTCGGAAACAAATGCATGGCTAAAATTGACAAGAACAGCCCAAAATACCTCTTATTGTGTACAAGAGAAAATTTTATCAAGCATATTGCTAACCTTTAATGAGCTGTTATTCCCTGCTACATGTTACCCATAGCAAAGAGGGACAGCGCAGTAAGGCTAACTTCTCTCAATCTGGAAATGTTTGGAAAGGAAGCAGAAATGTCTCCAATATCCCGTTTGGCCTCTGCTTGGGATTTATTTGTTTTCATTTCATGTGTTGATTAAAAACAAGAATTAAAAAAAAATCGGATTTTACCAAGTCATCAGTTTTGACTATCAACTACAGCTTGTTTTCTAGGAGTTTTGTGAGGAATCAGTATTTTGACCATAGACATTTCTGAATTGTGCATATTGTACAAAAGTTAAATGGATCTGTTTATGGGTAATATATATTGTCAGTATTTAATAATTATTCTGATCTTTATTAAATACTGAGACATGGTTCTGATTCTCATCTCATCTGAATGAACATAATCTATTTTGCTAACTAGTGTTACTCATGATTTAAATTAGCATGAAGCTACGTTTACTGACCTTAGCAGCTTCCATCAAGTCTTATGTAAAACTTGACACTGATGCGGCATCAGCACATTTTTACATGCAAGAAATGGTGAGGCAATCAAGTCATTCTCACACCTTTAATTAAAATCTTTAATTATCAGAAAAAAACCCCAAAGGTCTCACTTCACTCTCTCAAGATGTAGTTCCTGACTTGGCACCGCATATTTTGATACCATTAAGTTCTTACTGCTTTTACAATAGCTACTACAGAACATTTCTAGTCCTTTGCAGAGATCAATAAATAATTAATACCACAACCATACAGCGAATCTATAAAATGTAATGAAGAAACAGACTGTGATACATGTTCTGTGGTTCTCCCCAGCTTTTAATTTCTGTGTTTCGTAAAATAAGTATTTAATGATCTACAGTTGACAGATTTTAAGGTCAGAAAAGACCATTTGGCCGTCTATGTTGACCTAAAAGTACCTCTTAGTTATTTCAGTATTGTCATGATCTACTTAGTATTTAAAGCAGCAAGGATCTCTTCACCCCGGCATCTGTCCCTCCCCTGGCACAGCAATTAAATCTCCCCCAAACCAGAAGCAATTTCTCCCCTCCCACTCTGCTCACAAATCGGTTGGGTCTGCAAATCTGTTTTGTGCTTCCTATCTGCACATCAGCTGCTGTCATTTCTTCTTCCAAGCCTGAGGGGAGTAGGTAAGGGCAGTGGAGGAGGACTGCAGAGATCACTAGAAGAACAACAGGGAGAAAGCTCTGACCTGCTGAATTCTTTCTGCATCCTGCTTCAGGATTGACTTCCACGATGATCACACTGCCATGCTTTGTGCAGGCAGTGGCAATCCATTTGTCAGTGCTATCACTGTCCTTAATGGGAGGCAGGTTAGAACTTTCTAAACGTGCAAACTTGCACTTCTCTTTTTGCACCCTTTCTAGAGGTCCCAATACTGTTACTCTAACTTCAGAAAGTAAATCCACATCTAAAAGAGCATAGAAAAAATACAGTGAGGACTCCGTATTTCAAAACATTGGCAAATAATGCTCTATCCTTCAACAAAAGTGCGAAGAAAGAACTTTCTCTGTGTATCTTTCAGACCAAAGGCAAGAATCCTGCTATGCAACAGAGAATGAACTAGCGACATTGTGCATATCTCAGTTTTCTTTCAAACTATAGAGCTGGACAGCTGTATAGTATAAACTGTTTCTGAAACAGCACTTAAGGGATCTGCTCACAGTTCTTATTCTTCCAGCTTCCACATGGGCAGCAGAAGAATTTGACAATGAATAGCCCATCCTAGGTCCAACTGTTTCAGTGGCTGCACTGTATTACCTACAGCTGCAAATAAAACAAAGAAACCCATTCTTTCCTATAGCAGTGACTTCTCCAGTTCCAAAATGTACAACTGGTTAACGCTAGAATAAACTCCAATGGCTTTCAAGTACTAAAGACTTGTTTGAGTCAGAACTCTTACATGATACTGAATGGGGAGCAAATTTAATTCTCAAAGGACTTGTCATCTGCGCTTGCAGATGGGTGAGCACCATCACAGTGGAATGAATGGGAAAAGCTGGCTGAACACACCAGAAAATCAGAACTGTTCCATGTGAGAGGCAATATGAAGATTCTCAGAAGTTAGCTAATTCAGCAGTTCTTCAGCTTCCCTTTTCTGCTTTGTTGATACATCCTGAATTTCTCAAAAGAGAAACTGAACTTCTCTTGACAGTGAAACAAGGCTAAATATTTCTCCAAACTTTCTGATAGTTGGAAAGCTGCAAAGCATTTTTTCAAGCTACTAATTTCCCGAGCATAGGAGGACACACATGAAATACATAATTAACTGCATCTGCTTGGGCATGGTTAGCGCTAAACAGGAGATTTAGGGTTTCAAGTTTGTTCAAGGTACTCTGCCAGCTCATAAGGTTTCTGCTTAAGGGAGAGAACTACTGAACATGAAAGGTCAGGTTCTCTATATCCACCAGGCAGATTTTGTCTCAAGGAAGGAAAACTTTTAAAGGCATTCTTAAGCAGAATAGTGAGATTTACAGAATGTTTCTCCCACATCCGTTAGAAATATTATTTCAGTAGAAGTTAAGAAAAATCAGTCAAATGATCAGATTTAGCTCTTATGCTGAAGAAATTTTGAGGAATCATTAAGTCAAATACTAGTAGATAAGCTAATTAAAGAGTGGAGAAATGAACATTGTTTGGTATTATCAAAGAAAAAAAGTACGTTATTTAGTTTGTTGTGAGAAAATAAAACACAGTTCATCATTAGAGGAGTTTCAAGTGTTCAAAAACATACCAGCATAGCAAAATCAATATCCAAACAAGGTATGAGAAATTAATTTTATTGCTCATGAAAGTGTTAGTGTGTTTTTTTGGCAGCATAGGAGTCCAGACAATAATAATTTGTATTTTGATTTGATGAAATGAGAATTAATGCCAATTTACTCAGAGTAAAGTGCAACCCTCCGCTGTTTTATGAGCCATGAATTCACAGTTCACTTCTTTTCCAGACTTTTCTCCTCTTATCTTTCTGCTTGAAGAAGTAAATTCCTGCAGCTATCCAGCTGGAATCCCACAATCATTATAATAGAGAGCACAGGCAAGCCATACCTGTTGAAATAGCTTCTAGGAGTTGATCCTACTTTCTGTAGGTACTAGCACACGGCTCACAATAAAACAGCAAATTGGTGATAAAGGTCTGTGAAACTGTCAGTTTTGTATGCCCCAGAAGAAAAGGAAGGAAATAACAGAAAAAGTAAATTATCCTCCATTGCTTGAGAAAAAATTCCTGCTTGTTCCTGGGGAAAGTTGTGTTAATCTATGGACAGATACCAGTGTATCGCTCTTCTATTTAATTAAGCAGTTTAATTTTCCTTTCCCAGTAGATGTATTTCTTATTTGCACATAATTCTAGATTAATTCCACCAGTGCTACCTGTTGACTGGTAAATAGGACATTGATAATTCACTGCACAACAATACACAGAATAGTTAACTCCACTTGGCATTGCCTAGTATGTGATGTGACTTCAGCAGCTCATGTATTCGGGAGCTGCTGGAACAAGTTGATTTACAGAGCAGTCAGCTTACTTTTGATAAACCCACAGTCTTTTGGAGGCTGAGCAAGAGGGATTGTAACTTATAACCACCTTTTATTTCCATCTGTAGCTGGAAAACCTTCTCCTCACCTCTTGAGTAATACCAAATAAAGCTTGAGAGAAGGTTTCAACAATGTAGTTACCAGTACAACAAACCAAAAATAAAAACCCCTCCTTCTCAAAATTCAGACAAGCAGGTAGCCATTTTCATCACTAAAATCACCTCCAAAATCCCAGATCTGTTCTGATGCAGCCAACAGCAATATTATTTTTCGACTTTAAGAGCAAGTCTGATGCAAGTCAAAATCATTAACAAATCCAATTTTAAATAAGTGAATGTACTTATGACAAGCATAGGCTAAAGCCACTTAGCATTATCAAAACATTCTGCAAAGAAAAATATTGCTCAAAATTTAAGATAACACTTATTTCCATTTCCATCTCCTCCTGCTCTCAGGGCATCCATCCCTCCTTTACTAGCCACTTCAGTGGTTTCAAAAAGGAAAAATTTGGCCTTGAAAAGATGAAAAATAAGCAGCTCTCTAGCAGTCTGTCAGAAAAGTTTCAGCACTGGATCAATGCTCCATTCCAAACAGAAAAACACATCCTTCATTTTTCTGAATGGCCTGAATTACAGACAAGTGTTTATAAATGTTTTCTCTCTAAAAATTCTCACTGTAGTCCTCATCAGTGTAGCTCCTCCACTGATGCAAATAGCTGTAACCGCATGACTTTTTTTTTTCCCCAGTAATCTTACCTGCTTAACTCTCTTCAAGGCCTGTTTTGGTGGCAGTTTTCCACATCACAACTTGCATATTTTCTACAACTAAGAAAACCTGGGAACAGTGGTCCATTCAAACCAGTTTGTGTTTCTACCACATCATGTGCTCCTTTCCACTGACTGCCTCTACCCCATCACATTGGGCACTAGCTCATTGCCTGTAAAGGAGCTTTCAGACCCTTCTCCATTACTGCTGATCCATCTATCAGTTTTGGCTTATCAAGTTACTGACTTCCATATTTATTTAATCAATGACACTTTGGGAATTTGCCTGTTTCCTAGCAAAGCACTGTTTCTTTCCCACCAACAGAACTTTTTTCGCACTTCATTTCAACGTATCACAGAACCATAGAATGCTTTGGGTTGGAAGGGACCTTTAGAGGACATCTAGTCCAACCCCCCCACAGCGAGCAGGGACATCTTCGACTAGACCAGGTTGCTCAGAGCCCCGTCCAACCTGGCCTTGATTGTTTCCAGGGTCAGGGCCTCCATTACCTCTCTGAGCAATCTGTGCCAGTGTTTCATCACCCTCATTGTAAAACATTTCTTCCTTCTATCCAGTCTAAATCTACCCTCCCTTAGTTTAAAACTGTTACTCCTTGTTCTGTCACAACAGGCGTTGCTAAAAAGATTGTCCCCATCTTTCCTATAGGTCCCCTTTAAGTACTGAAAGGCCTCAATAAGGTCTCCCTGCAGCCTTCTCTTCTCCAGGCTGAACAACCCCAACTCTCTCAGCCTTTCCTGGTAGGAGAAGTGCTCCAGCCCTCTGATCATTTTGGTCACTCTCCTCTGGACCCGCTCCAACAGGTCCATGTCTTTCCTGTGCTGAATACAAATTATTGCCCCCCTGAATTAGCTGGTAAGTAACAACCTCTTGGTTGATTCCATTTTCCAGCTGAATTTTACTCTTACTCTACCCCATCATCTCAGCTAGATCTTCTCTCTTTTAGATTCACCTGGTGAATTCCACTACTCATAAAATCATCTTGTCCCATGGCATTATGCACAATAACCCGGAAAACAGAAGCAAGGAAGCATCTTCAACTACATAGTGAAACCTCTGCTGAAGAATACACTTATGATTCAAAATTCATTATTGAATTTTTCAAAGTTGAAAAAGAAGCAGCAAATTGATGACATGAAAACAACTGTGTATTTAGAAAACAAGCATGGCTAGACAGCAATGGACTAAGCTTCTCTAGAAGCATGTTAAAAGAAAGGAGGTTATGTATCAGGTACTATAATTCTTTCTAACTAAACCTCTCTAATAAAACAATAGCAGGTGTCGCAACCCTGTCCTGACAATGGGATGTACTCTGCGCAGGCAATATGAGCTGGCACCAGCGGCTTCTTTCACAAGCCCACAATAGCATTTTGCATCAAGTTAGTCTGACATGTGTAGCTCTCTTTAAAGTAAAATATCTTGGAAGTTGTTCGTATTTCCTTCATCAGTGTAGTCACTTGTCGTCATTTTCTTCTCATGTTGCCTTGAACAACTGTATAGTGAAAACCTACATCCAATTAATTCTAAAGTATCAGATAAAGATCTCTAAAGATGTCTCTCCAATAGTTTGAGATCCCATGTAGGTACTTGGTCTACTGTATTCTGCACTTTTTATCATAACTAATAGGGACTTTCAGTCCCCTAGTTTGCAATGCACTTACACTTCTGTGACTCACTCAATGAACATCAGGAATATTAAACAAACAATAGAAGTACTGGATTGTTGGACTTCACGTCATTATACGTACCTTTAGGACCTGCTCTAAGTTCTCCAGCTTGGCTTGGAGCTGGTGTTTTCCCTTTACAGCCAAATCTCGTTCTTTAGTCACTCTGAGAAGGGTTTCTCTAAGATGGTCATAGTCTGATTTTACCTAGAAAAAATAAAATGTGATTATTTCCCAGACAGCTAATTAATGAAGGAAAACTATATCTGACACAAACATTTTTGCATGTTAAAATGGAAAAAGGGAAGAAATATTCAAAGAAAATAAGAAGAGTAAAAAATGGAAGGGAGTGTTCACTGAGGAAATTGTGTGCATCTCATATACATGTATGAAAAACATTGTCTTTTGACAAGGATTACAACCTGGTGACCAAACTGTACTTACGCATATGTTACACAAATTTAAATAAATAAACTATATAATGCACAAAATAAATGACAATCAAAAAATTCTTCATTTCTGTGGATCTCAGAGGCATCGGAGATGGGTGTTCTATACAAAGAGACAGAGATCTAACATACATATAGAAATATAACTCAAATTTGCATTTTTCTGGACTATCCTTTAGTGTAAATTGACTTCAGAATAAACTCAAATATACACAATCAGCCTGTGCTAACATTTGAAATCAGTGTCTCTAATTCAAAAACAGGTATTCTTCTGCAACAGAACCCTTGCTCTCCCTTAAAATATTTGCATACAGAAGGTTTTTAAAGCATCAGATACTCACCAAGTAGGATTTGTTTTCTGATTTACTTTACTTGGTGCTAGCTTAACCATTTCAGTGTGATTAAGTCTTTTTATACAGGATTTTGTGACTCATCAGTGATAGTGACTACTTCATAAACGCACACAGAAAATAAGAAAATACAATATTAAACTATTTTTTCCTGCCATGGAAAAGTTGTTCCTTTAGTTCAGATATGCTGAAAATTTTATTTCTTATCCCTGATCATTTTATGACTTTATGTCCTATATTGATGTATAACAATAGGATTGTTACAGCTTTTATCATATCAGAAACTGCAATTTTTACATTAAGAATGAAAATCCACCAGGAATAAACACGTGAGTAAAAAACCTCATAATGTTCACATACTCTTTCCACTTCCCTGCGATGTTGATAGAAGGTAAGAAAACAAAAGAAAGAGCCATAATATTTTTAGTGAACAGTGTTCCAAGAAGCATCTGTTTTCATCTGTTCACTGCAACGCAGGGCAGAAGCCTAAACAATGCTGGCAGGATTACTGACCAAGGCAAGGCAGCACAAAGTACTGGGGCAAGGCACAGGCTTTAATCTTGGTGCAGCTCATGATCCCTTCTAACTTCAGTTAAGGAAGTGACAATTTTTTTTTTTTCTGATTTAATTACTGTAATTTCTTGTTTTTTTTAAAGAACGAATGGCATTAAGCAATCTCTGACACTGACATCTCCTGGACATTTTCTGAAGCAATGTTTTGGAAACTGATTCAGCCTTTCTGTTTGCCTTCTGGCTCCAGTTTGTTAACTTGCAAATTTTGCCATGGACCGAACAATCTAAATGGTTTCTGCCAGCCCTCGTATTCATCTTTGCAAGAGGGCTCTTTAAAGTGCAGTGGACTAGAAAAAAGAAAGAGGAAAATGGAACAAATCATGTTTTCCACAAGAACTGGCGGGAGTAACTATGACTCTCTTAAGACGGGACCATAGTTACTAGCTGGGCTGAGCCGCAGATGTCACACCTCCCCGTGGTCCCGCTGGATGCCCTCCTGGGTAACCAAGTTGACCTCTGCCCCAGCGGGAGTTATAGTTACTTCCTCCCTATCGAACGGCCTCACCAACCGATCGATAGTAATTAAATACGGTGATACAAAATCCCGGCATCGACCGTGTTCGTTGCCTAGAGCCTCTGCCCACGAGTGGTTAGTTGGGCGCAACCAAGTTCTGCTGGAGGGTGGTGGTATTTGGTAATGACTATATCCTCAAACGATTGTGACAAAAAGGGCTGACCGATGTGGGTCATCTATGTATCGGTAGCCAAACGAGACATTGTGGCCATTGGTGCCACTGTGGCCATTGGTGCCACTGAGTGTTGGTGAAAAAGGGAATGGAAATGAGTGGGTTGGAGTTTGCGAACTCGAGATTGTACGGTTTGATTTTTTGACTCTTTCGCTGTTATTCCCAATGTTGTACCCTAACTACTACCAATAAAAGAAAAAACGAAATGATGATAAGGTGGGAAACACCGCACTACACCTCCGGCCTCCAAACTGGGAGGTGTGGTAGACACACTGGAAGGCTGTGCTGCCATTCAGCGTGACCTGCATAGGCTGGAAAGCTGGGCAGAGAGGAACCTGATGAGGTTCAACAAAGGCAAATGCAGGGTCCTGCACCTGGGGAGGAACAACTCAATGCACCAGTACAGGCTTGGGATGGACCTGCTGGAGTGCAGCTCTGTGGAGAGGGACCTGGGTGTCCTGGTGGACGACAGGTTGACCATGAGCCAGCAGTGTGCCCTGGCTGCCAAGAAAGCCAATGGAATCCTG
>Ga0065711_1028073_pt1 | contig 43900 bp, 21 predicted proteins | sample Hoacrofraction12_FD_59098 | JGI IMG/M metagenome (GOLD analysis project Ga0065711, IMG submission 59098) | Hoatzin crop microbial communities from Cojedes, Venezuela - Epithelial fraction 12 v2 (version 2) | ecosystem: Host-associated > Birds > Digestive system > Esophagus > Crop | place... | reverse complement strand
TGGACAAGGTCCTGTGCAGCCTGCTGTAGGTGACCCTGCTTCGGCAGGGGGGTTGGACTAGATGACCCACAGAGGTCCCTTCCAACCCCTACTATTCTGTGATTCTGTGATTCTATGCAAAAGCCCAATACCTGTACTATGAGTGACTTTGCTATTCCAGCCTGGCAATCCAAAGAAATTAGATTAAAACTCTACACCTTATATGAGGAGTGGAGGCAGGGGTTAAACTGCTTATATCCTGGCAGATTTTGGAAAATTTTTAATGAGAATGTGAGAGAAAAGCCAAACAGGAAGAACAGTAAATCATAGGTGACAACACTTGGTGTTCCTCATAAACATCTCCAATAAGAAACCCTGTGTATGGAACAAAGCACCACAGCAGCATGAGCAAAATCATACTCTAATTTCTCCATGCCAGTTTACTTTGAAACCTGTGGGAGTTCAAGGTAAACAGTATTCCAGCAGAGACAATACGCACGATATCTGACTGTTAATGAAGCTGAATCAAGAAAGTGCATGTTTTAGCTGTCCCAGCAAGGCCTGTTACTGACCATGGAGCACCCCAGAGTCCTTGAAAAGTCTCTTAACAATACATTCACAGTTTCTCTAAAAAGATTTTGTGAAGTTCTTGAAGCATATTAGCAATCCACCGAGGCTTGTGCTAAATGGGTCACCATTTCATTAATCTCTTTCAAGAGGCTGACAAGTGTACCCTGCAGGGACTTGAACCACACAGCATGGCCCTAAGTTCCAGCTCAGCTACGAGTGAGTTTCAACCGCTGCCCACAATGGGAGAAATCTTTTGGTTCAGAATTCAAGTTATAAGGTTCCTTTACACAGTATGAACACCAGAAGTTGGATTCAGAAAAGTAACTTTTCAGCCTTGTATTGTACCAGGAGAAGTCTCACTATTTTAGCAAGAAACCATAGTAGTGTTTGCAGAATCTGCATGCATTTCTGGAATCAGCTGCAACATCCAACTGCATCATAGGTATGAAATGAATGAGAGCTCAGAGTTACAAACGTCCTGCTCCTTCGCTGTCTTTCTGGTCTGTGACCCATGGTTCCTGTAGAAGAGCAACTACCTTTTTTGTACTCTGCATCCTCCCACCTGCATAATACTAACTTCAAATTAGCAAAAGCCAGTTTGTACCTGTAATGATACAGTTCATGGGAGAATCCTCACTGACTAGCCAGTCAAAATCAATCCACTCTTTTCTAAAAGATTCCTATCAATACTATAAAAACCTATAAACCCAGTTTCTAATTCTAAGTTCATAAACACATTGCTCTTTTTCAAGAATGAGCATTCACCAAAATCAATGAAAATTGGTTGATGGCCTATGCACACAAGAGTCAGGACATACATTACACTCTAAAAAGTTGTTTTAGATGTTGAAAAGCACAGTCCTCTGATTTGCAGATCATACTGCTAGTAAATATATTTTCCTGTAGCTGTAATTTTCTTCCTAAACCCCAAGTGAAAAAAAATCTTATGATATTAAACAAAATGAAGAAACAAACAACTCACCCTTGCTAGGAACACGTTCATCTGATCACATAGCATCTGGTATAGCATGCAGCAATTCAGTAAAAACTATATGTACCACAACAAAAAGTAACATCACATTAAAGTGATCTGTGAGAAAAATTGTGTGGAAAAAAGAAAAGATGTGAAAAATATCTATTCAACTATTCTTTGTTCTTTTTATCTATACACTTAACATCTCTAAGCAATGATCCATCGAGGTCTGTAAAACATAAATGTGCTTTTTTTGCAGTGTTTTTTTTTGGTACTTGCTGGAAATGCCACTTTTTACTGCCTTCATTTGGAATGATTTCCCCCATGCAGAGAAAAAGGTGTATATACTGCTAAAGTGCCACTTAATGCTTTACAAATGTGCTACAGAAGCAGCATTAAAAGAGGTTGTGACCATTTAATAAAGCTTATATGAAGTAACAGCTTTACATTTTACTCTTCGAGGATTTGCTACTGCAACAGAAGTTCAGTGCTGTGTATTAAAAAACCTACTCTCTCAGAGACTACAAGCTGTTGGCCCTCCAACAGTTTCAAACTGGCCCTATTATATACATATATACGAATTTTCCTGCTCCTATGTGTAAGGCAAGTAACTCTTCCAGGATTTGCATAATTTTTATGACCTTTATTTTTATGATTGAGAATTACTGTCATTCCAGCTGGAGACTAAGTATAGCAGAAGTCAAAGGAAATGTGAGATCAGGACAAATGCGTCAGTTCAGCAGCCTTAGGACAAAAGCTTTGTCAAATATTTTTTGATGCTTGTGCTTCAGTTTTCCTTCCCCTTTCTAATCTTTTGGTTATCATAAAAGTGATGGCAAAAGCAAGACCACACATTAGACTGACAAACTGAGAGCATTATCTTACCCTTGGGAGCTTACTCAGAAACAAAAATGACTGCATTATTATATGAAACAGTTTTGATTATTTACTGTGTCATGGGGATACTAATGAGAATAAATTCCTACAGTAGTTAAATATGCAGTAGTTTGGCATCCATCCAATTGGTGAAGAATCCAGGTCACCACCTGGAAAATTATCAGCAAGAACAGTGAAAACAAAAATCATTTTTGAGGGGTCTATAAAATTAAAAGTCCATTTTTGAAGCCTATTAGCATCACCTATGCTTTTATGTATTTAAACAGGAATATCTGTAGATAGAGCTTCTGTAGAATCCTCCACGGAAAAAGTATTAAGCATTAGTGTGTGCAAGTTTATGTATGGTGTTTTCATCAATTATTGTAAAAAGACCAGTGAGGTAATGTGGCAAAAAGGAAGCTCTTTTTTATCTCCATTGTGTAAATGTGAAGGTGAAAAGATGATTGCCTTAAGGGCAAGGAAAAGATATTACATCTGTGTTCACTTGTGCCCTAAAATTAGCTTCATCCTAACTGAATCACCACAGTGGGTAACATCAAAAGGGCACAGTGCCTCAGAGTTACTGGAAATCATGGAAATATTTTGAAGTTATTTTGTGGTAGAATAAAACAGAGTTGCCTTCTCAATTAAATAATCTAAAATAATGGAAGAGGTATAAAAAGGATGGATACAGAGTGTGGGGAAAGTTGTTCAGTTTAAACTCTCTGTCCAAATGTCATCCTTTTTACTACAAATCCTGTGGCAGAACAGAATCTGGCTGCAATAATATACAATTCATATTATCTTTCAGCAGAACTATAGTAAAGGTACAAAATCAGAACAAGTTTCTACATATATTGCTAATTTCATTGAAATAAATGTCTTACCTTAAATGAGAAGCTGAGGGAATTTATGAAACAAGATCCATGCTGAGATTTATCCTCAAGGTACTTTTAAGCGCGAGAAGCTTCAGCTGAGTTATGGGTAGGGCGAACATATCCAGGATTCCCTGAATGCTTTCTTTCTACGTAGAAAACCTAGTCTGGAGACAATACTAGAGATAGTCACATTTCATGTGAGTTATCAATCCTTCAAAAATCCTGGCTGTGTTTATTGCTCACGTATGGCAAATCCAGCCGTTCAGGAGAAGCTGGGCTTACTGAGAAGGTGATGTATGTAGTCTTCGTACACACATAATTAATCAACACATTTGGACTTGTTGAACTTGATTGGATTTGGTTTTGTTGCACAAGTACAAAACATTGACCAGCAAAGCATGAGGAGCATCAGATTTACCTTATGGCACAGTTGCTGTGAATAGATAAATCCCGAGAACAACAGATTGACCAAATGGGGCAGGTTACCTGTGCAACATTGGCAGACATATTTATGTTCAGGAAATATCAGACAGAGATATGGCATCCTAATCAGTGCGTGTGGAAATACAGGACGATAATCCGAGAACTGTAGGCACATTACAACTATGGAAAATGCTGTAACAGTACCTACATCTCAAAATAGTAATGTCTTGTGTAATCAATGTTTTATAGACACCCTGTGTATTAAAAAAAAAGAAAGACCATCAGGCAAGGTAAAGCTCTCATTTCTTTAGTCCCAGTGGTTTTGTTCCAGCACAGACAGAGATGTGGCTGGAATGCAGATGTGGCTGGTTCTGCTGGGGTGAGGGTGGTTTGCCTCTCATTGTTACTTGGTGGAGAAGATGGTGTTTCTGTGTTCCTGACTTCTATAAAGCAATATTTTAAAATAATCTTTCAACAAAATGAAATAAATACAATTAAACACAGTTAGAATTATATCCCACTAACTATCCAGTTATACTTGTGAATATAATTTTGCATCATACTGGTGCACCTCTGCTCACTGGGAAGCTGCCTAAAAGGGAACCTCACAATTTTTCTTTCAACATAAGTATGGGGAAATAACAACTTAACCTGGACTCATTAAAAATGTCAGTTTAATAAAAGATTTCTGCATGTATAAAGTGCTATTTATAGGTTACATCTGCTCAAAGCAGACAATAAAGTGATATGAGTTGCCTCTTTCTGCAGCTTTGGCAAATCACTGGCTGCAGGTCAATTTTCACGTTCCTTCCCTCTCTTGCTGAATTCTGTAGGAAAATACATTTTCCCACAGGAGAGCATGTGATCCTTTTTCATTTAAGGAAATGAAGTTGGTTTAAAAGTAGCTATTTCTCATACTGAAATACCCACTATTACAGGGCATGAGTTCAGTAACACCCACCACCCCCTATATTTGGGTATATAAATTTAAGCTTATGTCACGGAAGATTAATAAAGTACTTAATTTACAGAAATTTTTACTTTGAAGAGAAAAGCAAAAATAAGAGCTTTCTGGTGCTATCTAGGCTGTTTAATATATTCTATAAGACATTCGCTTTCAAATGTACTTGGATGACTAGAGTTTTCATTCATATATGAAGTTTTTCAGCTCTAGAGATAGTAGTCATTTTACTGACATACGATTACAAAGGACTTTACATCGCCAAGTGCAGACTTGAGCACTTGTGACTTTACCAGGATACATGAAATTATAGGAAGCAGAATTGAATACCCATAGGAAGTCAATCAACAGGATATTTAAGGCTAAAATCTCATCAAACACAGCAAGGACAAGCTTTTCAGGAAAAGGCATTAGAGATGCACATTCAATATAGTAGAGATACTTTAGAACACACTGATTACTCTGCCACTGCCCACTCCCTCATGAGGCAACGTTTTCCTAACATTCATCTGTCCCACTTCAAGAGTATATATCTTTGAGAGAGAACTCTCTTCATATGTCACTGCATGAAATAGTGAATTGCTTAGTGAACAAATGGGCTGGACCAAAACTAACTTATAGGATTTATTTCACTGGTAATTTGTATAAGTAGCTTTTTGACATTTAATGTGTTGAGATAAAGGAATTTTAGTTGTAAATACAGTTCTAATTTTTAAATTATGAAAATTGGCAGGAGATTGAGACATTATCCTTCTCTTAATTAGTTTAAGAGACACTGGCTTATACTATTAATGGATGAGACCAAAAATTGAATTCAGAGCTTCATATGCATAAGTTGCACATTTTAAATTAAATTTATATTCCTTCACCTATATATATACACATATCTAATCCCACATTGATGGTCACTGAAAATGCCATTAGCTGCTTGAGCATACAGTGGTTAGACACCTAATCACCAGCTGCAGTCAGCAAACACCATAATATAATATTTCCTGATTTTTTTTTAATTGCTGGTGTTTAATAACACGTATATGGCTTTTCTCCTTTTCTGTTCTGAAGGGATAGCTAATCCTTAGCTCTAGCACACTAAAAACATCAGCAGACCACTTGTTTTATAGGGTTAGCAATACAGAGTCCCTTTAGATAATCTCAAGCGCATCTTGATTCACTGGTTGACAAAGGAAGAATCACTTTTAGTTTGTTTCCAGGCTCCTTTTATCATAAAGTAATTGCAAATAACAGAAAGAGAAATTCTACAAAGGTTATGTCATTCACTTACCCCAACCTGACACCTAATGAATAGATTTTTTGTGGACAATACCCACACCTGACTGGAATATATATGACTTCCCTATGCAAGCAATTTTGTGTAGAATTGGATGGACAGGAGGGAGCCTTGGACTGGAATTTATATTGCTTCAAGTGGCTCGTGTAATCATTGCTGCACATGTGGTGGTGGTTACTCAGGGGAGGATTTTGTCTTATTCATAGAGTAGAGACTCATTTTTCATTGGCTGTCGGCACTAATTTAGTTTGGTATCCTTCCTGGGAGAGTCTGAATTGTATTTGAAAGTAATACAGAAATGCATCCTTCCTTTTTCCTCTGTATTAAAAAACATCTTTACTGTCTATCTGCCACAAGAAGTACCATAGTAACTGTGATGTTGCCTCATCCAGAACGACTTTGCAGACCACAGGCTTTACCAGAACCTCACTAACAGCAGAACCTAAGTCAGCCTCTGAAACAAAAGCCCAGCCTCTGTTTATAAAATAGTGAGTACTCATTAAAGCTAGTTTCTCAGATTACCTCTCTTGGAATCCAGTTGTAGAACTCTCCTATGCTTTCCAACTTTTCCTTTTTGCTTAGATTGGGAGGGCATAGGGCATCTCCTCCTTATTTCACACTTTCCTCTGCGTATTGCTGTAACATTTTGCTTTTTGTTGCTCTTCTCTTTTTGGTAGTTTTTTTTGTGGGTTGTTATTTTTTTGTTTGCCTATTATTTCCTTAATATTCTTAGGCACATACATTTGTGCATCACCTTGGCATTATGGTATCTTCCAGTGAAGCTGAATATTGAAAAAAACTGTCAAGAAGTCACTTCATTTGTCCCCTAGGAAGCACAGCAAATAACTAGATCATACGGTAAGAGATAAGAGAGCAACAGGCAAAATACATCGTGACGCACAACAGCTTGCCAGAATAGGTTTATTCCATTGCTGCTTGGTGCAATTAGCCTTGAAGGAGGCAAGCAGTGAAAGCCATGAGAATCATGTGAGGCTGGTCGGGAAGAAGTTAATTTACATAGCCTTCACATTTATTACTTCTTGAACCAGACAACTTATTTAGCTTTGATTTTGACTTTATATTCTCTGTGTACTCTATGCACAAAATGACAAAGTGGAAGTTTCAAACTCATTTCCCTGACCAGTAGTAAGAATTTATAAAGGTCAGGAAAAATGCCATGAAACAGCTGAACTGTAACTTGATTTTTTTCCTAACACAAGCAAATCAAAAAAGTTAGGAAAACACTGGCATTTACTCCTTATAGCAATTATTTGCAGTTATTTTCCATCCACAAACCTTTTTTCTGTTTTCAGTGTTTGCTGTTCTCTGCCTCGAAGTGTGAAGACTATACGTAGAGTTTTCGTACCTTAACCTTTCCCACTCATGATATTAAAATGGTATCATTGCATTGCTGCTCTGTACAAGATTTATAGATTTTGATAGAAATGACATTTCAATTACATTCCACCTGCCCGCCATAAATCTGCAATAACTGCACAGCACTACTACAATTTAACTACACATCATCTAGTATCTAGAGCTATGAAGTGTCTTTTAAAATTAGTTGTTACATCAACGAGAAAGTATGGAAATGTAAGCCGGAGATTTTAGATTAATCAGCATAAAAAGAGCATCCCAGTTTTTACAGCTTCTTGGCCGCTGCCTTATGCTCCTCATATGCTACAGAGACTTGCTTGTGCAAAAATCTGGAATGGCTCAGGTATGTGTCCAGCACATCCTGGTTGTTGCACAAGGAATTCGCCCTCCTGCTTTACTGTTTCTCTCCTCTCTAAACTCATATGGATACTGCACATGGGAAAGGCAATATATTACTGTTACTGACTCTCTGGTATAAGGTTTCTTTAAACAACCTTGAGATGCTGATGGGAAATACCTCCATGCCATATCTGTCTCCAAAAGCTGCATATACATGTCTTTAGAACAGGGGCAGCTACTGAAATTTCCTTCACTTGATTTGGTGATGGAGATCAAAATAAGATTTCATTTCCCCTCTAAGGGGAACCCACCACCCTTAATAATTACCTTCTTTATTTTCTATCTAAATCAGCTTCCTTTATTTCATGCAGTCTCAAACCTATGGTGAGAATGAGCAAATACAGGCACTTAACAGCAAAAGAGTGCAGAAAAAAGGGGAGAAGAATAAACGAAAGGAGAATAGGTATAATTGCTAGTACTATATACAGTTTTTGTTGCTTTGTATTCTGGGCTGTGCTTAGGTCAGCCAGTTGGAAGACAGCTGTGCTGTCTTCTTCCACTGCGTAACTGTAGCTTCCATTAAAGCTAACCTCACACACACAGACACACACAAAGTAGTTGCAATCATGAGATACACAGGCTTGCCTGGTTGCATTATGGTTTATATTCTTTGTACATAAACTGCGCAAGAGGAGAATGAGTGTGGTGGTTTGGACAAATCTCATGTTGCATCTGGTAGGATTCAGTGGTGCCCAAATATATTGTACATAAGGAAGTTCAGACAGATGCAGCCAGAAAGACAACAGATTGTTGCATAAATATTAACAGCATGAACTTCTGGGGTTCCAGTTCTGCTATATTTTGAGCTCCCTGACATACCAGACAGAGGGAATCATTGGCTGGCCTCTTACAGCTCACTAAGTTTAAAAAAGTTTTTTACAAATGTAATTTTTCTTCTCCATGACTAGAACCCCTCATAAAAATTGGGCATGGAAATGACCTTCTATATATTAAAAAGCAGCAGGAACACTAAGGCTGGAACACACATCTGGAGAACGGACATTTTACTTTAGAAAAATAAAGTTTAGTAATAAACAGAAAAATTGCTTAGCTAGGCTCTACGTGTTACTACTGTCAACAGTGAATTATGCAATTGTCTCTATGACTGGTCTTTTCCCTTATTGATTTATTAGGTTAGCTCTCAATCCTGTCATAGCCCAGCTTTGAAAGTACAGTAGCTTAAACTGGCGCTGATTCAAAGATACGCTTTGAGAAAAAGGATAGGTACCAGAGATAATAAAATTAGATGTCAGTACATTAAACATTTTTTTCCCCATGACTGGTCATCACAAAATATCATAAAATCTGTCATAATAAAGGGCATACTGTTATAAATAGGCTGATGAGATATGAAAGATCATATATGATTTATTTTACCATTTTTAAACTAAGTGGATGAATAGTTCATTCAAAGATGTGAAACTTTTTGCTGCTATAGTCTTCTGTTTTCCTTATTTGTTTTCCCTAACTGAACAAAGCCAGGATGAGATTTTTATATCCAGAAGCAGATCATTTCATCCCCAGTTAACTAGAAACTCCTATTTCACTGTTTGTAGGAATTTGGAAGGATAACCTAATGAATATCATGACCTAAAAAACTGTTTGCCATCTAATGAGGAAAGCTGGAAAGGGACTTTGGTGTTAACTGTGTTCACGACTTCCTGTGGTCTCTGGGAACACAGGATGGAGAACGACCATATGGTGGCATGCACTTAGGGAAGGCATGTGACAAAAAAGGCTGTAGCTGTACTTTAATATCACTAGGCCCTCTCTTTTGCTTTTAACAATCAGTTTAAGGAACACCTGGGTTGGAGTTTGTATCCATATCTTTGTTTTCAATTGCTACCAATGAACAAGTTACTGTGAATCTGTACCGCTCATTTTTTAACAGAGTAATAACCTTCAAGCCATGGCCCACCATGACAATTAGCTCCACAGACATAATAATGTGCTGGATTAGGGGGCTGGGGCAGGGTGGGAACACACTTCTGAATCTGCATAAATTTGCTACTTCCTTGTACATAGGGGAAATTCAAAGTAAAAAATAACCACTGACTTTTATAATTCACACATTTAAGGATTTGAGGTATACGTGATCTTAATCTCTTCCCTTGGGCAATGAATCTGGCAAAATTATTGTTAACCCTTTTAGAGGATGTAACTTAAAAACAAATGGAACAGGTGAATTGTAATCCATGGAAAGCTACGCACTGCTTAATAGAGGCATGAATTGTTTCTGGCTACTTTGCAATGCCATCTTCTCCATCGGTCAACAACATGGTATCAATAGCACAAATATTAATTTCTCTGTGTGGGATACAGGAAAATTTGCATTCATTTTGAGAAAGAAATAGACTAGTCATACGCCTAAAATTAAGAGAATTTCTTCTCCACTGCAATGATTTAATATGTGGTTTGATGCTAGAGACAAATGAGAAGCTGCAGCTGTTGGATCACTGTTGAGGGCATTTGGACAGTTTAAAGATGCATTAAATCTTCTAAACACCTGTAACCAAATGAGTGATGTAAATTAGACTCAATTTCATTTGCTTATATGGTAAGGTTAGGTATAGTTTGAATTTTTTTTTAATTAAGATACTAAACAGATTGTCAAAGATTCTTAGTGATGCACTGCTTTATGTTATTTTTCTCAAAATTAATTCACCACCTGTTTCATGCCTTTGCTATGCGTATGCCAGTGTCTGAAATATCCTTAGCTGAAAAATAGGTCTCGCCATAGATAATACACATTATTTTACATATATTTATAATGACAGAAAACTCCATTTTAAAAAGTACATTTTTATCAGGTCTTTACTTCAGAAATGTTAAGTGTTGCTTTCAAAAAGTAGTGAAGAATTCAGCCGTGTTAATATTGAATATCAACCCAAAATCTCTCCAATAAAGAATTTATCTTGGTATTACTAGTAGCAATCTAAACCAAGGCACACAGTGCAAATTGTTTCTGCTTCTTGATTAAAAAAAGGATTACATGCCATAGGGAGGAAACACAGCAAGAGCTACTTCAGGAGGATTATTCAGCGGAACAATTTCCAAAAATGTATAAAGCTGCTTTCATGTCATGCTTTCCACACTGGAAAGGCAGAAATGTGAAAAAAATTGTTGGTGTCCCTCACCCTTTTGGAAGCTTGGAAAGCTGCATTAATGTACTCAGGGCTTCAGAAAGGGCATTCATAGCTAATTCATATCAGTATTTCATATTTTTCAGGTTTTATAAAAATGATTAATGAATCTGTGAAATGCTTATATATCATTTAATTGATCCAATTGTCACAAGTTATCACCATGGCGCATGTCACAGAGAGGGAAACATATGCAACAAAATAAGATTTTGAAAGAACTGATGAATAATTTCCTTTGATAGAATTTTGTTGAGAAGCAAATAAATAAGAGTTAGGAAAAACAACACCACAGAGGAGGTCTCACTCCTGATCAGCAACATTCTACATCTGATTGCTCAAAATATACTCCATAATCTTTCCCACAGTCAACTTGCCAGACAGACAGCTGCTGAGACACTGTATTCCACTGTGCTAAATTGTAATAAATGATTTCAGAAGACTAAAGCAGAAACTTGAACTCACCACAGTGGTGGCTGTTACTGAATGGGAAGCAGCACATCAGGGTGCAATACTGAATGTTAACAGAATGCATTTGATGACAGCATTCAAGAGAAAATACTGACTAGGACATCATGGATACCTTTTGTCTTCTTTACAAGGTTCTTCTAGTTAAACAGCCTGGTGAGCAAAAGAATCAGTGCGGAGAGAAAACTATACTTCTGGTTTAGTCAATAGAGCGTATAAAGGTTCTTAATTTCCTTCCTGATAGATTTCATTTGCCTTGCAGATGGATTAATACAACTATTGAAAGATATTTCTTCTCCCCTTCCTACACTTCTGCCTTCTCATCCTAAATCCTTCTAATTACTGCTGGTACAAGCCTGTCTTCCTTTAGCATTACTCTCACCCTGCTATTGCTATAGCTTCAGTGGACTAAAACATAATCCCATGAGCTTTAAACTAGACAAGTTTACATGGATTTTGTTATAAAAGAGATTGAAACAAAATGTTAATTTATTCAAGTAGATTTTTCATATTTTGAAAAAACCAAACCTTTTCTAACTACTTCTCATTTTCTTGAGTTTAACATCTTGCCTTTTATGTGCTTCCCTATGAACCATAACTTAGCAGTAGATAATTTGAAAAGAGTGAGTATATGTCTCCATGTCTCTATCCTGCTGAGTTTTAGATTGGACTTAAATTAAACTAAAATATTTTTCATGGAAAAAATAAAAATGTTCCTTTTAGCCAGATGAAAATGTGTTGAGTTTTTTCAGCACATTCTATGTCCCTTCAAACATTTCTTTTTCATTGAAATGTAGTTCCAATAAATGCAGTGGAAAGCTTGAAGTGAAAGTAATAGGGGCATCGTCTTCAGGTGGGGGTAAAAACCCTACTTCCACCCACCTGCACAAAGTGCTGCTCTCAGCAATGATCCTTGGAGTAGGGTTGGAGTGAAGGGGTTTATGAAATGCTGATTGCTTTTGACAACGCAGCACAGAAACTTGTGACAAAAATATACTAATAAAACCCTGATTCTTCTGAAAGTATGTGCATCTATATTATACGAAGAGAAGACACCAGATATTAGTTCAGGCTGTGTTAAGACATGTTTTTGCTATACATTAAAATGTTAAAGACAAGTAAGAACCCTGGTAATTATATGTTCTTTTTAAACTCTGGTTCACAGAATCAAACTCAAAGGCTATGATATATATGGATAAAATTACTGATTTTTTCTCTCCTCCTTAGATAAACACAGAAATAGCTTAGGCATTCTGCGAGTAACTCCTTCATAGATTATACTATTTACCTTGTAGGAATGAATAGGAAATGTGTCTCATAAAAATTCAGGAAGTGCTTTCAGGTACAATCTTCAAATACAGAAAGTTAGCTGCAAAGAGAAAAAGAATACAATGTTCTTCGTATCCACTGTGGTTGGAACAAGAGACAAGAGGCTTTCGTTACTGTAATAGAGTTTTTGGTTAGAATTAGGAAAACATTTTAAAAGATAATGAGACCTGTAGTTTGAGGTATGATGGCCTGGGATCCTCCATATCTGTGGATGGATGGCCTGTTGGGGATGATGCAGGAATAGTTGTTTTTTCTTTGGGTGTAAAGTTTGGTGGAATAGCTTATCTGTTAAGCCAGTTTCTGAGCTTCTTTTGTTGCAGTCTTCCTACAAGTCTTAATTAACAATTGATTGAACAGTGCTCAAACAGAAAAAGAAATTACTATCCCCTTATTAAGGATTATTATCAGTGAGGGTAGATACAAAATGATGCAGCTGACATGATTGTATAAAATCTCAGCATAAATTTCCCTAAATCCCCAAAGAAGCTGAAGCCAAAATCTTGCAGTTGAGGGATACCAGGATCCCTCAACTCCAGCCATCACCCAGTCCACATCTAAGTCTAGTTGCTAGAAAAAAAACCAAAACAAAACAAAACTAATTTTGTTTTCGACCCATGAAAATACCCAAGAAACTTTCACCTGAAATGCCAGTGGGAACAGCAGCTGCTTGGCACTTCTGGAAATGATGGCATCTGCTTATAGTTTCCAGTGATTTGACTTTTTTGTTTGAGAACATTATTCTAACAGATTTTTTGCAAAAGTGTAAACCATATTGTAGTTTGTGTTTCAGCTGCTAACTAATGACAATAAGCTCATTAGACATTCCAGCAATCGTGCTCTGAGATGTGGCTTGCAATCCTGATCTAAACATGATTTCCACACTTTTTACTTTAAATGTTGATTTATTTGTTGTATGTAAAACATTTTATTATGGGTAATATAAACTTAAATTAATTCAAGAAAAAATGAAAGTTATTTGTTTGAAGGAGCCAGGGAATATTGTAACCTTGATGCAGCCAAGTGTGGAGGGCAGAAAACCAATTAGCCCATATACATAGGCTTAGAAGCAAGGCCATAGTGTGGAAAAACAAATAGATTGTTCAGCTTGTTCTAGCCATTCTCTCAGATTTAAAGCTGAAAATTAGGGCTGAATATGCATCTTTTCCTTCTGAGTAAATTGGAAGACTGTTTTATTCCCCACTTGGTTTTGAAATAATGAATTAATAGTATTTGGAGGCCCTATTAAGGCAGGGAAACATTAGGTTAGTCTCTAGACAGTTAAAGAAATACTCCTTTCTAAACTACAGTAGGAATAAGTGAGTGAGTTTTTACAAATATCTCTATACCATCTAGCAGGATTTTTCGTTTATTCTGACAATGAGTAGAACAGTGGTATTCAGATTAATGAGTGCCGCTGAAATAGATGTGATATATAAGATTTTATCCAGTACTATGCAAGACATTTTTAACTCACTTAAACTGAATCCTTACTTAAATTATTTAAATTCCGTGTTTTCATACCTAAAAACAAACAGCTCTGGAAATGAATTAATGTATAACATCCCAACCCAAGTGCAAACTGAAACACATAAAGTATGTTTAAAAAAAAACCCAAAATAAAATAATGCATCTCTTACCATTTGAATTTACAAGCATGTAAAGATTTAGGAGAAACAAACAGAAAAGTATCATATCAAGAAATAAAAGACCAACTAAAATAAACAAATAAGAGTCCTAACAAGCAGCTTCCCCTCTCTACTCTATATTTTTTACACTTAATTCTCTTCATGTTTCACTTTACAGTCTATCAGTCCTTTTGCGACGCAACCTCACTTTTCCACTGCTGCATCTCATCCCATTTCTGGGTTTGTGGGGTTTTTTTTGTGATCCCTGCAAATATAGTTCCTGCATTAACCTAATCCAGCATTTTGATACTGGATATCTTTGTCTAGAAAAGAGTCTTAAATTCTTAAAGAAGAAACGATGCATGTGTTAGGCTAAAAAATCATTATTTGCCATGCATCCCAGTAAGAGGAGAATGGATGATCTGTGGGGTGTTCACAAGGACTGCATACAGCCAAAGGAAAATGACTTCTCTGTGGTACCTGCATAAGCCTAGAGTTTAGTCCTGCTGTGCAGATGTATTCCTGCATTTTCATTCACGTCAAACTTCCCTCCCTCTCTTTTATCGGTACACACACCATTCTGTTTGCCATCAAACTTATGAAGAAGCTTTCTTCTTAAAATCTGGAAGCATAAATCCCAGCTGTTATCTTTTTTCTCTCCCTCTCCCCAGTCCATTCCTGCATTTTGTTATCACAGTTGGAGTAAGCCTATCTCAGCAATTACAACACTTCCACAGGCAGTTCTCAGGCCACTTGAGCTGACACTTTGAAATATTAGCAGGGAAGTAACGCAAGTGCAGGCACTGGCAAAAGTCCAGTAGCAAGTTAACAACCAGTTCAGAATTTTAAAGGGGAGTTTGTATTATATGCTATTAAACAGTTGAAATTAGAGATAGAAATCCAATTCATTTTGTCTAGAAATCGCTTCACCTCTGAAGCGCTGCAGTTCACTCAAGTGAGGATCAGCATATGCTGGGACTTCCACATAACATTTTTAACATCTTGTTGCAGCAAGGGCTCATCATGTGAGAGTTAAGGCTATAAAATATGAGCTATAGCTCTTTTCATAGAAATAGTTGGATAGAGGAGAAAAATTAAAGTCTGTATTGATTCTGAAGACACCAGGGATAGTGATGTAAGAAAAAAGGCTCCTTCCAATAAAGAACTGTCTTACATATGCGGTGCCCTCTGGCTACAGTGCTCCTGCAAGTTAAAGAAGAAAAATTACCATTGCAAGGGAACATGTAGATTTAATATATTCCTCCCTCTCTTTTATCTTTCATTCAGTGTCTGCAGCGTGTAGTGTGTTACAGCAAAGATGGACTGCTGCCAACAAACTGGAGCTTGAAACAATGACACTATAGCAGGCAAAAGTGGAGTCTTTGAAAGCAAGCTCTTTGAGATCAGAAATAACCTGAGACTGTGTGTGTACACGTGTGAGTGTGTATGGGAGAGACAGAGACTGAAAGTGCCAAAACTACCTTGACACTGAGGACTTGAATCAAATCAAGTAATTCTGAATATGAGAAAAATACCGTGAGCGATGTTCCCAAGGGTAAAGTTTTCAAAAGCACATGAGTGACACCAGAACCTGCCTGACTTATCAAAGTAACATAAATCACCTGTATGTTAGTGCATACGCACAGAGAAATCCATGACATGTCAATAGTAAACTAGATCAGAAAAATAGTTCTTGACTACTCTCTAAAAAAACACGAAAACCATACTTAGTTCTAGAAATAAATTATTATACATGTTTGCCGGCATACTGTCCAAATATTTTTGCAAGAATTTGTGTACACAGAGCTTCCTGCTTGAAAATCATCATATTATAAAGACATGGAGAACATTTCTCATGAGGTTTAAGTTCAGGTACACAAACAGTTACATAGATCGACACAGTACCTAATGTAGAGTAGTACCCCTGAAAACCTCCCATTTCTGTCTTACATTATGCAGCTTTTTTTTTTTTTTACTTCAGCTATCTTCAACATTTCCACAGCATCTAAAGGCATCCACAAAGGTGTAAGGAATTAATAAGCACTGCAGACTCGTTTTCATCTAAAAGGCCAGTAAGAACAAAGAAAGCATTTCAGACTCTCCATAAGAGAACACAACAGGAGATGCAAAACCTGAATATTTGTTAGAAGGCTACACTGGCAATTTATAACTTGTTATCCAAAGAAAAAAATCTGTTTTCTACAAAAGGCAGCAGAATAAGAACATACAGCGAACAAACCATATGCTGATAAAAGCTTATAGAATCATAGAAAGTTTTGGGTCGGAAGGGACCCCTAGAGGTGATCTAGTCCAACCCCCCCACAGTGAGCAGGGACACCACTAACTAGATCAGGTTGCTCAGAGCCCTGTCCAACCTGGTCTTGAATGTTTCCAGGGATGGGGCCTCCACTACCTCTCTGGGCAACCCATTCCAGTGTTTCACCACCCTATAGATGTGTTATATGTGACGCGCTTAAAAAGAAAAAAAAGAAAGAAAGATTGGAGTTCACAGCAAATTGGGAAAATCGTCTCTAGCCACTATGAGAAATCTCACACGGGGAGAGAACAGAACATTACAATACTTCATAAACATTATTGCTTTGGACTAATAAATATTATAAACTATTACAGTAATTTTTACTTTATGCTTTGTTTTGGTGTTGTTGCAGCTACTGAAGGGAAAAAACCAAAATCCACAGGCAAATAAGGAAGGAATAAAATGTTCTGTTTCCCACCTCCCATGTGCCAGAGCAGATCCTAGGATATTAGATACTACTATAATTTACCCTGCTTGTCTCATCATGCAAACTATTCATGAAATATAAAATATTTTCACAGCTAGCAGAATACAAGAGGTTGTGATGGACTCTTCAAGACAACTTCACATTATGCTTCCCAACAAAGTCTCCTCTCAGTGAAGATATACAGTCACTGTTGCATCTGCCAGTTTGCAGCGATATTGAGCGCTGGAGCTCTGTCAGACTGACGCAACGAGCCAATGAGCTCCAGCCTGGATCACTGCTCTGACGTGAATGGTACACAGCACCAGGTGAACTGATGTGCTTGTCCACTGGGAGAGATCTGTGGTGTTTCAGTACCCAGGTATCACATCTGGAAAATACAAATGGTTCATAACTTGCTTTAAAACTGGTAGCACTAATGGGCACAGGATGGCAATTTGCTTTTAGAAACTTTAAACACCTTGCAAGCAGTAGTATTCTCTCTTCCTTTTAAAAGCTGTTTTTCCTTGTTCACAAAAAATGAATTCTGCAAGTATTTTGTATTTTTTTTAAAAAAAAAAAGGAAGAAATCACCAGGCAAGCAGAACTAGCTAGCAAGATAAGTATACAAGAACAAGCCAGCCAAATTTCCTATTAGAAAGACATTTAGTATCCTATATCTTTTTTGGTCCCAAGCCTCTTGCAAAAGCCTGGTGAAAGGGTGATGTGGAGATACAGGCTAACTGTTCCGGTGGGGCTGACTACTGCAGAGCAATGAGGTTTCTGCTTATCCTGAAACTTCCAGGTTTTTCAGCATCCTACCGTTCACCTGGTTTCCAAAGCATTATCAAATCAGCTTTAAAAAATTGCCCACATGGTTATATTCTTGCTGCTTAACATCCAGAAATGCAGCAAGCGATTCCCACAGGCAGCTTGAGTCTAATGGTTTATGTATATAATGTCAGAAGTGATAAGGTATCATTACAGTAATAACATTTTGCTTATTTTCTTTAGGAAAAAGACTTCAACCAAATTAGTTTTCTTTTCACCAAGGAAAAGCTTAAGGAATTTTCAGCCTTTCCTTGCACATTTTTTAAGTACCTGAAAGGGACCTCAGTAATTATGACAATTCCATGCAAGTGTTGCCAGGATTAGAAAATTTTCTGGTGAACGTATCTAAATATTGAAATATTAACATAATGAGTAATAATAGTGGATATTGTTTCCAAGTAAGGAATGTTTGTTCAAGTTTTGACAAAAATTTTTCAGTCCATACCAGTTTAATTGCTGGACCCATCCAGTCTAACTACATGCACAGATGGCCGATGCCTACTTATGTGTTGATGAGCAGGCACCTACCTGCTTTGCTGGCTCCTGAATCTTCCTTGGTAAAACAGAGAAGATCTTGCAGGAGTTTAGTGTCCTCAGATTCTCCCCTTTCAAATTTACTCTAGATCTTTTTTGCATCTGGGATGCAAGAACAGCACACAGACAAGCAGTGACTTTTACACTCACATTAGTTTGACAAATATTGTCTATTATGGAAGCTTACCACTGTGTTCAGTCTTCACTTGCACTTTCTTCCTTTTTTAACATTCTTTCTGCAGCATAATTGCACAATATAGGTAGCTCCCCCTTCACATCCCTGAATGTCTGAGCTCAGGATGACAAAAGCATCAAAACACAAAGGAACATCACATGACAGGAACAAGAAAAATAGTTGAATGTTTTCTGATGGAATATCTGCCACAGACTTTTTTTTTTATTTCAAAATGGGTATTTTTGACTGTCAGGGTTCTCAAAATATTTAAAGATTAAGGTATATTATTATGCAATAGTAATATTTTCACTTCATCTCTATATATGACACAGAAGTAGACTCCCTTCAGTCAAAAAAAAATTAATGCAAAGCAACTGTCTTCAATTTTTTAAAAACATTCTTGAGATTTCTGATTAAAAATTCTGAAGCATTGAATTTTCATCTTTTTTTTTTCCATTTAGTGTTGGTTTCTGTGTAGGATGACAATTTTTCGTTCATGTACTGAGAACAGCAAAATGAAATGTATATTACCAGAGACTATGAATTACATTGATTGCTAAGGCTATCAGGATCTTTCTAACGTACTTCACCTACATTTTTGACACCTTATATGACATGACAGATAATCATTTAAAGGAAAGTCAATACAACTCAGCATCATTAAGTGACTGAACAGAAATAACACTGTTTTAAAAGTATGCTATGAAAAGAAGCTCAAGCAGAAAAATACTGACTTATCTGCAGACATATCTACTAAAATGTGTAAGCTATGGAAAACCAGGATAGTTTAATACATTCCACATACAGATATTTGTTCAGAATTTTTTCACTGAAAAGAAGTACAGTACACTTTGATGGCTCATGTGGCTAAACTTATTAAAATTGGAATAAAAAGGCAAGAGATTTTTTGCAATATCAAATAGTCTCAGTTCAGAGTTTTTTAAAAAAGGGTTCTTTTGGTTTGAGATTGCTTTACTTTTTAGATAAAAAATGCAAAATGAGAAAAAAAAAAAAAGGGATCAAATATTTCCCCAGAAATTTTATCTTATGGATCCAGAGATTTTAGTTTTCATCATAAAAGAAGCTAACTGTGATCGCTCTCTCTGCAACACAGAAGATCTGGTATCTGCCCACCCACATAAAAGCACTCGTTTGGCTTGATCAGTGTTAACAGTTCATTTTCTGCCCTTTGACAGAAATTGTACATTTTAGTAATTTACAATGGGAGGGCTCTATTTGATATCTAACTTCAGTGTTTTATTGATGCTGCCTGTGTTTCTCAGTAAGCAGAGACAAAAGCGCTTTTCTTGCTCGGATCCCAGGCAAATTATAAACTAAGATGTATTAGTAATTACATGAAGATAGTCCCAACAAGTACATCCCAGCTCATAAGCTGTCAATATCCAAGCCACTCACCTTTCACTGTATATTTGTTTTGTGGATCAAATGACTTTAATCTATTTAAGTGTTACATTATCAAAATAAAAAATTAAAGATGTGCAGAGGTAATAAATGGAGTTAATGATGATGCTTTCTGTGCTTGGTCAATATGGGACCAATTATTACTAAACGGATTTCATAAGTTAAAACTGTTTAGAAAGGTGCAAAAAACTACAACAAAGAAACTCATTCAAGGCACATAAAATAGCAATGTTAGATGTTCAGGCTTAGTCATCTTAAAGGGAATTAATTAGGGAGCAATATCACCTAACCTGCTGCTGAAACTGAGCACCAAACTGCAGCATCCAGATTCATGCAGAATTTTTCTAATAAAATCTTTAACAACGGTTTCTATTTAAATACTATCTCATAAGAAAATCTCTCCTGATGTTAGGAGAAGGAACTGACCTCACTTTATACACTCCCTGAATGACCCAGCTAGAAGCATTAAGTAAATCATCCTGGCTGCAAATGCCATGTCAGCATTCGGATACATATTTTCTGGTTAGCCAGCAGAAGTATTTTGCAGAAAGCCTGACATTTATTGCAATGACAGGAAACACCATTGATTGTAACATGTCAACACATTCCAGAGAAGTGCAAAAATATTTTGGTACAGAGAGAGAGACTAGAAAATCTCCAGATTAATTGCAAAGAGATTGAGAAGATTTAATACTTGGGAAAAAACTAAACAATAAAGCTCCATATTAAGTAGGAATATCTCACTGTGAGAATGGTATCTCTAAATACAGGCCTTCAAATACACTGGGAAGTGGGCAACCTGACTCTGCATTTCAGTTTCTTAGAATAAAGAACTGTCCTTGACATCAGTATATTTCAGAACTTGAAGGTACATCCTGTGATCTACTTATATACAGTTACATCTACACTTTTCAAACCCACAGACACTGATTTAACCCTGCAATACCAGTTAACAGGTCCTGCATAGCCTAGCATATACGGTTTTGGAAACTGAAAAGATTAATTAATTTTTATTTAAAAAAAAAATAATCTAAGGGAAACCTAGGGAAAACTCATAAAACTAAACTAAATGCATAGAGGACTTGTATCAAAATATATGGAACAACAGATGAAAACTTCATGTTTATAAATTGACCTCATATTAGACTTAAATACATTGAGGGAAAAATTGTGAAACATCTGAAATATTTCAAAAACATGAACAATTCTATGCTTCTTATGTAATATATGCAAGTTTAGTTTTAAAAGTAACAAGATTACCATGTTTCAAACTTTTTTAAACCTTTTCATGAATGTAGCCCCAGAAAATGAAGATTCAGTGACTAGGGGTAACCACTGTTATTTTCAGTTGCCCTTTCTTACTCAACTCAAGAACACTCAAACCTTCAAGCAGGTTTCTGAGTCTCTGGGGACTCGAGAGAAATTTGCAATCTTGCAGCTGCTACCCGGATGCAGTTTGTCAAGATCATATTAAAGAACTATATTCACGTCATAATTAGATAACTCATTAAACATACACATTTTTTAATGTAACCATTGGCCCATTGCATAAATATCCAGTCTCACAGCATCTATTCAACATGCCTCTTACGACACAGGTGGTAAGGGACCTCTAACTGGAGATGTTCATTGACTTTACAACCTCTTCATCAGTCCCAGGAGGCATTTGCAAAGCTCATGTTAACTAACTGAACACAATTCCTAATATTTAAACAAGTTAGCAGCAGTAAATCTTGTGTCACACTGTTTCCCACCGCTAAGCAGAGTATAAAATTACTGAGCACCTGTCAGCTTCTCCTTTGCAGCCATAAACTTCATTTTCCTCAGTGTTGCTGAGGAAAAAACACATTTAGTTTTATAAATCCACTTTCATACCACTCCTAAGAACACAGCTGTTTGATCTAGTAGTCTGAAAAACAACTGAAAATTTTTATTGCTGTAATTTTCTCAATTTCATATTCATCTGATGGGACGTATCTTTAAAAAAGCCCCTACAGATAATTTTATGCATTCACATTGCGTTTTGGATCACTTGGACACCACATAGATGTAGACACTATTACTTTTAAATTGTGTCTTCTGATATGAAGAATATGATTGCACTGTGGGTGCATTCATACAAGCTGCCTGCACCTTTGCAGAAGATACATGGAAATTTGGCAATAATCTGAAAATAATCTAAAAATCTCTCCTTAACAATGACAAAAACCCCCTCTGTTTTCCTTATATTTAAATACAAATAAAAGATGAATTTAAAATAATTGCAATTACTTTTTTTTTAAAACACAAGTTGAAATGCATAATTCATTTTATAAATGTTGTTCAATTCATAATCTAAGTCACTGTTGGAAGTAACACTCCAGTGCCCTACAGGCAGGCAGCAGGAGAGGCTCAGGTGGTCTTGCATCTACCTGCTGAAGGAACATCATATGAAGTCGGTCTACAGCCACTACAGGGAATCAAGTTTGTTTTTTTCCTGGCCAGGGACTCACCTGCAGCAGCAACCCAGTGAAGCGGTCACACAGGCTCACTGGGACTAGTGAAACACTTCAGTGTTAAGCTTAGATCTTGTAATTCATAAATACACACAATTATGACATTCCCCCTCCATCCTCCTTCCCCCAGACTGACTTCTGAAGAAGTACAAAACAACGCACCAAATTGTGTTGAGGTAAGCTTGGGATGGTCTCTCCTCCCTTGAAAATTAAATAGCCCCTGTAAGACTCAAAGCGTCTAGTCGAAACAAATGAAATGGGTAACATTTTGTCTCTAAGAATTTCTGAGCTATTTAGGAATGTAAACTCTTGGACTTTCTGAACCCACTATATTTGTCTTCAAAAAAAACCCAATCCAAAACTACAACCCACTAAAAAAACATCAAAGGTTCTCCCTTTTCATTGTTTCTTCTTTGGTTGTTAAATCTTAACGACTCCTGAGCTGAATGACATCAAACTTGGCAGGTTTATGGAAATAATACCTGCTAAGAAACAGACTAAATTTTGAATTAATACCACGGTAGGATTACGAGGCAAAACGTCAAAAACATCAGCCTATTGTACTGTGTCCTAGAGCAGGATGTCATAAGTAAAATTCTTATAATTTAGCAAATTCCACGAAGCTTATCAGCCCTGGCAGGACAGAAGTCACAAGTGCGTGCTCCAAAGCACAAACTAATATCTTTAAGAGATACATTCACAACGTAGAAATACCATGACATCTGAGCATCTTTAGTGAACAATCTCAGTGTGGCTGGTAGCACAGAAGAATGGCTTTGCTTTCAGAGGATTTGCACCATTGTTATTGCATCAAAGATTATTAAAAGTCCTTCAGACACCTTCTGAGTATCAGGAAATACTTCTGCTTTTGCAAAGCCAGACTTACGGGTGGGGGAAAGAAAAAAAAGAAAGAAAAGACACTAATTTCCCTCTCAGATAACTGAAAAACTTACTGGATCAAATTGTTACGTCTTTTTATTAAAGACAGATCTGCAGTAGAGCAACAAATTCCTCATCAAAACAGTACCACTTTCACAGGATAAATTTTCTATTGTCTAACTTGCTTTTGACTTCTAATTTACAGAAGATTGATGCCTACCAATCAACCCTAAACACAAACCATCAGGGTACTAGTTCTCAGTTGGGTTTAAAGTTTAAGGAGTTACTGTCTGAGGTATCTGGGGTAACATATTGACTACCTGAAATGATCCTGTACTCACAATTGATTTAAATCACTGTGTCTAATTGCATCTGACAGCAAGGGTATGGGGTTTTCTTTGTGGTGCTGTTTTTTATTGGTATGAAATACTTCACCTTCTCCATAGGCAGAAGGTTAACTCTTATCCTGAATTCAAGTTAATTTTGGGTGTGAAGGGACTAAATAATAAAGCGAGAGAACAACTGCGGGTTTTTTTCCCAAAAAATATGAAAAGAGCTTTTTAGACAGGAATCCCCTACTGATTTACAATAGAGTCCTTCCTAATTCTTGGTACCACAGTGTTTTAAGAGGTACTACTCTTTTCAAAGAGTTGGCCTATACCTTTCATAGTGTAATCCAATAATGGGTATCTGAATTTTTCTGAATACTATTTGTCATTGAACTGTAGGTTACATCAGTGGAAATTCTCATAGAAAAGCACCACCTTTGATTATTCAGATAAATCACTTTGTTTCACCCAGTAAAACAAACTTTGGCTTCTTGTATTTCAAGCTTTAAGCCTGTCCAAGACTGAAAAAAGGATTATACGGTAGTTATTGAGCACTTCATCTGTCCATACCACAGACTTGCTGATCTACCAATATTCAACATGGAAGCTTATCAAAGTGATAAGGACTGAGCAAGAGTCAGTCCTGCACTTAAGACCAAAACAATAGAGAAGATGTATTTGTTTATTAAAAAATCTGCATCCAGAGTTATTTTTCTGGAGCTGTTGCTAGTATTCATTCCATGTTTTGCAATGCGGCTTTGAAAGATAAAAGACAAATCTGATGAGTCTCACTTTGTCCTAATCTATTCTCTGTAGTCATTTCAATCACACAGTTTGTAATTTAATTCTGCAACTTGTGTTTTGCATAGTCAGCCCTGTGTCATAAGAATTACAAAGAAACTTCACCATGGCTGAATAAAGGAGTGACTTTACTTAAAACCAAGTTGTTCCAAAATTTCCATTGAGGTATTTAAAAGTTTAAGGGAGGGGAAAAACAAGAAGAAAATAAACAATAATTTCATTAAAAAGGAAAGATACTTCTTTGTAATACTGGCTTTTATATATGCATATAGTATGTTAAAAACATCCAAAAATAAAAAATTAATCTTATTCTAAAATATCAGAATGGAAAATAAAGTTGTGATAAGACTCTCTCCCCATATCAATTTTCCATTAAAAAAAAAAACCAACTATTGTGTTTCTGTGAAGTTTTCCCTCTAGCGTAACACCCTACCTGCCCACCCCCAGAAGCTTCACACTGTAGGCTGGACACTTCCACTGCCTCGAACTTCAAGTTTAACCTCTGGAAGATTGAATGAGTCTTTTCATCTTCCTTTGTAGTTTACCACACATGCTTCTTTCTGATCTCCAAGGACTCCACAATTGCATTTCTTATCATAAAAATAAATACTTTTGCCCCACGTCTTTTCCCAAAGGTTTCTTTCCTTCACTGCTCTTCACTGTCAACATACTTAGAGTGAGGCTCAAGTCTGTGCCTGTCGTGATGTCTGAATGATGTGGAACTTGCAAGAAGAGGCAGTGTTTACCTATGATTACCAGGTACTAGTATTTGGAAAAATAATGTTCTTATTCACCTACATTTAGAACAGAAAATAGCTATGCACATCTGTGGAAAGGTGGCAACTATCGGCAAATAATAACTTTTCATGCAGTGGCCATGCTTGCAGAATAGTGCTCTTATTCTGTACCATTTACTCTTAGAACTGGCTGGGGAATGCAAGCAAAAAGAATAATTTATTTCACAGAAAATGGAAGTTTCAGAGTTCAGAAATACCCCTCCATGAGTTAGGAACAATTGCACATTTCAGAAAATAATGCTTTTTGCATTTTTCCATCCAAACTTCAGAGCGATTTACACATTTGTAACCCACCATCTGTTGAGTATTTGAGGATGTGGGGACCAAGCATTCAGAACTGCAGGAAATCCTCCTAACAGATGGGGACATTGTCTTTGTTAACCAGACAGCATCTGTCCTGGCCACCCTATCTGCCTTCCATGTCACCCACTGTATCCCCAGGAGGGTCTCAGCAACTCAGCAGCAGTGACAGGCTTCACTGAGATGGTCTTCTGCAGAGAGAAGCCTTTTGTATAAGCAGAATATGGGAACTGGCTGTAATTAAGAAAAACACTTTAAAAGGTGATGTGTACTGTTCGAAATGCCATCTCTTGGTCCATTAATGTGTTGGAAACATGTTCTTTGCTAGCCCCAGTACTGTCTGATCCTCCATTCCAATAAAATCTTAGAAGTAGAAAGTTATTTCATTACTTTTCCCTTCCCAGCAAACCTGCTACTCATGTCAGGTCGCTTTCCTTCCATTTATTTCCTCAGAAAAATATGAAACCCTCAACATGATTCCCTTTGTGTATGTTTTCTACTGCTCTGAAGTAAAAAGGCAGAGCAGAGGAGAAGATGCTGCCATGTCTACCGGTCCCAGTTCATCACAGTGCTGGGGGGTACAAACACAAATTGATAAAGTGTTTTTTATATGACACCCCGAATTACCACGAGTTACTGAAATATTACTCGTACAGTGACAGCACATCAACTACTGACGGCGCCCCAGAAACCCAGGTCACATCGGCTGATCCAATAGTCAGACCAAGTCTTGCTGTAAGTAGCCAGAAAGGCCCAAGATTTCTGGTGCACAAAAGCATCTTGCAATTACTAGTTTTCTGTGATCAAGGTAGACTGTGCACATTTGAGGAACACATCCCCAAGATGACGCTGGGGGTGAGAGGAAGTCTACTGAAAGCTGTATTTTGTCTTCAAATCTCTCTTCAAATGAGGGTTAAGTACCAAACTTACACAGCCAGAGAGCACCATGTAAATATTTGAGCTAGATTCACCAGCCTCAGTGAAGCTTGAGCAGCTTACACGAGTAATATATTCAAACCAGACAGCATTAACCTGAAAGATTTTCTTTTGGCTAGGGGGATAAAACCAGGCTATTAAACCTCCCGTCCAGCTCTGTTCCCAGTTTTTGTCTGATTACTTAATAAAAGTAAAATGTGCTAACAGAGACTTGCTAATGAGCTGCGGTATAACTATTGCTTATAAATTCATCCAACAGATTTAAACAAAGAGCAGCTTTTGGTTTTATGAGTAATTCCCTTTCTGTTCAGTCCTGCTATTTAAGGGAAAAAAGGAGAATTAGAGGATCTTTTTTTCCAAATTCCGTTGACCGTCTAGTAGTGCTCTCTTTTCCAAAACACAGCAAAGAATAACAACCAAACAATTGCGCTTTGGTCTCTTCAGCGCCTGTAACAGCAGAGCACTCTGCTCCAGGAAAAGACAGATCTTTGGTGCCCTTTCACATTTTCATTTTTGCTTTTGCTAGTGTAGATATGGGAAAGGAACACTACTTCAATATTTATAAAGAGAAGGATGAGATGGATAGTTGTAACATGTCAGGTGATCAGGCAGGCAACAAAGAAAGTTATTTTAGAACAATAGCATTATTTGCCTTGGTTAAATTAGTAGTTGGACATGCAGGTGAAATCGTTATGTTTGTATTCACATATCAGCAGACTGTGCCTACTAACACTTCTTGCATTAAAACTTCTTCAAATTCACAAAGAATTTTTATTCACACAGAGAGGCAGAAAAAGACTATAAAAAGTCCCAAACCAACCTTAGCCTAGCATTGTAACATTAAAGTAGCAACTACTCTATATATCTGAACACTACACACACTAAATATATTGTTTCTCAAATTCAGAATTCATTATAAAGTAATCTGAAAATAAGATCTTTTCCCATAGTGTAATTATTTATTTAATGGAATATTTTTTCATTCTAGATTAGCAAGGCACTGGTCTCATTTAGATCCTATACTGGGCCCTTCCTTGCATGTGGCTTCCACCCACTAGTGATATCCTCCTCAGGATCATCTGCTGCCTTGGAACTGGGCTGTATATTTTTTTGGTTGCTTCAGCTCCATGAGGACCTGATTTTACCTGTGGGTCAGACCAACTACATCTGTACGCATCTCCTAATACACTTTGTTAGGGTGCAGTGTCCTTATCTGCAGTGTGCCATTCCTAAATCAGTCACAAAAATACAATCCTTTTTGTTGCTGTTACTTACATTGGAGTGAAATAATACAAAATGCAGACCTATGGGCGAGTAGAGTTTCTGAGGAAAAGGGAACCAAGTGTCTTCGTCCCTGTGGTCATGCATCCATACTGTAATTTACATTGTGACTTGTTTCAGGTAAGTCATCTCACTTATACGCAAGGTATATAACATGCCATTAACTGACTTTTTAAAGAGCATTCTGAATTCCTGGAAGAAAATACCCGAAAGCAATATTGCTACTGTGTGTGCAATTTATGACTCAGATATAGCTAGAAAGGTAAAAAACACATAAATAAAATTACAAAGCTTCTTTTACAGGTGGTCACAAAACTTAACTATTTGAAGCCCTATTATGATCTATAACAACAAAGCAAGTGTCTGACTGTATTCTGCTTGGTAGCAGACGAGAAGATGAAATGACCTTTAATCATTGCAGCTCAAAATAAAGACCCAGGCAGTTCCACTGATATAACTACCCCGACTTTGAAAAGAAAAATAAAGAAAAATAAAAATCTCAGGAAATACAGACTGATTTGACAGAAACACTGTGTAAAAATATCTTGACTTTTTGTAGGGTGGAGAAGGATAGCTTTTATCTTTTTCCGAAATTCTGCAGGGATTTCAGTTGCTAAAACTGGCTAAAAGGCTCTTGTAGACTAGTTTACTATGTGAAAAACTTTCATTAGACAAATAACAACTAAGGAAATTATTTTTCTGTATTTGAAATGCACTTTAATGTGCATAAAAGTGTGATTTTCTTTAAACTTGAAAAAATATAACAAGGTCTTATGGCATCCTCAAAACAGGGTCCTTATGATGCCACCTAGAACTTCTGTTCTCATACCAGGTTTATACTGACCTAAAGTTTTTATTTAAATTTTGCCTGGATAACTTTAGTCTCTTGATACTACAGAAGCATAATGCCAATCTAGGCAAATTGTTTTCCTGTGTCACTTTCGATCTTACACTCAGATACCTCCCAAAACTAAGACATAGTCAGCATCTAGTAAAAAGAATTGTACTCTGTGTGTGCAGAATTTGGTACAGATTTTGCTCCCTTTTCTTAGGCAATAATAAGGATAATAAAAATATATTACTAACAAATGAAGGTATATGACATTATTATGTTAGATCACATAATCTATCAGTCTAAAAGCTAGTATTTTTATAAAAATGAACATTTTGCAAACAATTAATCCTTCTATATTAAATTCTAATGACTACTGGTATTAAACAGAACTCTAAATCCCAGGTTTATGTGAAGAACAAGAAATAGTTGAAATGAAGAAGAAAATCATGACTGAGCACAATTTCTAGCCAGTCAAACTTGGTTATCAGTGTTTTTCATTTTCATCTATGTCACCAAAATCAGAATTATCCCAAGTTCAGTGTAGACTGGTCATGGCAACAAAACTGACATGCTGCCTCACCTTGAGACATTGGCTTGAAAGACAGTCCAACAATTCAGCCCATATTTTATGGCAGCATAGTTATCAAAATAACACAAAATACAGAAAACAGTGGAAATGACCCATCACTTGTATACTACTTCTGCTTACCAGAGTTGATTCTTAGTCCTTTGTTCTTACTTTTTCTTTTTTAAAGCAGATTTTTGAACTCAACCTGTAAAACACAAAGGGATAATTGACAAACTGGTAGTTTTATCTTTGTCACAAAGCATTTTATAGTGCTTTTACTAAAACTTTTATGTTACTGATGAGAGTAATATCCATGGATTGCTACTTGACACTACCCCTTGGCCCTGTAATAACAACAGGAATTAGGCACAAAGATCTGTAACCGGTGTGTTGGAGACTCTCCTCTGTGCTGTGCACAGGGACCACTATCCAAAGCCCTGTCTCTACATCACATTGTTCAGAAAAATAAGTGAACACCTTCTGCTGCAGACTGTATTCTCTGTTTGACATTTCATATTTCAAAGCCACAATAACATTTTCCACTTGGGCCTTCCGAGCTGCAGTAGCAACCGCATTGAAGGTGGCCTGATAAATAAACCACGGTGTGTCATAGCCTCTCTCTCTCTCTCATGTAAAACAAGTGCTCTAATTGGGATTGCAGAAGTGGGGATCAGCATCTAGCTCATCATAAAAAACATTCACCTATTAAAAATGTATGTTGGTTATTCTAAAGCAGGCTACACTGATTTTCAATTTAATTTCCAATGGAGGAATGTAGGATTGATGCAGAAACCCTAAGTGGAAAGAGCAAGTTCAGATCTAGACATAAAAATCAAGCTACAAGAAGGAAGAGAAAAACTTTGCTTTTAGCTAACTGTTCTCACTAACATATCAGAATTTTTAACCTGTTTGACAAAGGACAAAAACTGACAAGTGGGGGCATAAAGCAGTTATCTGAGTTATGCACCTGTAAAAAAAATATTCACATTTGCTGCAATTTGTCTTTGGTGAAAAACTAAGCTAAGCTCAGATTCACTATAAGGGCAATAAAAAGAGAGAAAGAAACCATTCATACATTTTGGCATTAAACTTCTAAAAATCAAAAGATATAACCCAGGCTCAGCCTTGGGTTGTATCTTTTCTTCCTGCATGCAGAGATATGAGTAAGAGTTGTGTGCTTCTCAGTGATTTGCTTCTCCACCTTTATGCTTTCATGGTCGCAGACTGCACTATTACTCTGTTTAAATTCCCGTCTATTCTCTGCCTGTAGCCAGAAGCACCCAATTAACTGATTTGCAATTCTGAACATACACACAACACCCCTCATTTCTTTCTAAGCATATGCCCCTAGCAAGTCAGCTATCGTATGTGTTTTTAGGGTTCATCTACACAGAAAACCATCAGGGAATCGTAGTAACAGCTATGATTTGATTTTCTCTTAAATACTGTTTGCTTTTTGTATAACAGCCATCCAGAGAACGTTTTGTGGGGATAAACTAGTCTTCAGCCTGATAATATTTAATTAAACATTGAAGAAACAAACCCACCATACAGAAGTGTTCCTTCTAGCCTTGTATACCACACAAAACAATGTTGTATGATTTAAAATTTGCATTTTTAATTGTATCTCAAAAATTTTCATTGATTTATCCTCTCAGAGCTGGAATTGATCTAGTCTAGCTTTATCTTCTCCAAGTTCAGTCATTTCAGTCGCAATTTTCCCAATATGGCATCATTGCAAGAACTGAATTAGGAATATGATGTTTAACAGCTGTATGAGCCTTGTCACTTAGGTATTTCCTTAAAGTAATATGACATGTTATGCATTATAGGAACTAGTCAGAGTATTCATTGAATAAATTATTTGAGCAATACTAATACTGAGGATATTTGTAGGATTTAGCTGTTTCTAGTGACACTTAACAAGTCTTAACTGTCACTGGAAACTCTTTGACAAAGAAAAAAAATTAAAATGAGAAAACCTGAACGTATTAATCAGAGGTGACTTGAGGCAACATGATGAACAAAATAAGTATGGCCTCTGCATGCAAGAGAGGTAACTGTAATTGAGACAAGAATGTACACGCAGCATTTTGTACAAGGTGGTGGTGCAGGAACATCTAAAGCTCTGATCATCCCTATCATAGAAGAATTCATTCACACAGAGTCAGTGAGGGCTGTCTAGGGAACCCCAAACCCTGTTTTCTAAATTGGTCCAAAACCAGTTTTGCTCTTTTGGTCTAGCAGAAGAAAAAATGAACTGGATAGCACTGTCTCTCTTTAGCTACAACAGATTAAACATGAGTGAAGCCGATAAAGCATTTATACCTAAATTTGAATGTTGACTCAAAAGTGCGTAAAGCTATTATTATTAAGTTTAAGCTGAAAACTATAAGAAGATTCCTAGATGAAGTCTTCTCAAAAAGTGGTGGTGGTGTTCAGGTGGGATCAAAATGCAGCTGGCAACCACGTAGCAGTGGTGCCGATACTGGGACTGATATTGGTTTATATTTTCATTAAGGGCTTGGATGATGGGATTTGACACCCTCAGCGAATAAATGAGTGCACCAGTGGGGTGGGTACGGGGGCAGTCAGCGATGCCCATCAGTGGGTGGCTAAGGAGCACACAGCCTGAGAGGGGAAGCTGCATGAGCTGGGTTTGTTCAGCCTGAAGAAAAAGAAGGATAAGGATGACAGAGGAGGATTGAACCAATGCCTTCTGTCACCTAATGCATGATTAGGAGAAGACAGAGCCAGATAAGAAGTGAAAAGAAAAAAGGCAAGAAAAGCACAAATTGCACCAAGAAAAAATCCAGTTATAAGTAAGGAAAAAATTGTTCACAGTAAGAATGGTCAAATACTGCAACTGGTAGTGAGGTTTCATAATACCTCCACCTTTGGAAATACTCAGCTTAATTACAGTTCATAATTGAATCACAAATATCAACTGAGCAATTTATATTTGCTGTAACCCTCAGAACAGGTGCAATCTAAAAACTTGGTTTTAAAACTTACATTGAGTAAAAAAAGTGTCTACTATCCTTCAAGAAGCTAAAATGGCATCTTAATTCAGATGTCAAAGTAAAACTTAACATTTGTAATGAGTCATTTCTATTTAACCATCACAATCAGTTTTCCAATTCAGGGTGCAAAATACGACATGACCCTAGCAGACGATTCCTCCATGGGTCTGATGTGACTGCATTTAATACCCAGTACTGAGAGGGCTGAAGTGGTAGAAAACAATGCTAAGATTTTATACATCATATCTTCTATTTGGGATCACATGTTTTGCAAAGTAGAATGTTACTGCTGTAATAAGCAAATAATAATAAAAAAAACAGGTGATACTTAAAGTATCCAATAATTCAATAGATAATTTATCTGATTATATTTAAGTTTCTTTACCATATAATATGGACTCATAACATCTGACAGTAATTCACTCCACAGAAGAAATTTGAATTTCCATGCTTTAGTCCTTCCTTAATTATTACATTCCAAACTGTGAGTAGTCTTGTCATGTCTCAAACTCAAACTAACTGCCTCTGCCATAGCGATAGAACTTCCAGAGCCACAGAAAGAATTTGAGCTGAACTTTACTGAAAGGTGCATTGAGGAGGAATTGCACTGTTGTATCAGTCCACTGGACATAGGGATCCTGAGAAAAACTGAGTTGCTTCTTTTTTTAAACTCTGTACATAATTAGATTTTCCAAGTCATTATTTCCCCTTGCTGCAACAATAGTTGTGCCAGAAACAAATGTCTAAAGTCATGCTACTTGTATTATTACAGTACATAATGGAAAGACAGGAAACAGTGAAGGTATTCATTTCCAAAACACTCAAATGGCTTTTGGTTTAATTTTGTTGGGGCCTGACAGCTTAGTGGAAGAGAAGAAAATTATCACGGAGGGAGAGGTTGGTTGCACAAATTGAGTCTTTAAGGGAAACACCACTTTACAGATAGCTTTTTAGATTGTAGTTGCTCAGAGAGTGCCTTTCACTTAGGAAGAGCACTCAGTTTTCTAACACCTACACAAGCAAACCCAGAGAAGGATACCATAGCTGCATACCAGCAGTACAAGTCAATTATAGTCAGAAGGTACGGCAGCAGGGTGGGGAGATCCAAGCGAGCCAACTTAAGAATAACACCACAGCCAAGTGCAGCTGTGGTCCAGCACCAAATGTTAAACTTTCCCACAATCCAACACAAAAGCTACTTAGGCCTCTAATCTTTCTCATCTCCCAAGTATTAAACTTGCAAATTGGTTTAAAACTAGTTATCTATATTTACTTGAGCTGTTTTATGCACAATTAGGTCTTCATATGTTCTTCTAACACAAGGATCCATTACAATAATGTTAGACTCCATTGGCAGTCTCAAAACAAGAAAGATGTAATGTGGAAACAACCACATGGGATGATCCTCAGAAAAAGAAAGTATTAAACTAATGGTAAACTAGCGGGCTCATTGGATTTTGTAGAGAAATGAACACACATAGTGGCAAAACAGAAGGATGAAAAGTCACGGGATGCTAACCCACAACAGCCCAATGCAGCATTACATGCACCTACACTATACACTATAGACAAGATAGTTTCTTGAAAGACAAGGATGCTTAAGAGCAAAAGGACACTAATGCAAAAGTCCATTCTAATTGATACCTCGATATCTACACAGGACAAGTTCTGCCACTAGCTAAAATCCATCTGGAGAGCAGTAAAACTGCTTGTGCTGCCTCAAACCTGCAGCGTTTGACTCCACAGCACAAGGTAGTCATCAGTGCCACAAAGCATTAGGGTGTAAAATAACCTGTATGTTAATCTCATGCTATTTTCTCCTTGACTTATTTCTCAGCTCTGTTAAAGCTCTCAGGATGTTAAAGCTCCGTTAAAGATCTCAGGGTGACATTTGGAGGATGCGTCAAGTTAGTTCACTTCATCTTTACCATAGGCTCGAAAGCACATTTCACCAAGCAAAGGGTCAAAATAATTCCCCCTCTTAAAAAAAGCGTTTATAATCAGTATGAGATCAAACATACAAATAAGGTAAAGGAAAGTTAACCACATGTTATATCAAAGGTTATCTGCCAGCTCTGTACTTAGGGGAAAAAAGTATTTACTGCAATTGTAGTTTCTTTTTTTTCCATATAAGGTATGTATTAAAATTGTTTTAAAAATGTGTTGTGGCACATAGAGATGATTCTATCCCATATAGGAACTACTTCATTTTGCAAGGGAGCCCCAAAACAGGAGGGAATTGAGGGCTGTCCTAAACAAGGCACTGCACATTTCTGTACCAGATTGTGTGACTGCAAAATGTATGTTCTGCCCCAACTGTTGCTAATCTGGAAAAGATGGTGGGGATAAAACTCCTACTTTCCTGCTCAACCACAAAGTAAATTTCTGCCTGCGAAGGACAGGTCTAGAGAATGCACTGTTGCTATCCTGATCATTTTAAGGAAAGAAGTAAAACTTCTATTGAGTTCAGCAGAATCAGAATATCACATTATTTAATGTGAAAAATGCGTAGCCTTGTGCTATAATTACTCTGCACTTTAAAGTGCTTAAAGTTTCTCAGCGATTAATGACGGTACGTTTTTAAATCTCTTCTTAGCTCTTTCCACAAGAACTATAGACAAAATAAAGCCGTGTTCTGATTCTTCAATAAGCTTGTTCCCAGTGAGTAAAGACAACCCTACTGCAAAATATATCATGGTTCAGGTAACCTCCTCACAGGACAAATATTAGTTGCTACTACCCAGCTCCAGAGAGAAGCAATTTATTTGTTTTAGCCTGGGCCTGTGTCACAAAAACCATTAGCATCCCAGGGAACAGAAGCTAAAATTTATGCCTCCCCCATCACTACCAAATGCCCAAATCACAGGCTATGCTGTCAAGGTCTCCCTGATTTTTCAAGGCTCTTCTGACTGCTCTTTGCTATGGTGAGGTAGCACCTGAACGGGCAGGACAGGGTGCCCTGCCACACTGGGTCTGCCCTCTCAGGCTGTGCGAAACTTGGGCTTAACTTCCATGTTGAGTCAAATTGTTGGTCTTGATTAAAGGTCCATAAGTGTCCCTCATGATATGTATGTTCAGATGATGTAACTGTGTGCCTCATTTCGAGTTCGTTCAGGCACAGGACAGACTGACCGGGCTTCCCAGGTAAATATCCTGATGAAGAATAACTGTAAGAGTCATCTTAGAGAGCCACTCAAAAACTTTGTAATTAAGACTGTGATCTTCTGTGCAGTACAAGGCCAGTGCTAAGATTTATAATATCTTGTCATGTTGCTCAAAGTCACCATCTCATTTTTATCTGTATTGCTGTTATCTATCCTTGCCTACAAATGGAAGGTTAAAATTTGAGGCATATTTCTGAGCACTTGTCAAAATTCATTTTATGGAAAAATGAAACATTCACAGGGTTTCTCCTCTAGTAACATCACTGCACTGAACAGGACTGAGTGAAGTATGTGGTGATTTCCTAGTCACATTCCCAGGAGCCAACACCACAAAAGCAATGAGAGACAAATGTAAAAATCAAAACTTCCACCCAACATTCTACCCCCCATGGAATCCGAAACATGCAAGATCTTGAAGTCCCAAAGCAAAGGGGGAGAGGATTCATTCTTCAAAATATTTTAATTGCGAAAACTTCATTCAACAGCATCTGAACACCAAACCACGTCCTCGTATGCAGGCACGTAGGCCTAACAACAATGCATTGTATGCTCCATGGCTGGATGCTCAGGAAGTTCCAAATTGAACCTTGAATTTATTTGGGAAGGAATTAAGATGTAAAGCTGGAAATAAAGGAGGACTCAAGTCTGCACCCAGCTGTTGCGTGTTTGTGCAACGCAATTACTGTCATTCTGTGCATCAAATACACACAGCTAACTGATTTGCAAAGTGAAATACCTACAAGTAACTAAGTGCCTTGAATATTCTCTATTGTCATATTAATTCTAATTTTGCCAAGGTAGGTACAATTCCCCACACTGCAGCATTTATTTAGTGCAAGACTTCTGTGATATTGACAAAAATTCTCACGCAATCGTTTCCTGGTAAGGGTTTTGGGGGTTTTTTTAGTTAATTTACCCCATGGCTGACAAACAGACTCTTCAACTGTTTAAAAGTTTCAGTATTATCAAACAGTTTTTATTTTTCTCTCCAAAACTTCTCACAGAAGGGTTTGGTTTGGGTTTTGGGGGTTTTGTTTTGTAGCTTCTTTAAAAATAGCATAGTTCAATAATTCTTCCTAGTAGAACACTGGAGTTTTAGAGAATGTATCTCATAGCAAACCTATAATGTCGATGCCTAAAACCCAGTAAAGCAACTGCCTATTCCAAAACCCTAAAGCCTGAAATTCCACAGAAAGTCAAATGTTTTTCAGATATATCCGTCCATACATTATCGTCACAAACCACTTCGGATGTTGACTCAGACTCTGGTTCTGGGAGAACAATCATTTCTCTTTTGTAACACTAGGAAAAACAGATTGAGTGACAACCCCATTTTGAAAGTCCACATATACTAAACTCCAATTCATACTCTATAAATGAATTTTCTTTTTACCACTTTTGATCTATATCAAAACCCCAGTGCCTTGGCTTAAGAAACAACACTGTTTTTTTGTATTCCAGTCTGTCAGTAATACATCTGACATCATTTCCCTTGGCACATCTTTACATGCATTGCTGATCTTATATGAAAATCACATCTTCCTCGGGAAAAAGAAAATCTGCGCACAGAGTGCTCACAAATGATGAAAGCTCAGAGAAGTTTTTTAATTACCTCCAACCTTATAGTTCAATGAAATCTCTCTCAGAATAATGTAATTAGCTACATATTCAATCTCGCTCCCCCTCTAGGGATTCTCATTAGTCTTTACTAGAAATTTTGAACACCCCAAATTTCCAAAATCTTACTATTTAGCTTTTCTGCAGCTACATGCTTCAAAGCCAGGTGAACCCGTACCTGGGGCTTAGCACAGTCCAGTTGCCAAGACTGAGGGTCTCAGAAGCAGCTATAACTGGGAGGGGGAGAGGGGAGCTTAGGCTACTCCAGGAGAAGCTTCAAAATCCACTCCAACTACACTGGGAGAAGCTATGAAGCTGCTGGAGCAGCAGTACCAGAATGACTTGGGTCAAACCAGGTTGCAAGTGGTGGAACACACAGACTCTACCTGGCTCCCACCTCCCTTGTCGGGCAGGAGAGATGCTGTCCCGAAAGAGCGCAGACCTTGCCGCATGCAGCACCCTGCAATGTAACTGCTGTGTTTCTGACATTTTTGCCATTTCTGTTACACTAGGAAAAGCAGTGTTTCACTCGGATAACACACAGGACAACAAGGAAAAAAGTGAATAGAGAGGCGCTTTGTGAAATCCAGGCAAGCACGATGGGAACTGGGAATGCTCAGCATACTGTGGCATAAACACCTTGATCTTATATCATATAAAATGAGTGCCAGAAACATTACATTCATTTGGGTTTTAAAGAAGTTCAGTGATCTATCTAGACCAGATAGCTGATAGTTAAAAAATTTTTTCAAACACTCTTCCACAATCATATTTCAGGTTTCCTTTGAGGCCAGGGATTCACGTCAAGTTAAAGTGTCCATCCTGCTTTTTCTCTGAGCAAACACTCTCACCACAGTCCTCCTTGCCTGTGGCTATCGACCCTCTTGCTTATCCTGAACTCAGTAATATATTCTCTCTTAAACACAATCATTCCACTACTTATTCAGCTCAAAGATGCATTCCCCATGCCCCCCAAGCCCCAGCTCCCTCATTCAGTGTAAAACCATCTGTTTGAAGGCTGGAGGGAAAGGGGAAAGTAGATAGTTTAAGAGACAAAGGTGATATTTTTTATATTGCCAAACAAATTGATCCTCTATGAGGGTCAGGACTGCAGTGTAGTTAGTTGCCTTGAGAAGAATTAGACACACTCAGTACTTAATGTAAAATGGATGATTCAATAAGTATGTATCACTGTATCATACATCTGCCATACTTAAATAAAAAGCAGAGGTTGCCTACTTGAAATACATGAAGTCAAGATTTCCATAAACAAAGTATTTGAAAAACTTGATATTACACTTGCATAATTTGAAAAGTAGCTATAAAAATGTATTCATTCAAACACAGCTAATTCTGAAAAAGGATTGTCCCCTTTTTATGCAGATGTAGTATGAAGAGTGTACACGAATGCTACAATATATTCTCTAAGACTGTGCTCTGAAATGATCCTGTAGCAATACCAGTGAGGAACAGCTGCTGCATTTTCACCCTTAAGGTGGGTGGATTTTAGTGCACAATAGGAAAGTCTCAAAGTGAGTGTATATCTATGTGTTCCATCTGGTACATGCAGCAGAAACGAGATACTATAAAATGAAAAGTGTTTCGACTATGCCCTGCCCCAGGATGAGCAGGAAAACAAGAGCAAGCTGTACTTCAAACCTGTTCTTTTCCCCACTTTTGTCTTGTCTTGACTTCTAATATATTGTAACATTGTCAGCTTTTTAATGACAAGAGCTCCAACTCATCTGAACTTCTCTTCCCTCAGAAGGAATAGCTCATGACCATCTTCTAATATTTTTATAAAGACACTGTAAAACCAGCATTTTCTTTGTAATAAAAGAACAGCAACTAAGTGAAAACTGAGAAGGTGTTAAAATAAAAGCTTTGTTTTATATATTTTCCGTCAAATTCCATCAACTTCCTTCCCTTTTTTTTTTTTTTGAAACTTTTAAATTCCATATAGGCACAGGTTACTGGTCCGAGGATTTAGTAGTAGAAGCTCTGAACTTGAACACTGTATCACTTCAATATTTCTCATTTCCTGAATGTAAAAAATTCTATCAAAGTACCATCGAAAATGAACCAAAAATGATCCTCACTTTTAGGTGCTATCATTACATCAAGTAAGAAATACATCATACAACAATTTTAAAGGTGTTAATTTTTTATAACCACAATATCATAGTAAACAAAGCCCTACATCCAGCTAGCGTACCTCTTTCTACATTTCTATTCATTGTAAATTGCCATGTTTCTGTCATATTTATTTCTCTTTGTTCTGTGTCTGTTACCTCTTATAAAAAAGATACAAACACTTCATCAATTTTTAAAAAACTTCCAAAATTCCTGCTGGATGTGCCTCATGTGGAAATACTTTCTTAGCAATTTCCAAGCCCTACTGAGTGTTCACTCTCTAGAACTCCTAATTGTAGCATTTAGAAATGTATTTATCCATTATATACCTCTTATAATTTCTTTTCACATACAGAAACAAGAAATAAAATTGACCATCATACACATTTAGATTCATTTTATGCTTGCTACAGAAGCAATTTTAGCATTTTCTCTATTAAAAAATGTAATTCTTTTACACCCAATTCTGGAACATCCAGGGAGAAATCCTACCACAAAGTTCAGCTAAAACAGAAATACTAAATCTAATGTTGGAATGTCAAAACCCAAATGTTAATAGTGACCTTTTGAAAAGGTGCATGAATAACATATTATATATAAGGTTTTACAACCACAGTTATTTAGCACATTGATTTTCCACTAGATTGCAAAGATATCAGATGGTCTTCACCACAACAAACTCTACAGAAGCAAGAGCCCAGCTACATCTTTGTTAGTGCTGCCTTTTACCTGTAAGTTAAACACACAGCAAATTACAGTAGATATAGCTCCAGAGTGCAATATTCTGTATCCTCATCAACACCTGGCATTTTTTTGTGGCAATTAGTCTATTTTCAGTGAGTTTCCACAGAGTGAGGTGACTGGCAAGTCTTTCACTCCAGTTCTTTGAGGACTGTGCCCAGGCATTTCCACACAACGCCATGTGCAAATATGAAACATTGCCAGCAAATGAGCTCAGAACAACATCCCGGTATCACGGCAGCCCAGGGCTGTGCTGACACTGCTTGACTGGTAAGAGACGCAGGGAAAAACACGTCTCTGGTGAATGCCAAACAGATTCATCATTTCAACAGATCTCTGCTCTCTCTGAAGTCAAATTTGCGATTAATTCACTGTCAGCAGGATCCAACTTACAATAAAAATCAACAGCCACAGAAAGACGGGAAAAAATGGAGAGAAATTAAAGACTGCCAGATGAGAACACGGAGCAGACTCAGGGTACAGCCTACTCACATGGTGCAGAGTGGGGAACGTATTGCCTTAGCCAGGTTATAGAGCGACATAAAATGGTACTGCCATTATGACAGCAGTTGGTATTGGCAAAGCTGCGTCTTGTTAAAGGTGTTCACATTCTCCAAGCTTTATGTGGAAATCACATTACTCCTACCTCCATATTCATCTGTCACAGCAGCACGCACAGGCCTTGCTCGGGCCCGGCTGCAGGTTCCTTTGTGTGCAGCTCAACAAATCTGTCTTGCTGCCTTTGTATTCCAATGGCAAAATACCCATTCTAAGAGACCGTTACAGCCATGAACATGTGGATGTAGGGAGTACCCTTTTCCATAAGGTTACAGTTTTTATCTGCTGGTATTTATAGATGAACTTTCGTACTTGGAGTCAATGGTTTCATGGCCTGGTTGCTCAGCAGCGGCACAGGCAGGCCCTGAGCAGCAAAGCAGCAGCCCTCAACTCTGCAAACAAAAGCATTTACATACAGCAGTCAAAGAAGTGCCCCAGCTTCAAAGTTTATTAATTGTTTTGTTTTGTTGTGAGGTTTGCTTTTTTGCTGGATCAGCACCCTGGGCTGGCTCAGTGTGAGGCTGGCTTCTGTGAAGGGGCAGGAACGAGTCCCCGGCTTCTTCACCCCATGCTTGAGCCCGACTCAGTATCCACCTCTGTGAGAACTGATGCGTGCTTGGCTAGGTTTTCTGCCAAACACCATAATTAAATGCTAATGAATTCAAATGCTGTTTGGGATATACTACTATTATAATTCAATATATAACAATGCAGTGCTGTGCTCTTCAAAAAAACATTCGAAATGACCAAGTGTATTTTTAAGTTTTATTTTCCTGAAAGGAAAATTAAGCAAGATATAAGACTACCCTGCAGAAACATTGCTATACTTGCTAGCATTTAGTAGAACATTTCAATTGTTTTTCTTTTTTTACTCTTAACTCTAATGCATGTTCTAAAAATTTTATAGTAAATTCAATAAAGCATCTTCTTCTATACTCTGTTGAACTCCTCCATAAGTACTTTCTAATCAAAGATATTTCAAAATGTCAGACGGGATTATTGTTAAGAAACATTTATACCTTGCTCCAATGTAAATACACAGTACCCTTTAGAGACAGAAAAAAAAAAAAAAAAAAAACCCAAAACTTACTTCCCTTAAATATGTTTCCTTTTATTGTCCAAATCAGTGTTGATAACTGAAAACCAACAATAAAAACTGTATACCTAGAGATCCTTTACTGGTGGGATGCAGGAGTAACATAAATCAATTTTGAAAGTATGTCTGTAAAAAAGAGTCTATTTTCAAACACAATCTCTTTGTAAGCATCATGAAAATTTGCATCCTTCACAATGTTGCACTGCAATGAACATCAAAGAAGTTTCTATTTTGCACAGGACGTTAACTTGTTGACAGTGAATATGAACGAACACTTTGTTCCCCGTATGCTGCTGGAGGAGAATCAACCCCACATGGATATTATTTTATAGCTCAATTATCGCATGCAATTAAAATTAAGAGTTTTAAAGTGGACAGATTCTTTGGTTCCTGTAAAAACCCTGCAAGGCCACAAAAGGGCATGCATGAGAGCCACCAAGTCCCTTATAAAACATTTTGAAGAAAAATGTATATAATCCTTCCCAGCATAGCTATAGATGGGATGAGTGTCAGACACTGACCTCAAGATACCCATTGCAGCCAATAAACTGAGTGTCTGACAGGCATCCCGTAGAATGTCCATTGCTATACTCCTTTCCTCCAAATTCCTACTCAGATACACAGTTTTACTGGTAACAGCTTCCAGTCAGTACAAAACCAGACTGAAGATTGAGATATTGAAATGTTTCTCAATCTTTTTACATTATTTATTCCTTTATTTATAAATACTGTAGAGATTTCTTATTTTAATTAAATTAAACATGAATTTTTCAGTGAACTGCTGTGAATAGTTATTTCCTCTAGTCTCTCTAGGTAGCAGTGTGTAAGGGAGACAATTGTATTTTTACCACAACTGTTTGCAAATATCTATTAAAACAAGCACTGAAAATTTCTATTCATTCCCCCACTTCCCAAAAATGAAGTTCTATGTAAACACACCTGGTGAACTTACTATTATCATATAATGAGAATATCAACATGGCATAACAATGTAGTAAAATCACAACACAAATTTGTATTTAAGTAGCAGGAATCTTAAAATAACATTTAATACTTGACTTACGACCCAGCATTTATTAGCTGTGAAAGCTGAAAGAATTAGATTGATACTTCATCATCAAAGATGTGAATAACAACTCAGGAAACATAATGTGTTTTTCTTCCAGCTTGAAAAGAAAAATAACCAAGTGTATATTTATATAAATTATAGTGATGGGTATTTAAAGAACATTAAAATACAAATCATCAAAGACAGTATGTATCTTTTAAAGGCAGTGTCAGATAAAACATGATAAACATTACTGGAACAGTCCATGCTTGAAATCAAAGCCAGAATAAATAATTTGCTTGGGATTCAAAGTAGTATGTGATTTGAAAAAAAAAAAAGTAAAATGAACAAAAATATTGCAGTTCTTTTAAGCTAGGTTTGTAATTATGAATCATAAAGGCACACAGGGAAGTCCAGCATTGATATCTTTCTATCCTTAAAACCATCATCATGGAATTTAGGAAAGAGGATACGAGATACCCTTCTCACCAACTTCACTTCTGTTTTCTCCCAAATAATCCTCCAGCATCTCTTGAATTAGGGTGGCATCTTATATGCATGGAGCACCCCAACAATGTTCATAGCTTTTCACTCAGTGATTAGCACACAATCATAGAAACATAGGTTGGAAAAGACCTCTCAGATCATCAAGTCCAACCATCCACCCAACACCACTATTCCTACCAAATCACATCCTGAAGTTCCACATCTACATGTTTTTTAAACACCTCGAGGGATGGTGACTCAACCAACTCCCTGGGTAGCCTGTTCCAAAGCCTGACCACTCTTTCAGTAAACAAATTTTTCCTAATATCTAATCTAAACCTCCTCTGACGCAACTTGAGGTCATTGCCTCTCATCCTATCGCTAGTTACCCGGGAGAAGACACCAACACCTGCCTCACTACATCCTCCTTTCAGGTAGTTGTAGAGAGCGATAAGGTCATCCCTTAGCCGCCTCTTCTCCAGACTAAACAGCCCCAGCTCCCTCAGCCGGTTCTCATAAGATTTGTTCTGTAGACCCCTCACCAGCCTCATTGCCCTTCTCTGGACACACTCCAGCAACTCAGTGTCCTTCTTGTGGTGAGGGGCCATTGATTTCCACTTTGCTATTTTCTAGAAGTTCTCTTTGTCATTTCTTTTGGGACGTATAAACATGACAATTTTGGAATACCTCCACTCCCACCAAGGAGCAATTTCATATCTTGTAGCTGCTGTTATATTCACAGAATCACAGAATCACAGAATGGTAGGGGTTGGAAGGGACCTCTGTGGGTCATCTAGTCCAACCCTCCTGCCGAAGCAGGGTCACCTACAGTAGGTTGTAGAGGA